>Ga0351902_1081_pt1 | contig 21981 bp, 16 predicted proteins | sample BONcelHT113001D5_FD_205828 | JGI IMG/M metagenome (GOLD analysis project Ga0351902, IMG submission 205828) | Enriched cells from coal bed in the Powder River Basin, Montana, United States - BONCAT cells T11 rep1 HSBNCT.T11.300.1.D5 ...
AAGTATACCGGCGGCGACCGGAATTCCCAACGTATTGTAGATGAAGGCAAAAAACAGGTTTTGCTTGATATTCCGCAGTGTTGCACGACTCAACCGACGTGCCCGGACAATTCCTCTCAGGTCTCCCTTGACCAGAGTAACTCCTGCGCTCTCCATGGCCACATCGGTGCCGGTACCCATGGCAATGCCCACCTGGGCCAGGGCCAGTGCGGGGGCGTCGTTGATCCCGTCTCCGGCCATGGCAACAATTCGCCCCTCTGCCTGGAGTTTCCTGACGGCATCAACCTTCTGGTCGGGAAGCACCTCCGGGATCACTTCGTCAATGCCCAGTTTGCGGGCCACGGCCTCGGCGGTGGTCCGGTTGTCGCCGGTGAGCATGACGATGCGGATGCCCTCGCCGTGAAGCTGTCTGATGGCATCCGGGGTAGTGGCTTTAATGGGGTCCGCTACCCCCAGGAGGCCGGCGGCTTTTCCATCCACGGCCACGTACATGACTGTCTGGCCGTCCATGCGCAATGATTCCGCCTTGGCTTCCATTTCCCCTGTCGCGATACCGGTTTCTTCCAGCAGACGACTGTTTCCCAGCACCACCTTGTGTCCGTCCACCTCTCCGGCCACCCCTTTACCGGTCGAATACTGGAAGGAATCGGCCTTGGCCAGTTTCACGCCCCGCTCTTCCGCACCCTGGACAATCGCGGCTGCCAGAGGGTGCTCACTCCCCCGTTCCAGACTGCCCGCCAGCAGGAGCAGGGTTTTTTCATCCCCGCCGGGTAGCGGCTCGACCGTGACCAGCTTCGGTTTGCCCTCGGTGAGGGTCCCGGTTTTATCCACCACCAGGGTGTCTACCTGCCGCAGCACTTCGATAGCCTCTGCATCCTTGAACAACACGCCAAAAGAGGCTCCTTTGCCGGTGGCCACCATGATCGATACCGGCGTGGCCAACCCGAGGGCGCAGGGGCAGGCGATGATCAGGACCGCCACGGCATTGACGACGGCATAGGCCATGCGGGGCTCGGGCCCGACGATTGCCCAGATGATAAACGTGACAACGGAGATCCCGACCACGACCGGGACAAACCAGCCGGCCACCAGATCAGCCAGTTTCTGGATGGGGGCGCGGCTGCGCTGCGCCTCGGAGACCATCCGTACGATTTGGGCAAGCAGGGTATCGGCTCCCACCCGTTCAGCGCGCATGATCAGGGAGCCGGTTCCATTGATGGTGGCGCCGATCACCCGATCTCCCGGGCTTTTTTCCACCGGAATCGGTTCACCGGTTAGCATGGATTCGTCCACCGGGCTGGTTCCTTCCAGTACCGTACCGTCCACCGGGACTTTCTCACCCGGCCTGACCCGAAGCTTGTTCTCCGGTTGAACCTCGCTGAGAGGGACATCTTCCTCGTCGCCGTCTTCCCTGATGCGCCGGGCGGTTTTCGGCGCCAGCCCAAGAAGCAACTTTATGGCAGCGCCGGTTTGGCTGCGTGCCTTCATTTCAAGTACCTGACCGAGGAGCACCAGCGTCGTGATGACAGCCGCGGCTTCAAAGTAGAGGGCAACCACCCCCGCTTCCGAACGGAACGAGGTGGGGAATATCTCCGGAAACAGTTTTGCTATCACGCTATACAGGTAGGCTACGCCGACACCGAGGCCAATCAGGGTGAACATGTTCAGGCTGCGGTGGACGATCGATGTCCAGAACCGCTGGAAGAAGGGCCACCCGGCCCACAGTACCACCGGCGTGGCGAACGCCATCTCGATCCAGCCCATTATCTGCGGTGAAAATATACGTTCCAGGGGGTGACCCGGAATCAGGTGGCCCATGGCAATGACGACCACCGGAACCGACAACGCCAGGGCAATCCAGAAGCGCCTTTTCATGTCCTGCAGTTCCGGGTTTTCGCCCTCTTCCACGGTAACCGTCCGCGGCTCCAGGGCCATGCCGCACTTTGGACAATCCCCCGGCGTGTCCTGAACTACTTCGGGATGCATCGGACATGTCCATTCGGTCCGCTGGAGTGGTGCAGGCTCTCCGCCAAATTCAAGCGCCATGCCACACTTCGGACAGGGGGCAGGTTTGGTGGAGTGCACTTCCGGACACATGGGACAGAAGTAGTCCCCTTCTCTGGCCTCCGTCGGCTCCGTTTCGACGTGCGTTGCCGGAGCAAGAAATTTGTCGGGATTCTCTCTGAATTTGATCAGGCAATATTCGCTGCAGAAAAAGTATCTGTCTCCGTCATGCTCATGGCTGTACGGCGCGGATTCGGGATTCACATCCATGTTGCAAACGGGATCTTTCATTATTTCTCCTACACACACCAAGCCGCCTAACGCTCTTGAACAGCGTTTACATGCAGAGGGTGGAGCTGATTTTGACCGGATGGCAGCTAATTAGCCTGACGACGCTTCCTTCATGATTGTAACAATCGTGTTTTCCACTTCCTGCGCCACTTCTTTCAGTTGCGGTACATTGAACATTGCCAGCATAGTGGTTGGTTTCAGAGTAGCCAGAATGGTTTTGCCGCCCTCCTCGTAAATAGAGATCCGGCATGGCAGTGCGGTGGAGATGCTCATGTTTTGCTCAAGAACCTTCTTCGCCTGTTGCGGCTGACATACCTCGAAGATCAGACATTCACGGGCGAATTCCACGCCCTTCTTCGCCATGGTTTCTTTGAGGTTGTGAATCTGCATAACGCCAAAGTGATTGCGCTGAACGGCAGTCTGCAAGGAAGCAGCTGCATCAATCACAGTTTTGTCAGTAGATACTTTGATTAGCATAGGGGTATCCTTCCATGGTTAACATTTCACTTCGTCGAAACGCCAAATGCCGAATTATTTTTTGGACAGTTTGCTAATCACGACAACCAGCAGGACCACAACCAGTACACCGATCACCGTCCAGACCCACATCCCTCCTCCCAGCCATCCACCCATTCCTCCGTCAGTATGGTTCATCATAAAGCTCCCTTCGTTGTGCTGAGACCATTCCATCTCTGGGAAATCCAGACCGTATTAAATGGAGGCAGCAGTGTCATTGGAAGTAGCGGCGTTCAACAATCAATTCTATTCTTTTTGATGTTCTTTGTGGGCATCCCCCGATTTTTCGTCCATGCCCTTCATCTCCTTCATCATTGGACACTTCGACATGGAATCCTTGCCCATCTGCATGTGCTGCATCATGTGCTGCATCATTTTCTCTTCCATCATTGCCTTTCGCGCGTCCATGGCAATCCGCTGTTCCACCATCTGGGTGATCACGGCGGCCATCAGGTCCATCTTCTTGTCCTTCGGCGCACTGTTCATCTTGGTAATCTGATTGCTGAGTTCAGTGTCTTGAGCCTTCATGTCTTCCTTCATTTTCTGTTTCTGTTCCTTCATTTCCTGGCAGTGTTCCATCATTTTTGCCTCAGTCATTATCTTCCCTTCCGCAGGCTCGGCGGATCGTGATTGGACTGGAGACCAGATTGCCAAGGCCAAAACCAAGGCGAGGCTGGAACGGATGAAAAGGTTCGTATTCGTCTGTTTTTTCATGTTTTACTCCTTTCATTTCTGGTTGTTGCTTTTCTTCGCTGTTAGTGAATTTGAGGCAGTGCTTTCAACGCAGTCTGAACCGGTGCCAACACTCTGATTACGCTGAAGGAGGTGGAGCGATCATCAGAACTGCCAGCGCAGACCGCCGCCCCAGCCAAACCGCGAATGCCATTGGCCGATCAGAGAAAAGTGTTTGGTCATCATGTAGCTTGTGCCCGCCCGGATTTCCCACTGCTCCTTGGTGTCATATTCGGCCTCCGAATAAACCGCGAGTCGCGGCGTAAGTTCAAGATGTTTGCTGACACCGAACTGGAATTCACCGGCCGTGTCCACCCATATGCGGGACGAGATATTGAGGGGCAGCAGGTAGCGCAGACCGAAAATGCCCTCATGCTTTTCGAAGCGATCGCCGCTGCCTTCGAGATCGACCCCGGCGAAGACACTGGCAAAGCGGTTCAGGTAGTAATCATAGGCTGGCGTGGCCTCCCACTCCACGTCGTCGACGCGTTGCCACCCTGCCCGCCACTCCGTGGAGAAGATGTGCCTGGTGTTGGCGTAAACCAGCACCCCCTGCGCCATCTGCGACAGCACATCCACCTGACCATAAAGTTGGAACGGGTCATGGTAGAGTCGGTCGCGAACAGCGGCGGTGGCCGGATCGGGCGTAAAGTCCTGATAGTGCACCACCCTCGCCATGCCGCTTTCCATGTGATAGAGCAGGTGACAGTGGAAAAACCAGTCACCGAACTCTTCCGCCGCAAACTCGATCACGGTGGTCGTCATGGGGGCGACATCCACAGTGTGCTTGAGCGGTGAGTAGTCACCCTGGGTGTTGAGCACCCGGAAGAAATGCCCGTGCAGATGCATCGGGTGATGCATCATGGTGCGGTTGATCATGATGAAACGCACAACTTCATCGCGTTTGATTTCAATGAAATCGGATTCGGACAACGGTTTGTTGTTCAGAAACCAGACGTAACGCTCCATGTCGCCATCGAGGGTGAGTCGGATTTCGCGGACCGGTTTGTGGGGATCAAAGGCGGTGGGCTGCAAGGCGCGCAGCTTGTCATACGGCGGTCCGGGACGTTCGGGGCTCATGCCGTCGACAGCCAGTGGGGCCTTCGAACTAATGTCATCGGCGAGCAGCCCGAACCAGGTACTCCTCGGGGCGGCGGGTTGCTTGTGAGAGGTCACTTCTGACGCGGCGTGGTCCTTGGTGGCTGCGTCCGTTTGCATCGTTTTCTGTGGCATTGCGCCCATGTCGTGGCCCGCATGATCCAGCGCAGGCGCGGAGGCCATGGCTGCATGGTTCATTTTACCGGCGTCATGGATCATGACGCCATGACCCAATTCATCCATGCCGCCCATACCGTTCATGCCTGGTTGGTCGAATTTGCCTGCGCGCACTTCGTTGCCGGGCATGCCCATCGTGCCACCCGGAGTTAACGCCAGCATGCGTTTGAGTGTGAGGCCAGCCATGCTGGCGTAGAGATTGGGGTGCGGAATGTCCGGTGCAGCGCGGCGCGGTCCATTGCCAAGCCACAACGAAGCCTGCCCTGATCCATCATGGGCAGTGGCGCGAAATTCATAGCTGCCATCTGCCGGCACCGTGATGATAAGGTCATACGTCTCGGCCACACCGATCAGCAACTGCCGTTCGTCGAAGGGTTGCACTGGCAATCCGTCCGCCGCTATGACCTGCATCGGTCCACCGGCAAACTGTAAATAGAAAAAAGTGGTGGCTGAGCCAGCGATTACCCGGAGCCGGATTTTTTCACCCGAATGGGAGGCGAGGGACTGCTCAGAAGAGCCATTAAGGAGAAAGCGATCATAGTACACATCAGCAAGGTCCATGGGTGGCATGCGTTGGAGTTCCCGTGAAAAATATGCACTCAGCATGCCCAGCCGTGCAGCACCTAACACGCTTTGACTGCTGCCCTTCTGCAGTGAATACCATTCACTGCCGCGTTTAAGTGTGTGGAGCACCGAGCTCGCATTTTCGTCTGTCCAGTCGGACAGCACCACAACATGATCGCGAAGCCGGTCAAACGCACCATCGTTCTTTGGTGCGATGACCAGCGCCCCGTACAGGCCACGCTGTTCCTGAAGCATGGTATGGCTGTGGTACCAGTAGGTGCCGGACTGCCGGAGATCGAACTCGTACATGAAAGTCCGGCCCGGTGCGATGGGCGGAAACGTCACGAAGGGCACACCGTCCATCGCATTTGGCAGCAGGATACCATGCCAGTGAATCGACGTCTCCACGTCCATCCGGTTGTGGACGCGAATCACGGCGTGGTCGCCCTCGGTAAAACGCAGGGTCGGCCCCGGCAGATGGCCATTAATGGTCAGCGCCTCCACCGGCTGCCCGGTGAAGTTCATTTCCTGCCCGGCAATGGTGAGATCGTACTCAATCGTCGCCGCTAATAACTCTGTCCCTGACAGAAACAGCGCCAGACAGCCAAACAAAATCGCCACCGGTTTCATGAGTTTTATGAGCAGCCGGCGATATACATTTTGAGAACATTCAGGAGTTTTCATTGTTGGTCCAATCTGACAGACGCCGCTTCCTGCAAGATAGTAACAATCGAGTCTTCCAGTACCTGTGGCAACTTTACCTATTGCGATGCTTTGAACATCGCCAGTAGAGCGATTATCTTTAAAGCAGCCATAAATGATTACCGCCCTCCACGTAGCAGTGCAGTATTTTTATGGATACCGGGAATTAATTCTTTTTACCCTCTTGAGTAAATAATTGTCCCATAAAAATGCTTAATTACAAGAATTGCCTCGACCAGATTAAGAGACTTTTTTCCAAATGTATAGAAGCTATTACTCCATCCCAAATGCAAAATGCGAGCTAGTTTCGACCGGAAACCAGCTAGTTGAACTTTTGTATGAATCTGCTGGGAGAACAGTAAATCGGTCAATATTCCATAAAATTCTCGATGAATATGGGGTTTGATTGTTTCGGTAATGAATATGCTACATTGCCTATCTGAAAAAGGAGAATATTCTACATGTATTTACTTCAATCAGATCCGCCACAATAAGTTAATTTCAAATTATCTCATAATGTCAGCATGTTACTCTGGTTATGTGAGCTTGGCACACTACTTGATAAGATAGTGGAGAATTGATCGGAGGTTGTCATGAACGCCAAAATACTATCTACCTCACTTCTCGTCCTTGCGGCCGTTACCCTTTTGGTGGTCCTTGCCTTTCGTGTCGGTACCGGGGCAACCGCTGACTCTGTCGCGGTCTTGAAGACAACCGACATGACCTGTGGCAATTGTTCGAGCAAAATCACCAAAGCGCTCCAGTCGTTGAAAGGTATTGCGGTTACCGAGGTGGATGTGAATGGTGGCTGGGTTATCGTCGGCTATGACACAAAAACCGTCAAACCGGAGTTGCTGGCCGAGAAGGTCAAGGGCGCCGGCTTTGGCAGTACGGTGCACCTGGTGCTGACACCGGAGCAGTTCAAGCAGCTAACCGGCAGGGATATCGGAGCAAAAGCTGCTCCGACTTCGGGCTGCTGTGGTAAAAGCGGCGGATGTGGATCCAACAAAAAAAGCTGAACAAAGGGAGATTGGAATGGCAACAAATCGCACGAAACAGGTTGTAATGGCAGGTATTGTTATGGTGGCACTGTCCGTTGGCGCCGTCAGTGGTTTCGCCTTCTCGTTGGGCAAGTACGAAAAGGTGAAGGCAAACAAAGGAACAATCACGCTGCCGGTCGAAAAACTGGCTGACGGCAAGGCCCGCTTCTACAAATTTGAGGATGGCGGCAAGAATATCACCTTCTTTGCGGTCAAGGCAGCCGATGGCAGCATAAGAACCGCATTCGACGCCTGCGATGCCTGCTATCGCGACAGGAAGGGGTATGAACAGCAGGGGGACAAGATGAACTGCAAGAACTGCAACCAGAAGTTCGCCATCAAGCGTCTTGGTCCCAACGCCACCGGCGGCTGCAATCCAGGCTATCTACCACACAAACAGAATGGCAAGACCATTTCTGTTTCAGTTACTGACCTCAAGGGCGGAGCGAGATACTTCTGATGAAACTGCATACCATTTCCATCAATAATCTGAAGCGCCGCAAGGCCAAAATGGCCTTCCTGACCATTGGCCTGATGGTGGGAATCGCCACCATCGTTACCCTGGTGACCCTGACCCGCTCCATGTCGAGCGATATTGAGCGCAAGATGGACGAGTTCGGCGCCAATATTCTGATAACTCCCCAAAGTAATGGCCTGGCCATGAACTACGGCGGCATCAGCCTGGGGGGTGTGACCTTTGATCAACGTGAGATCCGTGAAGAGGATCTGGCAAAAATCAAGACCATCAGCAACAGCAAAAACATCTCGGCCATTGCGCCAAAAGTGCTCGGTGGTATCAAGGTGGGATCCCGCGACGTACTGCTGGTAGGGGTCAACTTCGACAGTGAGCTGAAGATGAAACAGTGGTGGCAGATCTTTGGTGAGGTACCCAAAAGCGACAACGAGGTGTTGCTGGGCAGCGATGCATCAAAGGTGCTCAATGCCGGTCCCGATGACAGCATCACCATAAACGACGAAACCTTTACCGTGGCCGGTGTCCTCGACCAGACCGGTTCTCAGGATGACACACTTGTTTTTGCCAACTTGTCCAAGGCCCAGCAACTGCTCGGCAAGGAAGGCAAGATCACGTTGGCAGAGGTGGCGGCGCTCTGCTCGGGGTGCCCCATCGGCGACATGGTGACCCAGATTGCCGAGAAGATACCGGACGCCAAGGTCTCGGCCATTCAGCAGGTGGTTGAGGGCCGTCTCAAGGCGCTGGACCAGTTCAAACGCTTTTCCTATGCCATGGCCGGCGTGGTGGTCTTCATCGGCTCGCTGATCGTCTTCGTCACCATGATGGGCAGTGTCAACGAGCGGACCACCGAAATCGGGGTCTTCCGGGCAATCGGTTTCAGAAAAAGTCATATCATGCGGATCATCCTGCTGGAAGCCGCCCTGGTCAGTCTGCTGGCCGGATTTCTGGGTTATGCCGTCGGCATGGGGGGGGCCAAGCTGGCTCTGCCGTTCATGGCCGAAAGCAAGAATGCCCAGGTGATCTGGGACTCGACGGTGGCCTTTGGTTCCATCGGGCTTGCTCTGACGCTGGGACTTTTGGCGAGCCTCTACCCGGCACTGCATGCATCGAAAATGGATCCGACCGAAGCCCTGCGGGCACTATAAACAGAGGACTCTATGGCACTGATCGAAATTAAAAACGTAAAGAAACAGTACACCAGCGGTGATGACACTGTCGAAGCACTGCGGGGTGTGGATATAAGCATTGAAGCAGGCGAATTCATCACCATCATGGGGCAGTCCGGCTCCGGCAAGAGTACTCTGCTGTCCGTTCTTGGCGGGATGAACCATCCCACTACTGGTGAGATAGAGATGGCTGGGGTAAAGTTGTATCAACTTCCCGGCGAAAAGCTGGCCGATTTCCGGGCGCAGAATCTGGGATTTGTTTTTCAGTCATTTCATCTGATCTCCTATCTGACCGCCATCGAGAATGTCATGCTGCCGCTGGCCATCGTCAAGATGAGCACACCGGCAAAAAAGAGCGCTGCCCGGCAGGCCCTCCAACGGGTTGGCCTCGGCAACAAGCTGGATCGACTGCCCAATCAGCTCTCCGGCGGCGAACAGGAACGGGTTGCCATTGCCCGGGCCATCGTCAATAATCCCCATATCCTCCTGGCGGACGAGCCGACCGGTAATCTGGATTCCAAGACCAGTGGGGAGGTCATGGCGCTCTTCCGTGAACTGAACGACGCCGGTCAGACGGTTGTCATGGTAACTCACAATACTGAGAATGGCGCTTATTCGGATAGGACCATCAACCTGAAGGACGGTATGGTAGTTTGAAAATTAGCCTGTCTGTTCTCAGGATAATCAACAGGTTTGTCTCAGCCGGGCAAGGCGGATGAGCCTTCCTGTCTGGTCATTTGGTGAATGGAGGGTATAAATAAAGAAGCAATGATACCTGACACCATTGCCCTCCGGAGTAAATCTGGTTGCCATGGTCAAAAAACCGCAGCGCAGGATATAGAAACAACTTATGGAAAAAACATCAATTGTCCGGCCACTTATTCTTCTTTCCTTCGTCATCGGCATCAGCTTGCTGCACTACTTTACCCCGCTTCATCTGCACTATTTACACGACATTTTCCAACGTCTCTACTATCTGCCGATAATCCTGGCTGCCCTCTGGTTCGGTTTGCGAGGCGGGTTGCTCTGTTCTATAATTGTCAGCATTGCCTACGCCCCGCATATTCTTTTCCAGTGGGGCGGACATGTGACAATGGAGATGGAAAAGTACCTTGAGATACTGCTGTACAATATCGTTGGTGGTGTGACCGGCCTGTTGTCGCAACGGGAGCGTGAACGCACCGTTGAGCTGCAAAAAACCGCCCGTGGTCTTGAGGCATCTTACCAGAAACTGCAACACCAATCGGAGCGGATCACCGTCATTGAAGAACAATTGAGACGGGCGGAGAAGCTGTCCACCCTGGGAGAAATGGCAGCAGTATTAGCTCATGAAATTCGCAACCCCCTTGGTTCCATCCGCGGTACGGCCGAAATATTGAAAGACGACTACAAGCCGGGCGACCCCAAGCATGAGTTTATCGAGATCCAGATCAAGGAAACCGAACGCCTGAACCGGGTTGTGGAGGATTTTCTCAAAATGGCGCGGCCGCAACCGGTTGACTTGCAACCCTGCCCGGTGCAGGAAGAACTGGAAACGATAGTGACCCTGGTTGCAAACAGTGCCAGGGAGCGGCGAGTGAAGCTCATGCTGCACCCCCCCACTGTTCCGGTAGTCATTACCGCCGATGGCGAGAAGCTTCGACAGGCCTTTCTGAACATCATCATTAACGCCTTGCAGGCCACGCCTCCCGGCGGCAGCGTACTAATCTCTACGACGGTTTCTCAGCAGGCAATCTGTGAGATTCAAATTTGTGATACCGGCCCGGGGATCGATGCAGAGACCCTTGCACGCATCTTCGAGCCTTTCTTTACCACCAAGGTGGATGGCACCGGGTTGGGGTTGGCGATCACCAGGAAAATTATTGAAAGTCATGGCGGAACAATTATGGTGGAAAGTGTCGTTGGGCACGGGACCACCGTTACGGTGAGATTGCCGATACAGGTTGCAACGAGCGGAGGAGCGGCATGAAAAACAGGATTCTTGTAATTGACGACGACGCCTCGCTGCGGCGAGTGCTTGAATATAACCTTCAGCAAGAAGGCTACGAGGTCCAGGCCGCCGCATCAGCCGAGGAAGGTTTGTATCTGTTCGGACAGTCTCCGCCCTGTCTGGTCATCACCGACATGAAAATGTCCGGTATGGATGGGATGATGCTACTCAAGACGGTCAAGGAGCGTTCCCCGGAGACACTGGTGATCATCATAACCGCCTACGGGACGGTTGACGTCGCGGTGGAGGCCATGAAGGCCGGAGCGTACGACTACATCACCAAACCATTCAACCGGGAGGCACTCAAGCTGACGGTCAGTAAGGCACTTCAGTTCAGCGGCCTGGCCGAGGAGAACAAGCGACTGAAGAGTGAGTTAGCGGATAAAACTGATTTCCACACCATTGTTGGCTCATCCAGGGAAATGGAGAAGGTCTTCGAGGTGATCCGCAAGGTTGCCGATACCGAGGCCGCGATATTGATCACTGGTGAATCAGGAACCGGGAAAGAGTTGGTAGCCCGCTCCATCCATGCCAACAGCTCACGCAAAGATGCTCCATTTGTCGCCATCAACTGCGCCGCCATTCCTCGCGAATTGCTGGAGAGCGAACTCTTTGGCCATGTCAAGGGCGCTTTCACCGGGGCGGTGAGGGATAAGATCGGAAAATTTCAGCTTGCGGACCGGGGCACTATCTTTCTCGATGAGGTCGGCGATCTCCCGGTAGAAATGCAGCCAAAACTGCTCAGGGCGCTCCAGGAGAAGGAAGTGGTACCGGTGGGTGGCACAAAGGTGCAAAAACTTGATGTCCGTGTCGTATCCGCCACGAATCTTAATATCGACAAGGCGATAGCTGACGGCACGTTCCGGGAAGATCTCTATTACCGGTTGTCGGTTATTCCGATTCACCTGCCGACGCTCCGCGAAAGACGTAAAGACATCCCGATTCTTATCAGATATTTTTGTACGAAACACGGCGCAGATACAATAACTTTTGCACAGGATGCCCTCGAGACCCTGGTCATGTACCCGTGGCCGGGAAATGTGCGGGAGCTGGAAAACACCGTCGAGCGGTTGCTCATAATGCGCAACGGGGAGACGATAACCCTCGAGGAGCTGCCGGAGAAAATCCTGGAAGAGAAAACTTTGCGACAGCCCGGTTCGCCATGTGTCACGCTTCCCGACGAGGGATATTCACTTGAACAGCTGGAGCGGGAAGTTGTCGTCAATGCACTGGAGCGGAATAACTGGAATCAGGCTGCTGCCGCCCGATTTTTGCGGATTCCCCGCCACACGCTTATTTACCGGCTGGAAAAATACGGTATTTCCCTGCCGGAAAAGAAAGAGCTGTAGAGAAATGTTTTTCACTGATTACGAGAGGCTTCGGGGAGGTTCCCGCCCTGCACCAGCCTGGACTTTTCGGAAAAAAACTAGTCAGCACACACAATCATGCCGGATACAGAGGTTATCATGAAAAGGTACATCGGTCTGTTTGTCCTCAGCTCAGTCCTGCTGCTGAATGTGGGCTTCGTTCATGCCGCAGACGCCCCGCCACCGGAAAATCTCGCCACTCTCGTGGCCTCGGCCCTTGCCAACAATCCCGAATTAAAGTCATCCCAGGCCCGTTGGCAGATGTTCCGCAATCGGATTGCCCTGTCCCGGTCTCTTGACGATCCGATGCTGATGCTGAAGATCCAGAACGGTATCATTAGGGAACCTTTCAACTTCAGCAAGGACCCCATGACCCAGAAGGTGATCGGGATTTCGCAGCAGATCCCCTTCTGGGGCAAGCGGGACTTAAAAGGAGAGCTGGCAGAAAAGGAGGCCGAAACCTATCAATGGCAGCTGGAGGAGCGTACGCTGGAGTTGAGAAAAATGGTTGCTGAAACCTACTACCAGATCTATTTCACTGACAAGTCTCTGGAGATTGTGGATAAAAATATTCGAATTTTCGACGATTTTATCACCCTCACGGAAATAAAGTATTCCGTTGGTCAGGGTGCGCAACAGGATGTCTTTAAAGCACAGGTTGAACGCTCGAAAATGCTTGATATGCGGATAACTCTGGAGCAGCAACGGAAGAGCCTGCAGGCAAACCTCAATGCCCTTCTGTCCCGTTCGGTCGATACCCCTGTCGGAACAATCCCCGATTTTGAAATAAAGCCCCTGGATCTTTCTCCTGATACCTTGCGAGGCGTTGCCCTTGCGAACCGACCGATGATCAAGAGCCTGAACGCCCTCATCGAGAAAGGCAAGGCCGGGCATAAACTGGCGGAGAAAGAATACTATCCCGACTTCAATGTTTCCTTCGAGTATATGCAGCGGGAACCAGTCGGCATGGAGCCCGGTGATGATATGTATTCAGTGGGTGTTACCTTCAACCTGCCGGTGCGGCTGGGGCGTCGGCAGGCGATGGTCGCTGAGTCGTCAGCGGAAATTACCATGGCCAGCGAAGAATTGAACAGTCTCAAAAACAGCATCAATGCCGGCATTTCCGACCTCTTGGCCCAGTTGGAAAGAAGAAGAAAACTGGTCGAACTCTACAAAACCGGCATCATTCTCCAGGCCGAGCAGTCGCTTGAGTCTGCCGCCATCGGCTACCGGGTAAACAAGGTGGATTTTCTGACTCTCCTGGACAACCGCATTACCCTCTTCAACTATGAGCGAGAGCTTTACGATTCGCTGGCCGACTACCAAATGAAACTGGCGCAGCTTGCAGCGGTTATCGGATCCGACCTGACTCCGGCGATGCCTGTACCGGCTGCTTCTCCGTCAAATCCAACGCCACAACCGGCACCATTAATCGAGCTGGAACATACCCAACATCACACTAATCAACCATAACGAGGTATGACCATGAATCTGAACAAGAAGATCGCAATCCCCTTGGTGGTACTTGCCCTGGTTGTGCTAGCGGGTGGCGGCTGGTATGCATGGCAGCATTTAGGCCACGATCACTTCGCCGATGGTACGGCAGACAAGGGTAAACAGCTCTATACCTGTTCCATGCATCCCTTCATCATCAAGGACAAGCCGGGCACCTGCCCGATCTGCGGCATGGAGCTGATCAAGAAGATCGAAGGAGCCGCGGACGGCGGCGCACAGACCCCGGAGCAGAAACAGCAGGCCGAGATGCTCGGCCATGTTTCCATGTCCGCCAATCAGCGTATCATGGCCAACGTGGCCACCGTAGCGGTGAAACAGGGTACCCTGGATAAAGAGATTAATGCCGTCGGTATCGTTCAGTACGACCAGTCGCGCCAGGCCAAGGTAACTGCCTGGATCGCCGGTCGTATCGACAAGCTCAATGTCAGCACCGTCGGGGCCTACGTCAGCAAGGACAGGCCGGTGGCCGAGGTCTATTCACCCGACCTTGTTGCTACCCAGCAGGAGTATCTGCTGGCGGTAAAAAGCCGCGACCAGTTAAAAGACTCCCCGATTCCCTCCATTTCCCAGAACGGCGAAGGTCTGGTGGCGTCGGCCAGACAGCGCCTGATGCTGTTCGGGGTCAAGCCGCACCAGATCGCCGAACTGGAGCGGACAGGCAAGCCCAACATCCGGCTGCCGATTTATACCCCGCTCTCCGGCATCGTCATAGAAAAGATGGTCCAGCAGGGGCAGTACGTCAACACGGGCGATGTGCTTTTCACTATTGCCGATCTTTCCAAGGTCTGGGTCGAAATCGATGTCTTCGAAAATGAAGTCGCCTATGTGCGGGTCGGACAGCAGGTGGAAATACGCTCGGCAGTAGAACATGGTGAGCTATTCAACGGCAGGATCAGCTTCGTGTATCCCTTTCATGACCCCAAGACCCACACGGTCAAGGCTCGCGTGGAAATGCCCAATCCCGGCTACAGGTTAAAGCCGGACATGTTTGTCAACGCGATCATCAAGGTTCCTCTGGCCAAGGGAATCGTGATTCCGGTTACGGCAATCATCGATACCGGTAAACGCCAGCTGGTCTGGGTGGAGATGTCTCCGGGGATGTTCGAACCGCGCGAGGTACGGGTAGGTGAGCGTATCGACGACAAGGTCCAGATACTGTCCGGTATCAAGGAAGGTGACAAGGTTGCGGTATCAGGTTCCTACCTGATCGACTCGGAATCGCAGTTGAAAGGTGGCAGCCAGGACCACAGTCAGCATACCGGGAGCACGCCCGCTGGACAGGGACAGACCCCGGCAGCAGACCGGCCGCAGCATGAGGGACATGGCGCCCCACCGGCACAGCAGCCTCCGGCAAAGAAAGATACCTTGCAGATGGATGATATGAACATGTGAAAGGAAACGGTTTGGGTTGGAGGTGAGGACAGGTGAAAAATCTTGCCTTTTGTCGCCACTCCCCTGCCCCTCGGTATAATAAATGATCGAAAAAATCATCGAATATTCCGCCCGTAACCGGATCATTGTCCTGATGGTCTTCGGCTTGATCATCGCCTGGGGGGTCTGGTCGCTCTACAAGACCCCGGTGGATGCGATTCCCGACCTGTCCGACAACCAGGTGATCGTCTTTACCGAGTATCCGGGCCGTTCGCCACAAGTGGTGGAGGATCAGGTGACCTACCCGCTGGCGGTCAACCTGCAGGGCCTGCCCCAGGTTCGTGCAGTACGGGCCTCTTCCGCCTTTGGCTTTTCGATGATCTATGTCATCTTCGAGGACAAGGCCGACATCTACTGGGCCAGGACCCGCGTCCTGGAACGCTTGAACTATGCCGCATCGCTTCTTCCTCCCAATGTTGTACCGACCCTCGGCCCGGACGGCACCGGCGTAGGCCACGTCTTCTGGTACACCATCGAGGGAAAAGGGTATGACCTGGAGCAACTGCGCACCCTGCAGGACTGGTTCGTGCGTTACCAGCTTAATACCGTTCAAGGGGTGGCCGAGGTGGCCTCGATCGGCGGCCTGGTGCGGGAGTACCAGATCGACCTGGACCCGAACAAACTCTTTGCTTATAAAATAAAAGTAGGGACGGTCATGGAGGCGGTCAAGGCCTCCAACAAGGATGTGGGCGGCAGGCTGATCGAGCAGGCCGACGCCGAATACCTGATCCGCGGTCGGGGCTACGTCAAGTCCAAGACCGATCTGGAAAACATCGTCATCGGCGCCGACATGCGCGGTACACCGATCTACGTAAAGAATCTGGGCACCGTCCAGATGGGCGGCGCCATCCGGCGCGGGCTGTTGGACATGAACGGCGAAGGCGAAGCGGTCGGCGGCATCGTTGTCATGCGCTACGGCGAGAATGCCAAGGATGTCATTGACCGGGTAAAGCTCAAGATCAAGGATTTGGAAAAAGGGCTGCCGCCCGGGGTCAGGATCATGGTCTCCTACGACCGCTCCGACCTGATCCAGCGGGCCATCGATACGCTGAAAACCAACCTGCTGGAGGAGTCCGTTGTTGTCGCACTGGTCATCCTGGTCTTCCTGCTCCACTTCCAAAGCGCCCTGGTGATCGTGCTGACATTGCCGATCTCGGTGCTGATCGCCTTCATCTCCATGAAGCTGATGGGGGTCAGCTCCAATATCATGTCCCTGGGGGGAATCGCCATTGCCATCGGCGTGCTGGTGGACGCCGGCGTGATCATGGTGGAGAACTGCTACCGCCACCTCTCCGAAATGCCTCCTGAAGAACGCAAGGAAAAGCGTCTGGAGGTGATCATCACCTCAGCCAAACAGGTCGGTCGGGCAATCTTCTTTTCCCTGGCGATTATAGTGCTCTCCTTTGTGCCGGTGTTCATGCTGGAGGGTCAGGAGGGCAAACTGTTCCATCCCCTGGCCTTCACCAAGACCTTCTCCATGATGGGTTCGGCCCTGATTGCCATCACCCTGGTGCCGGTTTTGATGTACTTATTCATGCGCGGCAAGATGCCGCCGGAGAGCGCCAACCCGGTCTCGACCTTCTTCATCAAGCTCTACTCGCCGGTTATCCGCTGGGTGCTGGTCTGGAAAAAGACCACCATTGCCCTGAATATCGTGGCCCTTTTGATTGCCGTGCCGCTGTTCATGAAGCTGGGCAGCGAATTCATGCCGCCTCTGGACGAGGGTTCACTGCTCTACATGCCGGTCACCCTGCCCAATATCTCCATTACCGAAGCCAAGCGTTTGATTCAGGTGCAGGACACGATCATCAAGAGTGTCCCCGAGGTGGAGCATGTCCTGGGCAAGGTCGGCCGGGCCGATACCTCCACCGACCCGGCACCGGTCTCCATGTTCGAAAGCATCATCATCCTCAAACCCAAGGATCAGTGGCGGGCAGGAGTGAAGAAAGCCGACATCGTGGCCGAACTGGACAGCAAACTGCAGCAGATCGGTGTCAGGAACGGCTGGACCCAGCCGATCATCAACCGCATCAACATGCTTTCCACCGGCGTTCGCACCGACCTGGGGGTCAAGATTTTCGGCAATGACCTGAACGTGCTCAAAGACCTTGCAATTCAGGCCGAGGCGATCCTCAAACCGATCAACGGTGCGGTCGACGTGGTGGCCGAGCGGGTCACCGGCGGCAATTACATCGACATCGACATCGACCGCGAGGCGGCCGCCCGTTATGGCGTGAATGTGGGTGATATCCAGGATGTCATCGAAACAGCCCTTGGCGGCGAGATGCTTTCCACCACCGTTGAAGGGCGCAACCGCTTTCCGATCCGGATCCGCTACCTGCGGGACTACCGCGACAATATCCCGGCTATCCGACGTATTCTGGTGGCTGGCATGGAGGGCGCCCAGGTGCCGCTGTCACTGGTAACCAGACTGAAAATTTCCACCGGCGCGCCGGAGATCAACAGCGAGGGCGGACTCTTGCGATCGCTGGTCTATCTCAATGTCCGTGGCCGCGACATGGGCGGTTTTGTGACCGAGGCCAAGGAGGTGCTGGAAAAGAACCTCAAGCTGCCCCCCGGCTACTACGTGGCCTGGTCCGGTCAATGGGAACATCAACTCCGCGCCAAGGCCCGCCTGCAGCTACTGGTGCCGATAGGGATAGTGGTCATCTTCATTCTGCTCTTCTTCACCTTCCATTCGGCCATGGAGGCCGGCATGGTCATGCTATCCGTGCCCTTTGCCCTGGTGGGTGGGGTCTACCTGGTCTCGGCCCTGGGCTATAATCTCTCGGTTGCGGTCTGGGTGGGATTCATCGCCCTGTACGGCATCGCCGTGGAAACCGGGGTGGTAATGGTCATTTACCTGCACGAGGCGCTGGACAAAAAGCTGATCAACGGCCCCTGCACCGAACAGGATATTTACGACGCCACCTTCGAAGGGGCGGTGCTGCGCCTGCGGCCCAAACTGATGACCGTGTCGGTATCGCTGCTGGGTCTGCTTCCGATCATGTGGTCAACGGGCACCGGTGCCGACGTGATGAAACCGATTGCCGCACCGATGATCGGTGGAATGGTTTCCTCGGCAGTTCATGTGCTGATCATGACGCCGGTCATCTTTGTCCTGATGAAGTCACGCGACTTAAAAAAAGGCAGGCTCAAGTATTCAGGAATGAAACACTGATCGAATAGTCTACGCAACGTGTCGAATATTCTCCAGGTTACCATGCTTTGGTAAGTATAAAGTCTCGTAGTAACAGCATGTTAACTGTTGGCACGACTAATGCTTTTAGTAAGATAGAAAGGTGGTTTTCATCCGGAGACTCTGAAAATTGCTATTCCGGGTTGAGATGGGGCTTTCACGGAGCCTCTTGTACGGCTTCAATGCAGAAATGCAGTTTGAGGGAAAACGCCCGAATCAGGCACGTTGTCCAATCCGTGAGCAGGATGGTGACCGATTACAAGAGGCTTCGGGGAAGTTCCAGCTCTGCCTCTACTGATACTTTCCGGATGGAAACTAGTTACCACACCTGATCAAAGGAGATTCGTACCATGAAAAGAATGACCATACTACTCGCGGCACTCTTTGCTCTCACAGTTCCCGTGGCCTCATTTGCTGCCATGGACCATGGTGACCATCAGGGCAATGTTGCCCATGAGGAAGTGACAGACGGGGTGAAGGCGACCTTCAGGGTCATGAGCATGAAAGAGCATCTGAAGGCCATGAAAATGAAAATGCCGAAAGGAATGAAGGAAACGCATCACATTGCAGTCGAGTTCAAGGATGCAAAAAGTGGCAAGGCCCTGACGGAGGGTGAGGTGAAGGTTAAAGTACAAAACCCTGACAAAAGCAGCCAGACAAAAGACCTGATGGGGATGCAGGGGCACTTCGGCGCCGACTTTGATCTTTCCAAAAAGGGGAAATATGGCGTGATGTGCAAGTTCCAACTGAAAGACGGAAAGGTGCGCAGCTCCAAGTTCTGGTACACGGTGAAGTAGCTCACACCATCATCATTGATCAGAAATTGCAACGAGGGGATTATGAATAATTTGCCTGATTTGCCAGATTATGTGTAGCTGCAATAATGAATAGCAGATTAATAATCATGATCATGAGGCAAAATATGGACCGGTGGGAGGTGGCATGACAAATGGTCCGGATTATTACGTAAAAACGTTATGAAAGAAAGGAGACGAAAGATGAATAAGCTGATTACGGTAGTTGCATTATTGGTGCTCTCTGCATTGGTGGTTTCGCCAATGGTCGTTAATGCCGCGGAGAATGTCAAAAGCAAAGTGGTCATGAAAGAAGGCAACAAGGTTCATCTCTTCCATAGCGGGACCGAGCTTGTAAAAAAAGAGATCTGCCTGAACGATGTGATTCCTGTTTACCGGGACGTGCCAGTAGGATACAGAGCGCTCAAGGGTGCAGACCAAGTGAAAAACCTCAAGGAAGTTGGAAAAGTGAAGGTCCTTTCTTACGTCGGAGATCACTATTTCGAAGCTGAAATAGTCGAGGGTGAAGTAATGTCGGGCGATGTGGCAAAAAAGGCAACCGCCTATTGCTTGGTGCAGCCAGCAGAATAACTCTTCAGCCATGAACTGAAAAACCTTCCAGCATGGATGAGCAGGTTCGGGCCAACGGCGTCCCGGCCTTCTCACCCCCTAGGTACCACCCGCGAATCAACTAGTTAAAAATCATCAGCCAGTCGCCGAAACATCTTTTCAAACCTCACCCTTCTTATCTCATTCCTCATTTCTTAAATAGTTTCCATCCGGAAACGGTCCGTTTTCGCCCTGACAGCGTCAATCAGCGGTCTTGTTTGTGCGACGTACAGTAGTACGTCTCCGCACAATCCCTTGATTTCCTTGTCAGGACAAAAAAATCCTCGTTTCCGAATTGGAAACCACCAGTTTCACATCCGGAGTTTCCGGATGGAATCTAAATAACTTTCCCTGACGGGACAATCTCCTATTTCTTGTTACGTTCCGAACAACGGGGTCCGACGGAGCAGCAGTTTAAAAACGTTCATCAGTTTCAATCTCTGGCCGATCACCGGCCACTCCATCTCATGTCGGTCGCACAAGGATTCGATGGGGTTCATTCTGAATATTTCTTCCCTGAGGGCGTCGTCCATTACCGTTGATTCTTCCATCCGTCTGATGAGATCCTTGGCCCTTCGGATATGGCGGATAATCTCATCTGCCTTCCCGCGATCCGTCAAGCCGTATGCGGCTTTCAGCTCAACAAGTTTCAGCGCGCCGTCATAGGTCGCATTGACGATGTCGTCCCGAGTCATCCACTCTGTTTCATAATTCAGCCGCTGCTTCCAGTTTGATGTCAGCAGCGCCTCTCGGTGTTCCTTCAAGGTCTTGTAGAAAAGCCGATACCCGTAGCGTTCCGGTTCTTCGAAAAACCGGCTGCTCGGATCGACAAAGGGTGCCAACGGGGCGATGAAGGGCAGGATTTTCCCGGAACCGCCGTATTTGCTCATCAGTTCGCCGCAATACTCCACGGTATCCATGACCGACTGATAGGTCTGAAATGGCAGGCCGACCATGAAAAACAGGTCGATTCTTTTGCAATTGCTGCGCACAAACGCTTCGATCGACTCTTCCAGCCTTGCATTGTCGTAGGTTTTACCGAAAGCCTTTCGAACCAGCACGTCATGGGACTCGGGCGAAATCTCGACATTGAAATTGGCCAGCGAATCAGAAACTTTTTCCACAAAGTCACCAGAGGGCGGGTTGAAAAATTCAATGGCAATTTCATTCCGTATCCGTTGTTTTTTCATGGCAAGCAGAAAGCTCTCGGCATACTTCCTGCCGGCCTGAAGAAGATCGCCGATGACCATGACCGGTGCCCCGGTATAGCGGGAGATATTCTTGATGTCTTTTGCCAGCAGTTCCGGGGCACGAAATGCCGGCTGCTCCCGAACGCACATCTTTTCCAAAGCGGATGAAGAACCTCCACACGAGGCGCAGTCATGATGGCATCCCCGGCTGGAAAAAACCCCCATGACCGGATTCTTCAATCAGTCACGAAATGGCAAATATCCCGACAGATCACGGTATTTTATCGCCATTTTAAAGAGATGGGCATAGTCGAAATTGACGTAATCGAGGTTTTTCGGCTGGAAGGTAAGTCCGTTCACTACCGTCTCACCGGCGCTGTTTCGCCATACCAGGTTCGGAATGGCGCCGAAATCTCCGCCGGTCTTGATGGTTTCCAGGAGCTTCCGCATGGGCTCCTCCGTCGAGTCGCCGCACATGACGAAATCCACGAAAGGATAGTCCCGCATTATTTCCAGGTGGTAATGGGTTGATGAAAGCCCGCCGAAAATTACCGGCGTGTCAGGATGGTGTTTTTTCAATACTTCGGCAAGACTCAAACTGCCGTCGGCATGGGGCAGCCAGTGCAGGTCGATACCAAAGGCCGCTGGTTTGAGCCGGGAGACAAAAACCTCAGGGTCAAACTTGGTATTCTTGAGCATTTTATTGGCCAGATTTACGATTCTGACCGAAATACCATGTCTGGTGAGGTATTCCGAAAGGGTCAGAAAACCGATTGGATAATTTTCAAATATGGACGTGGAGGGAATAACTTCGCTGACCGGGCCATAAAAAATCGGAAGCTCACGGAACTTATAGACACTCGGAGGATGGATAAGAACGAGATCGACTTGCTTCATGCTGACGAAAGCTCCTTTTTCAGGAAATATGCTTGAATTTCTGAAGAGAATCCCCTGATCCTTTTCTCTCAAAAGCTTCAGAACGAAGGTCACGGGTATCCGGCACAGCCAGTGAAGCTCGCAAGCTCTCCTTGCTTGTGCCAACTGAAAAAGGTGAGCAGCAATTTATAACCTGAATTTAAATGGGTACTACTCTATATTTTCCAATCTGAATATTCAAGAAT
>Ga0351902_1082_pt1 | contig 21440 bp, 14 predicted proteins | sample BONcelHT113001D5_FD_205828 | JGI IMG/M metagenome (GOLD analysis project Ga0351902, IMG submission 205828) | Enriched cells from coal bed in the Powder River Basin, Montana, United States - BONCAT cells T11 rep1 HSBNCT.T11.300.1.D5 ...
CATCGCGCACTTTGTGCAATGCTTGGTTAACAGCTTCCTGCATTTCTTGGGATGCACGGGCCATTTCCCCCAGTTCGTCTTTTTGCCGTAGGTAGGTAGACGGGACATCGCCGGTCCAATCATTATTTGCAAAGCCATTGAGGCGGGCTACTACAGTTTTTAAAGTCGCTGTGATTTTTTTGGCGATAAAGAACAAAGCTAATAAAATCAGTCCGATTCCCACAAGGCTGATGATTATGTTGATCCATAACCCTTGCCGGGCTTTGGCCATAATCTCGTTCTCAGGCACAATGATACCAAAAGACCAAGTGCTATTCGCGTCGCCAAAATGGACCGGAGTAAAATATTTCAGGGATTTCGCATTTCCTTGAATCGCGGTGGTGCGTTGCCACAGTTCCTCCCCGGCAATCACAGCGGCCATAATTTCGTCGGCGCCCTCGGCACCTTCGACTTCATTGACTTTGATTCCCAGTAGGTCATGTTTTGGATGGGTTGCAATACTTCCGTCGCCAGCGATAATCATTCCGTAACCGGACTCATATATTTTAAAAGTATTTCCGATTTCGTTTAAGCGATTCATCCCGACGTCAATCCCCATGACCCCGATAAATTTATCGTCGGCAAAGATGGGGGTAACGACGGAAACCATCAGAACATCTTGGCCGTTGACCTCGTCGATATAGGGGTCAAGAATGCTTTCCTTGCCATCATTTTTAGGAATAGTATAGTAGTCTTCTCCTAAGAATGTCTGGTAGTCAGCTACATTGTAACGATCCACGACAACAGTACCGCTGTCGTAGTAGGCCATGTTAGAAAAGCCACCCAGCTCGGCGTCGCGGCCATCGTAGCCATTGGGTTCAAACACTAGCCATGCTGTAATATAATTCGCGTTGGAGACCAATACTTCTCCCATTAATTCGTCAAGAGACTGCCGCGGAATATTGCTGCCTCGCATGGCCAGCACCGATGCCACCACTGCCGCATTAGCCGACAGCGGCTCCACCAGATATGCTTGAATGTCTTTGGCGAAAAGCTCCGCCTTGGTTTTCATCATTTCTTTTGCCGACTGTTCTTCGATGCGGCTCTCCCGGACAGCGACAACTCCGGTCATTGACCCAACTACTATCACGACAACCAAGCCAATCAAAAGTAACATTTTTGCCTGTAACCTCATGGTCATTATCACTTCTCTTTCCCAATTGTTTAGTTGCTTATTCAACAGGGCGATTACATTATCCTGCTTATTCTGCATTGTAGTGAAATTTTTTTAGCTAACGTTGGGACAAAAATACATATTTTTAAGCGAAATATTGACACGGAACGAGTGTCGGGGCATTCTGTGATATGTTGCTGGCTTTAATTATCGAGGGCAAGGCAGTGAATGTGATCATCGATTTGAGGAGTAAAAGCGGGTGTTGAATCGATGTTGCTCGAATTTATAGTTGATGGTTTAGCAGATTCGCTATGCGACAAAGTATATTGTTAACTAGCAGCAAGAAACTTTGTGCACGACTTTGTATTTACTGTGAAATTGCGGATTACCTTAATTTTGTCGCTTCATTTCTTGAAAGTATCTTTACTTAATAGAAAATCATTTAGCATTGAGAATGTCCCGAGGTTTATTGCACCTAGAATTGTTGGCACTGCGGATATTGCATCTGGGCTTAACTTTAAAAAAGTGGGGAGCACGATACAATCGTTCTCCCCACTTGCTTTTTCAAGGTGTTATAATTCCGTTCCCAGAGCTACAAATTAATCTACCCGAGTTGGCTTTACTCCGCGCTTGATTAAGTATTCTCCAGCTAATAAGCTAATTGCCACTCCGGAAACTAAAGGCAATGCCGCTCTCCAATCGAAAGGATAACCAGGGACCCAAACGAAAAGGACTATACAGGCACTAAAGATTATTTGACCTAATCTACAGAAAAAAGTAGCGAAGAATGGATGCCCGGGAAAACGATATGGTCTGATTGTTTGTGTGTCAATGCGGCGCATTTTAAGAAAAGCTTGATAATTTATTATGTAAGGAAGAAATGCAATCATGCTTGTGAACGAGAATAGTGTCCAGTACAAATCTTCGCTGTTCGAGGCGGTTAGTCCGTAAAAAATAGTTAAAATAGTCCCGATGCAACCCGAAATCAATAGCGTACCTAGAGGGGTGTCATGTTTGGGGTGCATGATTGCGAAGACGGCTGGCAGCTCGTGGTCTCGTGCCGCAGTGGAAGCCATGCGTGCTGCTCCGACAATCCAAGTGGCAGCCTGGGTAATCAAAGTATAAAGAAACATGCAAGCGATGACAAAGAGGGCTGCACGTCCTATTGTGCCAGTGCCAAGCACAAGTGTAAAACTATCCATGATTCCGTTAATCAGATCAAGGTCGGTAAGAGGGATAATAACCAGCATAACTGCAGCGGTAGTCATGTATAAACATGACACAAGAAAGGCAACTCCAATGGAGGCTTTGGGAAAATCCTTTGCCGGATTTTTCATGTTTTTCCCCATGGAGCAGATAACTTCGAAGCCGATATAGTTATATATGAGGGCTGGGAAAAAAGTTAATGCCTGCTCTAAATCAGGGTTGAACATTGTGGAAAAATCATTGGCCGGAACCCATTCATTCTGCGAAAGATAATAAAGGGCGCAAATCACGAGCCCGCCCAATAAGGCTAATTTGAAAATTGCGGCGACATTGGTTAATAATTTTGACTCTCTGACCGGCCTCAAGCATATAAAAATGAGGCACCAGATATAAATTAAAGTCAATACAATTCGTGAAGCAAAACTGGCACTTGGTATAAAGAAAGAGCAGAATACCCCGATAATAAAAGTTGAAAGAGATGAGATCCAAATAGCATTGTTGACCCAGTAAATCCAGGCCATTCTTGCGCCCCATTTCTTACCATATGCCATTTTTACCCATACATACATACCACCTTCATCTGGGTAGGTTGAGCCTTGTTCGGCAATGATGAGACTTGACGGAATATAGAGGATCAGGGAAATAATCAAGGCCCAAAAAATTGCAACAGGTCCCATGGAGGCTACAGGTATTGCAGTATCAAGAAAAAATAAAATGCATACCATCCCTAAGAATAAGTCAACGCCCTTTAAACTATTTTTATTTTCGACGAGCAAATCTTTTTCGGTCATTTTCGAATACTTCCTCTCAAAATAAACTCTAAATAATTAGATTTAAATATGCAGTTAGGAGTTATTGGCGGCAAATTCTTTTTCAGCGTTAGTAATAATTTCTCGAATTTTGGTCGATGCCTCATTCGATAGTGGAATCGGGTTATAATTTTCGAGAATTCTCAAAGATTCTTCCCTTGCCCGTTGCTGCATATTCTTTGAACCTTTTTCCTTCCATTTGGCCCGCATGTTTCGGTCAATCAGTTTCGCGCGGGATGATTCTCGGCGCATATGCTCAACTGTATGCTCTTCAATAAGGTAATTCCCACCGGCACCTACCGATTTGATTACTTCAAGAGCAATAGTAGCGTCATTTACCGCAATACCTTGCATCGTCCGCCTTACCATCCGCACAATTTCGGCATCAATGACTAATTGGTCATAACTCAAAGCCATTCCCATGTCAATCATGCCCATACCGTAGAGGAAATTACTGCCGGTCAAAGAAGGCAGTATTGTTGTCAGTGTTTTTTCGTGACCGATCTGTGCATCGATCACTTTGCTGTCTGCCTATGTTCCCCCTACGTAAGTCGGAATTCCGTAATAGTGACCAAGGTGACCAATTGCAGCTCCTACCATTGCATGTTCAGGTGCGCCGACAGGTGAAGTTGTGAGTGTTAAATCCATAATTGTCGTAGAGCTGGCATAATAAACAGGAATGCCTTTGCGTACAACTTGTGCAAGAATAATGCCAGCAAGTATTTCAGCATTGCAAACAACTAAAGTTCCAGCCAATGTCACAGGTGTGGTCCCACCACTTAATCCCATTGAAAGGATATTAATAGGAAGGCCCGTCCTGGCCGACTCAATAATAATATCCGAGGCTCCTTCATGCACTTCAAGTGGGCTATTCGTTGTACAGCCAAGGGTAACAAAGGGGCGTTCTAAGAGTTTGTCTTTGCCACCTACAACTGCAGCTGCTATTTCGATAACGTCGTGAACATTTTTTGCACCGCCATCAGGGTCGTGAAAAACGTGTTTGGTAGTATTATGAAAAATTGCTTCGGCCTCGTGCAGGCACTTTAGTTCAGGGTTGACGTCCTGTGCAACGACAGCGACGGTAAATGCATCGACTTCATCTATCGCATCGCATACTCTGGTTACGGAAGCTAGGTCTTCCTTCGTTGTTGAGCGCAGCTCGTTAGTATATGGGTCGAGTATATCCACCCCGGTGCCGAAGTTGGTAAATAACACGTTTTTTCCACCAACCTGAAGGTCTCTTTCAGGTATTCTGCCATAGGCTGTGAATTCCGCAGGACACGATTCAATAGCATCATTGACCAAGCTACGAGGGAATTTAACAAGTTTAGACGCTTTATCTATCTTGCAGCCAGCACCGTGAAGGATTTCCCGCGCGTTTTCGCCATAGATCTTGACCCCGTAGTTCTCCATGAGGTTCAGTGTCGCCTCATGCAGCGCTTCGATGTCAGTTTTTCTAAGAAGGTTATAGCCTATCAGTTCCTCCTGGTAGTCATTAAACTTTGACATTTAGTTCACTCCTTTTAAATATATGAACCTGTTGTTGCGCAACGTATTGGTATAACGCATTTTTTATGCCAAACGGATTAAAGCCGGAAAAATATCTGGAGAAGCATTTATTTTCGGGCCAGTTATCATTGATATGTATAGGAAAATGGATAAATAGATTAAAAATAACATGAGGTAAATTTAATAGAGCGAGTTTTTTGTTCGCGCCTACTGGGCGAAAAAGTCACTTTTTAAAGGCAATGATTCTTAAAATGTGTATTTTTATGTTGACAGGTGTTTACAGTGATTTGCTCTTACAATCAGTTTGTAGATACTATCAAGAGACAGGCCTCGACCACTGTAGTTTTTAATTTTATGTGTTTTATGTATACTTAAGGAAAGCAAAAAGCTTCTTGAAAAAATGAATAAAAAAATTCAAGAACTAATAAAGTCACATTTCTTTTGAGAAAGAGGTTGTCGATATGGATTATGTCAAGATGTCCAAGCCGGAGCTTTTAGATGAAATTGAAAAATACAAGGATATAATAGAAAAATTCCAAATTTTAGAGGCGCAATATTATGATATCGTGGAAAATATGACAGAGCATGTGGAACGGGAGATGCCTGATGGAACCCTTACCTATGTCAATAGCGCTTTTTGCACTTACTACGGCAAAGAAAAGGAAGAACTGATCGGCCTGGATAGCCTTTCACTGGCGCATGAAGATGACCGACAAAGGTGGCGCGATGTTTTGGGTGAGCTTACTCCGGAAAGCCCAAATTATCGGATTGTAGGGCGGGTAATCAAGGCCGACGGTGAAATCGGCTGGGTGGAATCCACGGGACGGGGATTTTTTAATAAAGACGGAGATTTGATTGAATCTCAGGATATCGCTCGGGATATAACAGATCAGAAAAAAGCCCTGGATGAGCTGCATAAAAACAGGAATGAGTTAGAATTACGTGTTGCCAAGAGGACGGCGGAGTTAAATCTGGTTAATCAAGAGTTGGCAGCTTCAAATAACTATCTGAACAGCATTTTGCGAAATATTTCAGAGGGCGTAATCGTAGTTGATAAAAATGGAAATGTTGAATTATTGAATCCCGTTTTAGAAGAAGCATGGGGAAAGTCACTTCTGGAGATAAAAGAAAATTTCAGGCATAGTATTCTTAATGAGAAGAATTCACAGCTTAGTAAGATGCTAAATGAAAAACAGCCTTTTCATGATGCTGAAATTATTATCGCAACAAAAAAAGGTGATTTTCACTGTTTTTTATCTGGTTCACCGATCGAAGAACCAGGGGGAAAGGGAGTAATTGTAGTAAGAAATATTAAAGAGGTAAGACAATTGGTTAGTCGATTCAGCGGGTCGCAGGCAAGGTATCAATTTGAAGATATTATCTCGATAAGTGAGAAAATCAAGGGGCTGAAAGATGTAGCTAAACAGGTGTCATCGGGGAATATAGGAATTCTGATTGAAGGCGAAAGCGGAACGGGAAAGGAATTATTTGCCCAAGCAATTCATAACCATGGCGAACGCTCCCAGGGACCTTTTATCGCAGTTAATTGCGGTGCTATTCCAAGAGAATTGATCGGCAGTGAATTATTTGGCTATGTTGACGGCGCTTTTACCGGCGCGAAAAAAGGCGGGAAGGCGGGCAAGTTTGAACTAAGCTCGGGGGGAACTATTTTTTTAGATGAAATAGGTGATATGCCTTTTGAGCAGCAAGTTGCCCTGCTCAGGGTTATCCAGGAGCGGAATGTAACTCGCATCGGTGGGGATAAAGCTATCCCGATAGATGTCCGCATTATCTGTGCGACAAATAAAAGTCTATTTGACGAAGTTGCACAGGGTAACTTCAGAAAAGATTTATATTATCGGCTAAATGTTGTTTATCTAAAAATACCACCTCTGCGAGAGCGCAGGGAGGATATCTTATTCCTTTTCGAACACTTTATGAAGAAAGAGGTTCTTGCCTGCCGGGACGCATATGAAAGGATTGACCCGCAGGTAGTTGAATATCTACTTGAATATACTTGGCCGGGAAATGTCCGTGAACTGCAGAATATTATTGAAAGGATGCTTTATGTAGCAAATGGGGAAGGCCTGACAGCGAAACATCTACCGGAATATTTTTTCTATCCTTCAGAAAATAATGCCATAACCGCATCGGTATCTGCTTTGCCGGAAGTAAAAAAAATGACGATAAGCGAGATAAGGGAGCATAGTAAATTGCATTCTATTGAGAAAGAACGTGCGGAGATTATCGATTTACTGGCGCGTCTTGATGGCAATGTTAGCTTAACTGCGGCAAAAATGGGCCTTTCCAGGCCGACGCTATACCGAAAGATGAAAAATTATGACATTATATAATTTTTTTCCTGTGTAAAGAATATGTAATATTAGTGTAATTAAATATTACGTTGATATTACGTTATATTTACAAATGCCAGCCTTGTATAATTTTAAAAAGCTGGATTTGCTGAAATACTCCTTGAAATAGGAGTATTTTTTATTTTTCTGTAGTTTTCCCGTTGATGGCACATTTTATGCTGAGGTATCACGGCAGAAAGTATTCTGTGCAAATACTTTCGCAAGTCGTGGAGTAATGGGATATAAAAGAAAGGAGAGAAGGCAGTTTGCCTTAGGTATGCTTGGGAGAAGGACAACGGTTGATTACGAAAAAAGGAGAAATATTGTGAGTAATAATAAATATTCTTTTGAATCCATGCCTCAGTTAAGATTGCTCAAAAATCATGAAATTGAGCAGATTCACGAGGAGGCATTAAAAATTCTAGAAAAAAGCGGTGTGTTTTTTGATTCGAAGGAAGCCCTTGATATTTTGGAAGAGGCGGGCTGTAGTGTAGATTTTGAACGTCAAATTGCCCGTATCCCAAGGGTTCTGGTGGAGAAAAGTATTGCATCCACTCCGGGAACATTGAAGCTCTACGACAGAGAAGGGGCATTTTACTCGGAGCTTGGGGGGAATAATGTAAATTTTTATCCTGGTAGTTGCCCAAAGAATATTCTAGAAAACGATGGCATTTCAGTCAGGCCGTCGACATCGGCGGATATGCGGTTGATTGCCAAGGTGGCGCAGAACTTGCAGCAAATCGATTTTGTTTCAACATCGGTTGTGTGCAATGATGCGCCGATGGAATTGGGCGATCAATATATTTATTACAACGTGATTAAAAACTCGACTAAGCCGATTATTGGCGGTGCAGTTGATATTCCGGGTGTAGCGCGCACATTTGAACTTCTTAAAGCTATTCGCGGTTCGGAAAAAGAGGCAAGAGAGAAACCGTACACTGTCTTTGATATTTGTCCGGCTTCGCCCCTTAGATGGTCAGACATCAGCTCGCAGAATATTATTGATTGCGCCAGAATGGATATCCCGATTGAATTCATTTCAGCAATCATTGTTGGAATTGGCTCACCTGTAACCCTTGCGGGTTCAATTCTGCAACACACGGCTGAAACTTTAAGTGGGATAACCCTTGCTCAAATAATTAAGCCGGGGATACCAATCGTTTATGGTGGGGCACCATGTGTATTTAATATGCGGACTATGTATTCGCCAATGGCAGCGCTTGAATCCAATATGATTACATGTGGCTATGCATTGATGGGAAAATACTATGGTCTTCCAACTCACACGTATGCCGCTTTGTCTGATTCAAAGGTTATTGATTACCAGGCGGGAAGTGAATCAACGCGGAGCGCCCTTTTAGTTGCCCAGGCAGGCGTCAATAATATTTCGGGGGCTGGCGGGCTTGATATAATCGGGCAGCAAAGCGTCGAAAAATTAGTGATGGATGCGGATGTAATCGGGATGGTAAAGCACTTCATCAAAGGAATTAGTGTAACAGAAGATTCATTGGCGTGTGAACTTATCAACGAAATTGGCCCGGGTGGAGAATTTCTCGGGACAGAGCACACAATGAGATGGTTTAGGCAGGAGCATTATATCGATAGCAAAGTCCTGGACTGCAATGAGAGAGCCAAATGGGAAAGGGATGGCAAGATAAGCATCTTTGACCGGGCAAAAGCACAGATAGAAATTATTAAGCAACAGCCGGATTGCCCGCTGGATGCCAAAAGGTCACAAGATCTGGATCAGGCATTTTTAAATGTTTGTGAGGATGCCCAGGTTTCCTCTTTTGCCTCGCAGGTAATCGGTAAATAGTAAAGAACCCTTTTGATTAATGTGTTTTTTTATTGTGATAAATGCAAATATTTATATGAAAGGCGGCGTATTCATGAAGCGGAATATAACTTCCGGGTATCGGACCCAGGTGGGTTTTGGCGTGGAAATATTTTCAGATTGCGATCTTGAAAATATTCATTTAGCAACCTTAGAAGTGCTGGAGAAGAACGGCCTTTACGTGCAGGCTGAAAACGCTCTGAAAATTTTTGCCAGCGGTGGGGCGAGGGTTGACTGGGAAAGCCATATGGTGAAAATACCACCGTACATTGTCGAGGAGGCAATCCGCAGTGCTCCCAAAAAAATCGTGTTAGCAGGGCGAAACCCCAAAAACGACGTTGTTCTGGAGAGTAACCGGGTTAACTTCCTCCCCTTTGGCGAAGGAGTCATGGTTGTTGACCCGTACACAGGAGAGTATCGTAAATCAACAAAGCAGGATCAGGCAAATGCGTGCAAATTGGTAGATGCATTGGATCAGTACGATATTGTCGAATATATGGTTGCTCCCCAGGACATAGATGCCAAGGTAATGTGCCTTCATACTTATGAAGCATCTGTTGCCAATACATCTAAGCATATACCTCAGTCTCCGGATAATGCAGAACAGGCTCAAATCTTGATTGAGATGGGCTCTAAAGTGGCCGGGGGAAGAGAAAAATTAAGAGAAAGGCCGATTATTTCCGGGTGCGCTTGCCCGCAGAGTCCTCTGTCAATTTCGGAAGGCTGCTCGGATTCGATAATTGAATACGCAAAGGCTGGCTTACCGATGAACGTCTTATCAATGGCAATGGCAGGAGGTTCCTCACCGGTAAGCCTTGCCGGAACTTTAGTGACGCACAACTGCGAAGTACTGGGCGGCTTGGTTCTATCTCAGCTAGTTAACAAAGGTGCACCCATCATTTATGGTAGTTCCACTACTGTAATGGATTTGCGCCGTGCGACTGCTACGGTAGGCTGTCCAGAGCTTGGTATGTTAAGTGCCGCAGTTGTGAAAATGGCGCAATACTATCTGTTGCCATGCTATGTGGCAGGTGGCTAGGCAGACAGTAAAATAATGGATTTCCAGGCTGGGCACGAGAAAACCCTAACAATGCTATTACCGGCATTAGCAGGCGCTAATTTGATTTACGGTTTAGGCATGCTGGAGATGGGGATGACGTTAAGCTACGCTCAACTGGTAATGGATAACGACGCCGCCAAGATGGTTAGGCGTGTTTTACAAGGCATTCCAGTCACTGATGAGACTTTAGCAGTGGACCTAATTAAGCAGGTAGGCGCCCGCGAGAATTTCCTTGCTGAAGAACACACCGTCAAGTACATGCGACAATATTTATCGCAGCCACAAATTATTGACCGCAATATGCGCGATATGTGGGAAACACAGGGCTCCAAAGATATGCCGACACGAGCGACAGAAAAAGCGATCGAGTTATTGGAATCCCATACGCCTGACCCGCTACCGGAAGGGGCAGAGGCCGCGATCCGCTTAATGATTGAAGATACCGAAAAAGAACTAGGCGTTATAAGTTCAGGAAAGTAAAAAATATCGGCAGGTCAGCAAAACAATTTCTGGCCTGCCGAATCAATTCTGCAACTATTAAGCCTAAACTGCCATGAGTATTTTTGCGCGTTTTGCTTGTTTGCTTTTCTCGAATATTTATGTTGGCATGCAAAATGCAAATTAAGGCTGTAGGCTAAATTTTGCCTAGCACTTAAATGTCTCTAATATTGAGGTATCAGGTGTAGCATCCCGGCAAAACTAAAATTTATTGCGTTTTCTAGGAAGAGAATAATATTCGTCGATTTTCATTGGCAATTTTGAAATGTTAATAGATGTAAGCATATGTTAACACTTTATCCTTTGGAGCATTGTCTTACTAAGTGATCACATTCATGCAACGTCGCATTACCAGATGTCAGTGCCGAGTTATATAAATAATAAGGTGGTTTTTCGATGGCTGTTTTTAAATACGAAATGGTTCCGGTATTCACGGCTTGTAATGGACTTTTTAGCTATGCAAGTCAGGCTTTTCTTAAAATCGTCGGTTATGACCTTGATGATATCAAAGATCAAAAGTTATTTTATGTAATTCATCCGAGTTCCTATGAAAAAATGATGCAGGGGCTGGAAAAAGCTCAGGGAAAATCCATGGAATTTGACGTTCAGGTAACGTGCAAAAATAAAAATGAAAAATGGCTCAATTTATCAGTTAGCGCTGAATTATTGAATGATGATCTAAATTTGTCATGTTTCGTTTGTGAAATTTCAAAATATAAAGCGCAGATTGAGACAAAAGAGATTATTGAGGCGCAATACGCAGATATTTTAGATAATATGACTGAAGAAGTGTCACGAGAAGACCAAAACGGGCGAATAACTTATGTAAATCAAGCATACTGCGACTATTATGGAATTACGAAGGAAACTGCCATCGGGAGAAAAGGTACGGATGTCGTAATACCAGAAGACCGGCAGAAGTATAGTCTGATAGGAGTGCTTACTCCAGCGAACCCGTTTTATAAGCTTGATTGCCGTGTTAAAAAAGCCACGGGTGAAATTGCATGGATTCAATGCTCCGGGAGAGCTTTTTTCAACCAGGCCGGTGAATTTATCGAGTTACATGAGGTGGGTAGAGATATAACGGAACTCAAAAAACTCGAGGATGATCTGCTTGAACGGAAAGATGAACTTGAATCAAGGGTCAATGCGAAAACTTTGGAGTTATTGTCGGTCAACAATCAACTAATTGGTTTAAATAGTTACTTGAATAATATTTTGCAGAATATTTCAGAGGGTGTTGCGGTTTTTAATGCCGAGGGAAATTTAATGCAGGCGAATGCATTCCTGGAACAGAAATGGGGATCACTTTTACCATCATTGGTCGAAAGATTTCGCAATGACATTATCAATAATTTAGAATCCCCGCTTAGTAAAATGATAAGAGAAAGGTTGTCTTTTACGAATTATGAAATGATTTTTGAAACCGCGGATAAGAACCTGCAGTGCTTGGTGTCGGGCGCCCCGCTCGAAGAAAAAATTGGAGAACTAGGGCAGGGTGTGATTATAATACGTGCTATTTCAGAGATACATCAGTTAGTAAACCGATACAGTGGATTTCATGCGAGGTTTAATTTTTCGGATATTATTACAAAAGCTCCAGCAATGATTACTGCAGTGCAATATGCCCAGGCAGTTGCAAAAAACCAGATGAACATAATGATTGAAGGCGAAAGCGGCACTGGCAAAGAAATGTTCGCGCAATCAATTCATAATGCAAGCAATCGTAGAAGAGGTCCTTTTATTGGGGTAAATTGCGGGGCTATTCCATGTGAATTGATTGGGAGCGAATTATTTGGTTATGCTGATGGAGCATTTACTGGGGCGAAAAAAGGTGGTAAGCCAGGAAAATTCGAATTAGCATCAGGTGGGACAATTTTTCTCGATGAAATTGCTGACATGCCCCTTGCCCAACAAGTGGCGCTTTTAAGAGTTATTCAGGAGAAGGCGGTGGTACGTGTCGGTGGAGAGCGTGAAATTCCAATAGATGCGAGAATTATCTGCGCCACTAATAAAGACTTGTTAGAGGAAGTTAAAAAAGGTAATTTTAGGCAGGATCTATATTATCGGCTCAATGTTATCAGTTTAAAAATTCCGCCACTGCGAGAGCGCATAGATGACCTACCGATGCTAATTCAGTATTTTTATGAAAAATTACGGGAAAAGGGAATGCCGTCAGTTATTCGTCTGGATCCTATCGTATTAGGTGTTCTTTTCGAATATGATTGGCCAGGAAATGTGCGGGAACTTCAGAATATTGTCGAACGGACGCTTTACATGTCGGGGGGGCAAGATATTATGTTGCACTATCTTCCGCAGAATATGAAAAAACACGAAATTGAATCGCCAGATTTTATTGACACTTCTAATGAAATCGTCAGCAGTTTTGTTGTGGTGGATGCAGCAGTAGACTATACAAAGCTAAAAGAGAAAAACCAGCAAATCTTTAATCAACAGGAGAAAGCGCATATCACGGCTTTATTAAATTTATTTGACAATAATACAAGTATTGTCGCTAGGAAGCTAGGAGTTTCAAGGAATACTTTGTATCGTAAGCTTAAAAAATACCAGATAGAGTAGCTCAAGTTGATGGGGAGATTGGCAATTGTCAGTCTCCCCATCAACTTGTTCGTGTATTTCGGAAGCGGTCCTTCCTTCTTTAGCATGAAGTGAACAAAAAGTGTACCGCGGAAAGTACATTTTGGAATTATAAAAAAATTGGCTTCACGTAGAATTTTATTTTAAAAAATCCTGCGACCACAAGAAAATAGAGGTTATAACTCTAACTATTCATCGTTATTTAGTCTGATTTGCGCTTGGCATGGAAAGTGCAAATCAGCCTGCAGGGAAAGTTTTTTAAAAAACAAGGAGGGTGTTTTTCATGATAAGAGGGTTAAGGGGGTTATCAAATGGGTAAGGAAAACATTTTCGAGGAGGCGATCCAGGCGATTCTGGATTGCGATGACGACAGGGCGTTTGAGATTTTCGACGAGGCTATGGCCCAGAAAATCGATCCCGTGGAACTGCTTGCCAAGGGTTATAGCGCAGGTATGACTGAGGCAGGGGAGCAGTTTGTATCAGGCGAGATATTTTTGCCTGAACTGGTTTTCATGACCGAGATAATGAAAAAGGTGACAGAAAAGGTTGAGGCAACGCTTGACCTCGGGAACACCGCCAAAAAGGGCAAGATGATCATCGCAACGGTTGAAGGGGATGTACATGATATTGGCAAGGGGATTGTCGCATCTTTGATCAAAACCAACGGCATTCAGGTTTATGACCTGGGGCGTGAAGTCACGGTGGATACGATTATCGAGAAGGCTGAGGAATACCAGGTCGATATCATCGGGACAAGTGCCCTTCTAACGACAACGATGACCGAGCAGAGGGTGCTTGAGGAGGAACTGAGGGCCCGCGGAATTCGCGATAAGTACAAGACGATAGTCGGTGGTGCCCCGGTGACGCAGAAATGGGCGGACCGGATTGGAGCAGACGCATACTGTGAAGATGCGATGGAGGCTGTGAAAGTGGTGCTGGAGCTGCTTGAAAAATAACAATTGAAAGGATGGCGTTCATGAAAACTTACTTTACGAGAATGGGAGATGCATCCGTAACATTTATGGCTGAGGATGAGATCCGCAATGATATAAGCGATGCTGTAGCCCTTGCCGCCAAGAAGGGCAAAATCCCTCCATTAACGCAGGAGGATATGGACCATCTATTTGAGATAATTACGATGCCGGGGAATATCGTTGGAGTCAACCCCGGGGATGAAATCGTTTCCACTTCGGATTCCCAGTCGGATAAGCTTTTCTTAAATACGGGATTATCACTGGAAAGAACGCAGCAAGCATTGGTTCATGAAAGATGTTTTGGCGCCGATTCGATTGATCTGGGGTTTCCTGACTATAATTTCAAGGCAGCTAAGCCTTGTGCGGGAACCGAATCTCTTGCGGCAAAGAATGGTTTAAACCAGCTTATAATTCCCTTTCTTTATGCTGGTATGCCAAACCTAGGCTTTTATACCAAGCCAGACGGTCCAGTGGAGAACTGGGCTGAGCTTCTGCCGGATGGAAAAATCGAAGAGGCACTTGCCGCCCAGGAGGCAGCAGTCGATTATGCTGTGCACGACATGGTGTATATAGCTGAAAAAATGTACAAAATCGGTATGGATGGCATTAATATGGATACAGCCGGAGCATCCGGTGATGCGGATTTCCTTGCGGCGCTGAAGGCATGTGAAGCGATCAGAACGAAATTTCCCGACATGGGCGTTGAGATGGGAATGGCCGGAGAATACGTACTCGGGATGCACGGGAAACTGACTTACGACGGGGTGCGACTAGCTGGCTTGTACCCGCACAAGCAGGTCGCCCTTGCGGAAAAAGCGGGTGCAACAATTTTCGGAGCTGTTGTCAACACAAACTCAAATAAATCATTCGCCTGGAACATCGCACGTTCCTGCACATTTATCAAGGAGTGTTCGAATGTATCAAACATTCCAGTACACGTCAACGTCGGGATGGGTGTCGGTGGTATTCCGATGTGCGAATACTTGCCAAGCGATGTCGCATCACGGGCTGATAAAGCGCTCGTGGAAATATGCAAGATTGACGGTTTGTAGATTGGTGTAGGTGATCCTCTTGGAGCTGAAGTCACTCATGAACTGGCAGCCTGCATGGGTGGTACGAAAACTGCCGGTGATATGGTTATGCGGATGCAGCTTGCAAAAGGGATGAGAATCGGCGAGGCTAAAAAATATGTGGCAGATAAGCTCGGCGTTTCGGTGATGGATTTATCTGATATGTATGTGATGATGGAAGTAAGGGAAAGGCTCGGTCTGGGACTGATGCAACCGGTAGCTGACACTCCTACAGGGATAGAAGCGAAGCTCAATATTGCAAAAGTCTTGGGAATAACGATAAATTCAGTCGAGCGTTTCAAAAAGAGAGCGGGACTGGTTTAAATAATTCGACAGAGATAAATAATCAAGAAGCCGTTCGCTTGCCTTGCTTATAGTGACCGTAGGCGCGGAAATTGTAAATAAAGCAAACGAGCGGCTGAAAAGATTATAATAACTGTCCTAAGAATTGGCTGGAGGTAAAAAATGGGAAAAGAATTGGTTTTAAGAACACTGAAGCACGAAGAAACTGAAGGCATTCCGTGGGTTCCGTTTGCAGGGATTCATGCAGGCAAACTAAAAAACTATACAGCTGAAGAAATCCTAAAAGATGGTGATAAGCTTTTTGAATCGTTGATGGAAGTAAAGAAAATGTACAATCCGGATGGTATGCCGATTGTCTTTGATTTGCAGATAGAGGCGGAGATTTTCGGATGCGAGTTAAAATGGGCAAAGGAGAATCCCCCGTCCGTTCGATCGCATCCATTTGCCGGCGAAAAGAAAATACCATGTAATTGCCTTATTCCTACTGCCAAGTCAGGAAGAATTCCCATGGTACTCGACGTGATGAGGCGGGTCAAGGCAGAGATTGGTGGAGAGGTCGCCCTTTACGGTCTGATTTGCGGACCTTTTACCTTGGCTTCGCATCTAAGAGGCAGTGATATTTTCACGGATATGGTCAAAGATAAGCAATTTGTTAAAGAGTTAGTCGGGTACTGCAGTGAAGTAGCATGCAGGATGGCGGATCTATATCTCGAAGCTGGCATGGACGTGATAGCTGTAGTTGATCCACTGGTCAGTCAGGCTTCGCCTAAATCAATAGAATCAATGATGTTGGAATCCTTTAAAGCCGTGTTTGATTACATCAGAAGCAAAGGCGCATTATCTTCCTTCTTTGTGTGTGGAAACGCGACCAATCAACTTGAAGTTATGTGCAAAACATACCCTGATAGTATTTCAGTCGATGAGAACGTGAATCTTCTGCAGGCAAAGACGATTACAGATAAATACAATATCGCAATTGGAGGTAATATTCCTCTTACTACTACAATGTTGTATGGAACGCAACAAGATAATATGAAATACGTATTAGATTTAATGGATAGTCTGACGCACAAAAATCTCATTATAAGCCCCGGCTGCGATATGCCGTATAGCACTCCGATTCAAAATACCGTAGCGGCTGCACAGGCTGTAAAAAGACCTGAAGATGCAAGAAAGTTAATTGAAAACTATACTGCGGTAGTTGATGATATCGACGTTGAACTAGCTGATTATCAAAAAATGGATAAAGTATTGCTGGAGCTGTTTTTACTTGATCCCGAGCAATGTGCTGCCTGTACCTATATGCTCAACAGTGTTAAAGATGCCTTTGATGAGTTTAAGGAAATGGCAGAATATCGGGTTTACAAATATACTGTGCGGGAAGACATCGCCCGTACCGGTAAAATGGGAATAACCAATCTCCCGACAATGACGATCGATGGCGACATCAAGTGGGTATCCATCATTCCAAGCAAAAATGAATTGATTGAAGAAGTAAAAAAATATTTCAAAAAAAAGTAGGGATTATATTAGTGTCACAGGCTGCAGAGTACTTATCGCCTGCAGTCTGCGATTTCTCTAAGGAGATTTGATGATTAATTTAATATTACTTACCGGTTTCCTTGGAGCCGGCAAAACAACTCTGCTTAAAAGTATTTTAGGAACGTTTTCCGATAAACGCATTGGTGTTATCGTCAATGAATTCGGAACGATAAATATTGACGCCGTTCATCTAAAACGGGACGGTATTAAAATGGCGGAACTCGATAATGGATCAATTTTTTGCGCGTGTATAAAAGAGGATTTTCTCAGTGCTTTGGTTAGCATGTCGTCGACCGGAATCGACTTTTTGTTTGTCGAGGCATCGGGACTAGCGGATCCGTCTAGTATTCAGCAAATACTAAGGACTATCGAAAATAAAACGATCAGTAACTTGGATTATAGGGGAGCCATTTGTGTTATTGACGCGGATAGCTACCTCGGTTTGGCGGAAGTGTTTCCTGCACTGATTAACCAGGTTGCGTACAGCAGCGCGATTATATTAAACAAAGCTGATCTGGTCGATAAAAAACGATTAGATATAATTAAAAGCGTTATAACACAGATCAATCCGGATGCTCTTCAGCACGTAGCATCATTTTGCAATGTTGATATAAAAAGAATTATTGAAGATTTGCAATGCAATGACAGGGATTCTGTTGCTTCGACAAATACTTTTGAGTCACGTCCGCATACATATACTCTAACTGCGGAAGAGGTTTTACCCTTGGCTCAATTAAAGCAATTTCTCGAAATAATTTCAGTTTCTGCTTACAGAATCAAAGGTTTTTCAAATACAGACAAGGGTAGCATGGAAATAAATATTGTCGGGCAAAATGTAAAGATCATTCCATGGGAAGGAGCAGCCGAAGGCACACAAATAGTCATTATTTCCTCAGTAGGAATAAAAATGCTGAGCGTTATTGTTAGTGAACTGGATTGTGGGCTAAAAAACAAGCTGCACTTTTAGAGAAAACGAAATATGCAAGATGTTGTGTTTACTATGAACAATGCAAGCGCTTAGTAGAATAGAAACATTTGTAAAACTATAGCGACGGAGAGATTAAATGATAGTTTATTTTTCACCCGACAAAAAGAGGCACTATGCTGAAAAAGGCGAAAATTTAATGGAAGTAGCCTTCAAGGCAAAAGTTGCCATTGAACATATGTGCACTGGAGCAGGTGCGTGTAAGAAATGTAAGGTTCAAATTACGTCCGGGGGTATTCTACCTCCCGATGACATTGAAAGAAAAGCGTTATCAAGGGAAGAGATAAAGAACGGGTATCGCCTTGCCTGCCGCGTAAATATTGAAGATGACTTACACGTTACTATCCTGAAAACAGAAACTGCCGCCTCGCGCAAGGCAGAAATATTGAATTTCCCAAGTTGTTTACCGACTACCCGGCATATAAAGAAATATTTTATTAAAATACTTAGAAACGCAAGTACAAAACACCAAAGTGATGAGGAAAATATACTGCAGGAATTAAAAAAACATTTAAAAATCGGGGCCAATGGTATTTCCAAGGACGTTTCCAAAACGCCAATTCAACTGTTTACCATCAACTCGCGGACATTAAAAAGTATTCCCGAAATTTTCAAAGATAAAAACTGTGATATAACGCTTACAATTCGGGAAAATGAAATTATTGCTATTGAAAAAGGTGATACATCAAAAAAGAATTACGGAATTGCCTTTGATATAGGAACGACAACTATTGTCGGAATGCTTTGGGATACCTACGATGGTCGATTAATCGGGTTGAAAGCGCTTTCCAACCCGCAACAGGCATATGGGGCAGACGTGATATCGCGTATAAATTGTGCTGTTGATTCGGCGAAGTTAAATGATATGCAAACAATCACGCAGGCATCTTTAAACGAGATAGCAGAGTATTTTATCCACACTTATCAGATACCGGACAGCGAAATATATGAGGCGACTGTTGTCGGTAATACGACAATGAGTCATCTCCTATTGGGTATTGCTCCAGCGTCATTGGCAAAAGCACCTTATGCGCCGGTATTTGTTCTGCCGATAAATACGGATGCGGAACAAATGAATCTTGGAATCAATCCACTGGCAAATGTTCATATATTACCGAACATCGCGGGTCATGTCGGCTCGGACATTGTCGGTGTTTTATTAGCTTCAAAAATTAACGAAATGAAGGGTTTGAGTCTGGCAATCGACATCGGAACAAACGGTGAAATTGTAGTAGCGATGAATGGTCGGGTTCTCGCGTGTTCCACTGCTGCCGGTCCTGCCTTTGAAGGTGCTTCGATTTGTCATGGAATGCGGGCGGCTGCTGGAGCGATTGAAGAAGTCTCAATCAAGGATGACGTATTAATTGAAACAATCGATAACCAAACACCGATAGGAATATGTGGTTCAGGTCTGATCGATGCAATTGCTCAAATGCTAGATGTCGGGCTGATAAATAGTATGGGGAGATTAATCGACATTGAGAAGGCAAAAGCCAAAAATATTCCAGACAGAATATGCACTCGTTTAAGGGACGGCGACCAGGGGCACGAATTTGTCGTGGCATGGGGAAACGGAAAAAAAGATATTGTGATAACCCAGAAAGATATCCGTGAAGTGCAATTGGCAAAAGGGGCGATTTTTGCCGGGATAAATATTTTGCTTGAGATGCTTGATTCCACCTTTGTAGACATCGACAGAATAATGTTAGCGGGTGCTTTTGGTAATTACATAAAAAAATATAGCGCCCTGCGTATCGGCTTACTGCCGGATATATTAGAGGACAAAATAATATCGATAGGAAACGGAGCTGGAATTGGCTCAAGTATTGCGCTGTTGTCTTTAGAGCAGAGAAATTCTGCTGAAATATGTGCCCGGAAGGTCGAATACGTTGACCTTGCGGGGAGGGCTGCTTTTCAAGACTTGTATCTTCAGGCAATGCCCTTCCCGCAATTTAAAACTCGCGATGAAGCCCAAGTGTAAAAAACCCGAAATAGAGATGTTCAAGCATGTCGGATAAACAAATAATTTCAGAAATCATTCAAAAAAGCGCTCAAACGAAAGATGAAGTGGTGTCTTTGCCACTTCATCTTTCGTAATTGACTTATCCGACCAAGGCTTGATAAGCCTTCTTAGATATTATTTCCATTTCCTTTACTATCGCCGGGTCAATCTGGGTAACTTGATGGTTGGCAATAATCTGATCGGCTTTTTCCGAGGCTAGCTGACGATAGTTTTTATCTGTCGGCTCGCTGAAAATAAAAGAATCTTTTAAATGGCCGGTAAAAATTTCTTGTTTAAAGTTATCAAAAGTATGCTGGTGTGCAAGAAAATTACCCCGTGGTCCTACCTCAGTAATAACATCAACAGCAAGCTTATACGTATCTGCAGAAAATCCACGTAAATAATGCCGTGCGTATTTATATGCCTCGACATCCAATATAACTTCAATAAAGGAAGAGCTGAGGCAATTATCAACCGAGCCAAAGCTGCATGATAAATCTGTTCTAGACATTAGGGCAAGTACATACTTGAAAACATTGCGCTCAAAACCCTCGACTGAAGAAAAGTCCTTATTTTCTGCCATCCCGCCAGCTACCATGCTTGGCATCTGGTAATATCTTGCCATATCAGCATTTGCGTAAGCCAGTAGAAGGTATTCCGGGTTATTGTAATCGAAAGCCATCGATTGTAAATTGGGTGCACCTGTATCGGCCGCATAGATGACAGGCGCATCATCGGCAGCAGCTTTGGCGAGCATGTAGCATCCAATTACCTCAGCATTGGCCATTATGGTATTCGCGGCGACGGTTGCCGGGGAGGTTGTGCCCAGTTGGGGCAGTGACATTGGAACAATTGGTATTCCAGCTTGTGCGGAAACAACGATGGACTCCGAGATACCATGTTCGATATACAATGGAGAATTCGGGGCTCCAAGCAAGGAGATCAGTGGTTTTCTTTTTAGTTTGTCCTTACCTCCTGCTAAAACTGCAGCAAGTTCAATCATCCATTTTGCGATTTCGCCTGAAGAAACCGATGCCTGGATGTGTTTAGTCGTATTTAGCAAGGATATTTCCACAGCTTTGATTTCCTGAAATTTAAGAGGGACGTCGCCTGGAATAACGATGGGCCAAAAGAAACCAAATTCGTCAAATGCATCTGATAAAATTGAAAATTTACGAAGATCATCTGATGTCGCAAGTCTGGGCTTGGGGCATCCCTCATCGGTGACAAAAGGCACATAACCTGCCGTGGTTACGAAGGGTTGATCCTGTGCAGGCAGAGTAATGGTATTTTTTTCTGCCCTAGCCGCAAGTGTTATTTGTTTATTGACCAGCTCAAGTGTTTCTGCGACCATCTGTTTTGGAAACCTGACATTCTCTCCCTCTATTTTTGCGCCTCTGGAGAAGAGCAGTTGCCGGGCCAGATTGCTTCCGATGCCGATTCCTACCTTTTCCAACACTTCCAGCGTGCCTCGATGAATTACATTTTTTTCATCTTCACTTAAAAAATTAATTGCCGCTTTCAATAGTTTCACCCTCTCGAA
>Ga0351902_1080_pt2 | contig 21406 bp, 24 predicted proteins | sample BONcelHT113001D5_FD_205828 | JGI IMG/M metagenome (GOLD analysis project Ga0351902, IMG submission 205828) | Enriched cells from coal bed in the Powder River Basin, Montana, United States - BONCAT cells T11 rep1 HSBNCT.T11.300.1.D5 ...
GCGCCGTAGCGCTTCAGCGCGCAGGCACGTCAAGGGCGGGGGAATGACTGTTTGCGAAGCCATCAATTGTTGTTAGCTGAAAGTTGCCGCGTTGGCAGCTTGACGGTATTATGTTGTATAGATGCAGTGTAACGAAAACCGTGCCTGCTTGTTGTAGAAATCGATCAAGGGCAATTACAACAGGGAGACGGGTAAACTCTACGTGAATAGCAGGAACACAAGGAGTCGAACATGAAAAAAACGGAGGATACCGTCGGTCGTAACGACCCGTTTGACTTACATCGTTTTATTGCAGCGCAGGACAGGGTCTATGATTCAGTTCTGGCAGAGTTGCAAAATGGCCAGAAGCGAACTCACTGGATGTGGTTCATATTCCCGCAGATTGATGGTTTGGGCCACAGTCCGACGGCACAACACTATGCCATAAAAAGCATTGAGGAAGCCAGGCAGTATTTACATCATCCCGTTCTTGGCGCGAGGCTGGTGGAGTGCGCTGAAGCGGTTGTGGCTGTCGAAGGGCGATCTGTTTCAGCAATCTTCGGGTACCCTGATGACCTGAAGCTCAAGTCTTCGATGACATTGTTTGCGTCGGTTGCGGAAAACCCGCAATCCGTATTCAACCCTGTGCTTGAAAAATATTTTGATGGGGAACCGGATGAGCGGACGCTCCAACTGCTGGAAAGGATTCAGTCATGACAGGAATTCCGAAACGAAAACTGGGGAAGACAGGGGTCGAGGTAACCATCCTCGGCCTTGGCGGGGAAGGGGTCCTCCGTACCCACGGCTATGACCGGGAGGCGTATGGTCTGATCAATCGTGCCCTGGATCTCGGCATCAGCTACTGCGAATCGGCCCGTGCCTACGATGGGAGCGAATCATACTACGGCAAGGCCTTGCGGGAACGGAGAGGCGAGGTGTTTCTCACCAGCAAGTCGCACGACCGCAGGAAAGCCGGAGCGTTGGCCCACCTGACCCAGACCCTGCGAAACATGCAAACCGACCACCTCGATCTGTGGCAGGTGCACGACGTTCGAACCGATGCGGATATCGAGGAGATCTTCGCCCCTGGCGGAGCCATCGAGGCGTTTATCGAGGCAAAAGAAAAAGGGCTTGTGCGCTTCATCGGTGTAACCGGCCATCACGATCCCGCTATTATCCGTGTCTGTATCGAGCGTTTCCCGTTCGATACCGTGCTTCTCCCGGTGAACCCCGCCGAACCGGCCCATCAGAGTTTCATCGCAGAGGTCCTGCCTTCGGCACTGGAGAGGAATATGGGCATCATCGGCATGAAGGTCTATCTGCGCGGTTTTGCAGCCAAAATTCCCGGTTACACAGGGATGGAACCCTTCTTCAGATTTGCCCTGTCCCAATCGGTCAGCACTGTCGTCATAGGGTGCGATGACCTGCGTCAACTGGAGGAAAACGTTCGTTTTGCCACTTCCTTCCAACCAGTGACGGGTGAGGAATCGGCTGCTCTGGTCCGTCACGTCGCCCCCTTTGCGCGGAAGCTCATGTACTACAAACCCTAGGTGCCTGTCGGACTTAGGGTGAAATCGACAAAATCTGTCCACGCCCAGCCTGATTTTCGCTTTGACTTCATAAGTCCGACAGGCTCCCAGACCCCATTTTCTTGCAAAGGGAGGTATAAGGTGCTACATCTCTTCTCCAGCGTATATGGTGCTATGATATCAACAACTATTTCGGGATGAAACCTCAATAAGAAGGAGGCAAACGAATGAGCAAAGGCCAGGACAGCAAGAAAACAACGAAAAAGGAACCAGCCAAAACCCCGAAGGAAAAAAAGGCTGATAAAAAGATCAAAAAAGAAGAGAAAAAGAAATAGCTGAAAACTGGGGTGACAACTGGGGCGGACGAGCGGTGCTCGTTCCGTAACAAGAGAAAGGCAGGTCCCATGGCACAGCCCTGGAAAGTCATTGAAAGCGCTGCTACTGCAGATGGTACACTCGAACTGCGTCAGCGGGGGGAGCGGGATTTCCTGATTCTGATTGGCAGCCAGGTGCTGATGAACAGCCTTGCCAACCGGTCGGAGGTGGTGCTGGGACAGCAAGGATGCGCTCACCTGAAGGGACGACCCGCTGCCCGCGTGTTGGTAGGGGGGCTGGGGATGGGTTGCACCCTGCGGGGATCGCTGGATACCCTGGCTGCCGATGCGCAGGTGGTGGTGGCGGAGCTGAATCCGGTGGTGCCGGACTGGTGCCGGGGACCGCTGGCGCCGCTTACGGAGAGCGCCGTTACGGATCCCCGGGTGACCGTGGAGATCTGCGACGTGACCACCCTGATCCGGAATGCGGCCCGAAGCGGCGGTACTGCCCGCTTCGACGCCATCGTCCTTGACCTCTACCGGGGGCCCGGTGCCTACACCGACCGGATTCACGATCCGTTTTATGGCAGTCGGGCCATCGAGTCCATGGTAAAAGCGCTGACACCGGGCGGGGTGCTGGCGGTGTGGGGCGAGAACTACGACGAAGGATACGTGCAGCGGTTGCGAAACGCCGGGTTTACGGTCAGCGCCAAACGCCCCGGTCGGGGCGGACTTCGTCATGTGGTCTTTCTGGCCCAACTGCCGAAAAAATAACGGAAGGTTTCCCGACAGACTCCTTGGAGACTGTCGGACTTAGGAAATCGCAGCGAAAATTCGGCTGGGCGAGGGCAGATTTTGTTGATTTTGCAGGGCAATAGTTGTTCTATTGCCCAAAAAAGCGGCGGAATATGGACCGTTCAGACGGATTTGCAGCAGATTTATCCTAAGTCCGACAGACTCCTAGAGCGTCTCATAGAAAGATTTCTTCAGGAATCTGAAGGAATTGACAAATTTATCAAACATAACATAAACGCTGTCATCATAGCTGCCGTCAAGGGATCGCCACTGGTTTATATAAAAGGCCACCACCCGCTCCCCACGATGACCGAAAAGTACTTTTGACTTCACCTTGATCTTTTTGACAGTATCTGTTCCTTCAAATGTCACCGCAAGTCCCTCTCCGCCAAGAATGTGCACCTTCTTTTGCTCAAGAACCGTAACCTCAAGTATTGACGCCCAAAAATAGCGCTTGAGACATTCTTTTGCCCGCTCCTCCAGATTTCTTGAAAAGCCGTAGGGATTTTCATCATAGGCAAAAAATGTTGATGCGAGCTGACTTGTGTCAGGGTCTTTCCGGTAAAATCCAACAATATAATGGGTTGTTTGCGTACCCTTGAACACTTCCCACGGTTCGGGAGGCGGTGTGAATTCGTATTCATCGTTGAATACGAGAGTCCCTTGTGGCGTGAGTCCTGGAAGGGGAAGGGCGGTAACAGGGCTTTTCTCAACGATTGCATTCCGTGGTGCACAGTTGAAAAGAGCAGCGGCGATGCAGTACAGACAACACACCCTCATCAATCTTCGTATTTTCATGGCTCCTCTCCTTCGTTCAGCTTCTTGAGAAAGAGAAGTATTTCCCGGTAATCGGGTGATCCGTCCCGAACATAACGTATGATGCCTTTCTTGTCGATAATCACCGTTCGTCTCGAAAAAAATGGCAGGTTTTCCGGCTGTGCATCAAATAGGACCCCCAGATAGGCGCTGACGTTGGAAAGTAACGGGATTGTCAGCCCTAGATCGTCCTTCCAATAGTGCAATATTGTTACATCGTCACGGCTGACACCCACGACCTGGGTGTTGAAGCGCTCATAGAGGTAGAGGTTCCTCTGATGGCCCTCCATTTCTTCCGTTCAAACAGGCGTGAACGCTGCCGGGAAGAAGGTGATAATCAGATTGTATCTGCCGTAGTACTCTTGGCCATAATTGATTAGTCTGTCCTGTGTACTCGGCAGATTGAAATTTGTGGTTTGGGTGCCGACAAGTCCTGAGCTGCTCTCATCTGCTCCCGCGCGGGAAACGGGGAGACAGACCATAATCAGCAGGAATGTTGAAATACAGAGGTGCAATGCTCTTCCCATGACAGTTTCTCCTTATTCTGTCCTCGTGTACCATCCGCCCGGAGATCCGGACACAGTCCCCGGCTGGTTTTAGATCTGGCGGTCTTCATTGCTTCTGAGTGCATCGACACTCCAGATTCCACCCCCCTGGGTGGAGATGAAAAGAAATACAAAACAGTACAGCGCCGCCAATTCTCCCTGGTTCTGGATCGGCAGCAATGCATTTGTGCCATGCCCGATCCAATAGGCGGCTGCCATCAGGCCACTGGCAAGGAAGGCCGACCAGCGGGTAAACAAGCCGATCATGACCAGTATACCGCCAATCAGTTCGATTGGGCCGGCCACGTAGATGATGAAGGCGGGGACCTCAGCAGGTATTGCGCTTGGAAAACCGAACAGCTTCTGGGCACCATGCCAGAGAAAAAGAAATCCGGCGACGATCCGCATCAGTGCGTAGCAGTGGGAATTGAACTTCGACATGAAGTGTTTCATGGTGAATCCTCCTGTTGCTGTAGCCCGGCGTGTTGAGACTATTGATGTAAGCACGTATCGCCGCTATTTTTTTGGAAATAATGAACCCGGGGTGATGGTAATGAATGTCGTCACTACAAGTATTTCCAAATCTGTAGCCAAGTCAAGGGGCTGGCGATTACTTCGTGACAAATATGATGACGCAGTTTCGGCAGATCATGGGCAACACAGAAGGTAGCTTTCATTTGTCCGGCTGCAGCAGAACGATCGCAAATGGAGAGCTGTATCAGAAGCTGAAAGAAATTACCTGGAATTGCCTGCCCGGTTCTGGTAATAAGTTTTTTGCAGATGCAAGGAGAGGATGCCATGTCCAGGTGCGAAAAAATAATTCTGCTGATCATCGGCTTCGGGTTGTTGACGTTTTCCGGGATATCACCCTATGACCGGGTGACATGGTGTTTGGAAGTCGCTCCGATTCTGATCGTCGTCCCCATCCTGTTCATCACCGGAACACGCTTCCCCCTGACCCCGCTTGCCTATCGGTTGATATTTATTCATGCCTTGATTCTTATGCTCGGCGGGCACTACACCTATGCACGGGTACCGATCGGATTCTGGGTCCAGGATTTGCTCGACCTAAGCCGCAACCATTATGATCGTCTTGGCCACCTTGCCCAGGGTTTCATACCGGCAATAATCGTCAGAGAAATACTGTTGCGGACCTCACCCCTGCGTCAGGGAAAATGGCTTTTCTTTCTGGTTACCTGCGTCTGCCTTGCTGTCAGCGCCTGCTACGAATTTGTCGAATGGTGGGCTGCGCTCCTGGGCGGGGAAGCGGCAGCCGACTTCCTTGGAACCCAAGGTGATTCCTGGGATACCCAATGGGACATGTTCCTGGCATTTCTCGGTGCCATGACCGCCCAGCTTCTGCTCAGCCGTCGGCATGATCGTGAACTTGAAGAGCTTCCCCGAAAAACGGCTGCTGGCATATCAAGGGGTACAACCAGAGGGTAGGAACCGAGATAACAATTACGTGCCGATGCCCGGTTGTAATCATCCGCTGAGACTGTATACTCTGTCACAAGGTGCGTCACTGGTGGCGTAATACCTGTCTTTGTGCGCGAGGGTTATACCTGGTACGGGCGAGAGAACCATTTCAGGAGGTATTCATGAGCAGTACATCGCCTCTACCGGAAGGCGAAGAGGTAACGACGCGTCGACAATTTTTAAAGATTTTCACAGCCGCCTTTGGTATTTTTATCGCCCTTGTGCTGGCCGTACCGTTGCTGTCATCACTGGTTGGTCCGCTGCTGAAGCGTAAGAAAAGCCTGTGGACGAAAGTTGGAATACTCCCTCAGCTCAGTAACGACCATCCGGCAAAAATCTCGTTCAGAGACCAGAACGAGGATGCCTATATCCGTGAAATTGTTACCCGTGATATCTGGGTTGTCAATCTTCCTTCCGGCGGGTTGACAGTCTACTCGCCCACATGCCCCCATTTGAGCTGTCATTACAACTGGGATGCTGTCAGGGAGCGTTTCGTCTGTCCCTGCCACGAAAGTCACTTTGCCCTCGATGGTGCCGTGCTTAAAGGACCGGCGCCGCGGCCGCTCGACACGCTTCCCGCCAAAGTGGAAAATGGAGAACTGTACATCGAATGGGAACGGTTCGAACCCGGTACTTCCCGAAAAATACGTGTGTAGGAAGGTACCGATATGCTGAACCGGGTGGGCAATTGGATCAATGAACGCTGGCCTTTTTCCGAGCTGATGCGTGCGGGGCTGGAAGAGGAAATACCTGGGGGGAGCAGTTATGCCTACGTCTTTGGCAGCCTTCTCCTGTTTACCTTCGCCATGCAGGCCGTGACCGGAGTGTGGCAGCTTTTTTACTACGTACCGTCCGTTGAACACGCGTATGACAGTCTCAATTACCTGCGTACGGAAATTCCCTTTGGCTGGCTGGTCCACGGCCTCCACCACTGGGGCTCCAATGCCATGATGATTTTGCTGGTATGCCATGCCATCCAGGTTTTTATCTGGGGGGCATACAAAAGCCCTCGCCAGCTGACCTGGCTGGCAGGAGTGGGACTCCTTCTCATAACCTTTGCCCTGAGTTTTACCGGCGCTCCTCTGCCATGGGACGAGCAGGGGTACTGGGCAACCGTGGTGGGAACGAGTATTGCCGGAACAGTGCCCTTTGTCGGCAACTTTATCAAGCTCCTGATGCGTGGCGGTCACGAAATGGGCCAGCTTGCCCTTTCCCGGATGTTCATCCTGCATGTGGCGATCTTCCCGGTTGCCCTTCTGGCCCTGGCCGGTTTTCACCTGGTCGCTTTCCGCCGCTTCGGCGGCGTCGGGCCATGGGATCCGGCTAAACAGGCACGAAAAGGACGTTTTTGGCCTGATCAGCTATTCAAGGATACCCTTGCCTGCACCCTGCTGTTCATCCTCCTCATTGCCCTGGTTGTTCTTGCTCCTCCGCCTTTTTCCGGACCTGCGGACCCTCTCGATACAAGCTATATCCCTAAACCGGAATGGAACTTTCTCTTCCTCTACGAAATACTGAAATATTTCCCCGGCAAATTCGAGGCGATTGGTACGGTCGGTGTGCCGACAGTGGGGATACTCGTTCTCGTGCTGCTGCCATTCCTCGACCGGCGGAGCGAACGTTCCCCCGGACGGCGTCCCGTTGCCATGTTTCTTGCGTCGCTGGTCATCCTGGGAATAGTCGTCCTCACCATCGCCGGTCATAACAGTACCCCGGGTGCCGAACAGGTCGGGGTAGAGTCTTCAGCAGCGGTGCCAACCGTGCAGTCAATGAACATCGGGATGGGAAAGGCTTTGTACCAGTCACAGGGATGCACCGCCTGCCATATGATAGACGGGAGCGGCGGCAGTATCGGCCCTGATCTCTCCGGGCAAGGGCAGAAAGGCCGCTCCAAAGAGTGGCTTCGGACACAGATACGCAACCCGAAAGAGCATGATCCTCGGTCGTTAATGCCGGCATATTCGGCTCTGAACGACCAGCAGGTGTTCCAGTTGGTGGACTACCTGCTGAGCCTGACGGGTGGCAGCGCACCGGTTGGCGGCACGGCAACTACTGCGTCAGCTTCGCTTACGGCACCCACTGTCGATACAGCCACTGCCAAACTCCCCGGAAAGGCGGCTTTCATCATCGGGAGCGCCGAGCACGGTGCGCTTCTCTACGAGAAATACTGCGCCTCGTGTCATGGTCCTCGCGGCGCCGGTCAGATTCCAAACCCCGGTTCGACTGACGGGACGGTACCGGCGCTGAACCCCATTAACCCCAAACTCTACAACGCAAATCCGCAGTTCTTTGCAGCCAATATCGACCTGGTCATCCAGTATGGTTCTCTGCCGACCGGTCCCCATCCGGCGCTGGTGATGCCGGCCTTTGGAAATAACCGTGCGCTTACCCAGTCGGAGATAGCCGACCTCGAAGCCTACATCCTCGACCTGAACGGTGTGTCGCGAGGTGAGATCATGCATCCGGGAATACAGCCAATGAAGTTTCTTCTCGCAGTATCTGCTGTGTTCTTCGTTTTGGTGACGATTGTGTTGTATCTGTTGAACGTACGCAAAAGGACATAACATTTGGTGAGAGAAATGTAACTGCTCCCTGGTTATAATGTAGATACTCGAATATACACAGAGCCTGCCTTGAAAATAGTGAAAAGCACTACCCATTTTCTTTACAAATTGAATTTTTCGTTGTGTTACCGTCAAGAAATCGGGGGAAAAGAACTTGAAAAATGCATAGATTACAGTAGCATTTCTCTTGGCTGTCTGTTGTACTGCCGCGCCCGGATTTTGTGCCGACAAAAAAACGGTAAAGATCGACGGCAAGAAAGAGTTCGAGAAACATTGCGCGGTGTGCCATCCCAAAGGCGGAAGCATTATTAACTCCAAGAAAACTTTGAGTGCGAACTCGCTTAAAGCTAACAAGGTTGCAGGAGTAAAAAATATCATCACAGCAATGCGAAAACCGGGACCGGGAATGACCCCGTTCGATGAGAAAGTCATTCCCGATAAAACAGCAGAGGCGATAGCTGAATATATCGCAAAAACTTTTAAATGAGCCGATCAGCAACCTGTTGGGGGAGTCAACCAATCTATCGAGGTACCTATGGATACAAAACTTCGGGCTATCCTGGCTGACCAGGAGTTGCTCAAATTCTATGAACAGATGACCCTGTGCCGCGAGTTCGAAGAATCGTGTGCCGAGCAGTATACCAAGGGGCACATCACCGGTTTCCTCCATCTCTACAGTGGCCAGGAAGCGGTGGCGGTGGGAGCTACCGCCGGCTTGCACCGGGACGACTATATCCTCTCTGCCTACCGCGATCACCCCCAGGCCATTGTACGGGGGGCCGACCCGAAGCGGGTTATGGCCGAGTTGTTTGGTAAAGCCACCGGTATCTGCAAGGGAAAAGGTGGTTCCATGCACCTTTTTGACCCAAACCTGTCATTTATGGGCGGCTATGCCATTGTCGGCGGCCAGTTCCCCATCGCCGTAGGGCTTGCCTTTGCCGCCAAGTTCCGGGGCGAGGGCCGTATCAGCACCTGTTTTTTCGGCGACGGAGCCGTGAACCAGGGCAATTTTCACGAGGGGCTGAACTGGGCCCGCCTCTGGGAATTGCCGGTTCTCTTCATCTGTGAAAACAATTTCTACGGCATCGGCACCGAGGTGCACCGTTCATCGGCCCTGGCCGATATCCACAAACGGACCTGCGGGTATAACATCCCATCGGAAAAGGTCGACGGCATGGACGTGATGGCGGTCTACCAAGCGGTCAAAAGGGCCTCAGCCTGGGTCAGGGAACGAAACCGACCCTACCTGATCGAAGCGGTGACCTACCGCTTTCGGGGTCACTCCATGTCCGATCCGGGCAAGTACCGCAGTCCTGCCGAAGTGGATCTCTGGAAAGAACGAGATCCTCTGCCCAATTTTGCCGCCCGGCTTATCGAAGAAGAAATTGCCACGGAAGATACCCTTGCCTGCCTGCGGGCCAAGGCGACCGCCATGGTCAAGGAAGCAGTGCAGTTTGCCGAGGAGTCACCCTGGCCGGATGACGAGGAAGTCTTCACCGATGTCTTTGCCGCCGAGGAAGAGGAGGTGTGCCCGTGGCTGAAATGAACTACCGTGATGCCCTGAACCTGGCTTTAAAAGAAGAGCTGCGCCGCGATCCGTCCATTGTCGTCTGGGGCGAGGATGTGGCACTGTACGAAGGGTCATTCAAGGTGACTCGCGGCCTGCTGGCGGAATTCGGCGAGGAGCGTATTTTGGATACCCCCATCTCGGAAAACTCCATTATCGGGGTATCGATTGGCGCGGCCATGGGCGGACTTCGCCCGGTGGCGGAGCTGATGACCGTCAATTTCGCCCTTCTGGCCATGGACCAGATTGTGAACCACATGGCCAAGATCCGCTATATGTTTGGCGGCCAGGTTACCCTGCCGATCGTGGTGCGGGCACCGGGGGGTGGCGGCAGTCAACTGGCGGCCCAGCACTCCCAGAGCCTGGAGAGCTATTTCATGCACTGTCCAGGACTGTATGTAGCTGTGCCGGCAACCCCTGCCGATGCTCACGGGCTTTTGAAATCGGCCATTCGCGACAACAACCCGGTGATGTTCCTGGAGCATGAGGCTCTCTACAACAGCAAGGGTACCGTGCCGGACGACCCGGATCACACCATCCCGTTCGGAATGGCTGATATCAAACGACAGGGCACCGACGTGACCATCGTTGCTTACTCGCGAATGACCCTTCTTTCCCTGTTGGCTGCCGAGGAGCTGGAAAAAGAGGGAATTTCCTGTGAAGTGGTCGACTTGCGAACCCTCGCTCCCTTGGACACTGCGACGTTCATCGAATCGGTAAAAAAGACCTCCCGCGCTGTTGTTGTCTCCGAGTGCTGCGCCACCTGTGGAGTCGGTGCCGATATTGCCAATCGAATCCATGAGAGTTGTTTCTACTCCCTTGCCGCTCCGGTAAAGCGGGTTTCGGGACTGGACGTGCCGATGCCGTACTCCCGAAAGCTCGAAAAGCTCTGCATTCCCCAAGTGGCGGACATTGTCACAGCGGTCATGGAGACACTGAAGGAGCAAAACTGATAATTTGGGTGCCAAATTTTCACCTGCAAGTCAAACCCTTTCGAGGTACACATGGCCACAGATATACTCATGCCGAAACTGTCCGACACGATGGAAGAAGGACTCCTGATTTCCTGGAAGAAAAACCTTGGAGAAAAGGTCAAGCGAGGCGACATCATTGCCGAGGTGGAAACCGATAAGGCGACCATGGAACTGGAGGCATTTGCCGCGGGGGTTCTTCTTGAAATCCGAGCCAAGGCCGGTGATGTGGTGCCGGTTGGAACTGTAATAGGTATTATCGGGGCGGAAGGTGAGCAGCCTTCCCCTGTGACGGACGCTGCACCTCCGGTGGAAAAACCAGAGTCGGCTGACACGAAGCCGCCGGAACAGCAGCCGGAGAAACCTGTCCCCGAAAAGGAACCGTCAACAGAGGAAAGCGGTCAAGCAACGAGTGAGGAGTCGACGGCAGAGGATTCGAAAACTGCCGGAGTAGCAAAGGACGGGGCCGCTGTCGAGAAAGCCTCGCCCATGGTGCGTCGCATGGCCAGGGAAATGGGGGTCGAGCTCGCTTTGGTCACCGGGACCGGGCCCGAGGGAAGGATTCTCCAGGAAGATCTGGAAAAGTTTCAGTTGAAGGCGGAGAAACGCAGCAAAGAAACAACTGCCGCTGGAAGAACTGCTGAAACCCAGAAAGTACCTGAAACAGAACCTTCCCGGCAAAAAAGCATAACGGGCGGCTCCGAACCGCTTTCCCGCATGAGGGCTGCAATCGCGCGGACCGTCACGGATTCCTGGCGCACTATCCCCCAATTCACGGTGACCGTGGAAATTAACATGGGAGAAGCTGAAACCCTTCACCAGGGATTCAAGGCTGCCGGGGAGCATGTTTCCCTCAATGACATCATTATCAAAGCCGCGGCCACTGCCTTGGCTGCATTTCCCCGGCTTAACGCCTCCTGGGCCGAAGACCGGATCGAGATTCATCCGGAGATTAATATCGGTATTGCTGTCAATGTGGAAGACGGTCTGCTCGTTCCGGTGGTGCGGAACTGCGAAAATTTCTCGCTGCGGGACGTTGCTCGCTTCAGTCACGAGCTCATCGAGAGAGCCAGGACGGGCAAAATCGCTCAGGGGGACATGACAGGCGGGACTTTTACTGTGTCAAATCTGGGCATGCTTGGAGTAAACGGGTTCACGGCGATTATCCTGCCTCCCCAGTCCGGAATTCTTGCCATCGGAACCGTAACCGAGGCGGCAGTCGCCCGGAGGGGACACCTGACCGTGGCGCGAATGATGACAGCGGTGCTGTCCGCGGACCACCGGGTTGTGGATGGAGCCTATGGGGCCGGATTCATGAAGGAGCTGAAAGAAATCTTGGAAAATCCCGTCCGGCTTCTGATCTGATCAATAGTTCCATCCGGAAAGTTTCGTCAGGGGCTGGGCGGGAACTTCCCCGAAGCCTCTCGTAATCGGTCACCGCCTTTTCCACGGATCAGGCAACCCTGCCGGCTTCAGGCGCTGTCCTTGCTGTCGCCAGCTTGCCATAAAGCCGTACGAGAGACTCCGTGAAAGCCCCAGCCCATCGCGGAACAGCACTGTTTTGGAGTTTCCGGATGAAACTAGTTAACCGTCCGGTCATAAAAGCCTTTTTCAAAGGTCATGATGACCGTCATGCCGTTCGTCAGGGCGATATGGGCCACCAGAGGATGCCCGGTGTCATCGTCTTTACCGAGAAGTCGATACACCCCCTCCGTATCTTCCATGACCGTAAATCCATGTTTCTTTAATCTTACCGCAGCTTCCCTGTCCACTTTTCCCTGGAATACGAACGCTTGACCGGCAAGACGCTGATTATCATGGTAAATGCAGCCCGTTCCCACCATGGGTTCCATGTTGGCGACAGGATAGATATCCGCCGTCAGGCCATTGCCCGCGTCAACCACTTGCTCGGGTTTGCCGAGATGAGACTGTACTTCAGTGCGGGTCATGTGGACGCTCACCCGGTCAAGGGCTTGTATGTCTACGGCCAATACCGTGCCGGCAAGCATACTTACCAGCAGGATTCCAACAGTAATGATATATAGCTGTTTCATAAGTGCATTTTCCTTTATCAGTTAGTTTTGATGCTCTCGCAAAAACTCGTCATACCCGCGGCTTGTGCGCAGTAGCCTTAGCGAAGGAGCAAAGCGGGTATCCAGGGTTTATAAAAGTTGTTGAAATTCCTGGATTCCCGTTTTCACGGGAATGACGTGAGTCCGTATTTTTGATCTTTGTGCGATACCCTCAGTGTTCACCCGGAAACTCCGGATGAACACTAGTTAAATAGTGTATCGATGGTATTCAGAAGTCCTGCCGGGTTAAAGCTGACACCTGCTGACGTACTGGATTTTTTCGTAACCTCGGTACCATCAGGCCTGACATAACTATGTGACGATGATGAGGTTTGCCAGTTCTTTTCAATCGGTTTAGCCTCGGTTGCCCCGACAGCTGCGCCGGCAACAATTCCGGCCTTAAGCACATCGGTTGCCGAGATGTCGGAGTTCTCGGAGGTATCCTGTAATGCGACGGCAGAAGCCGCCGCCGGGTATCCTCCTGCGCCGGAAGAGGCCGTAGTGGAACCGCTACTTGGGGTGAGGTTCACGCTTACCGTCGCCGGTACGAGAACATAGGCTTCTCCTGTTGCCTCCTGACCGGAAATGGATCCGAATCCGCTGCTTACCCCCATTCTCTTGTCCTTAAAGAACAATCCGGAATTAACCCCTGACATAACGGCATTCCTCAGCACTTTATTGGACTGGTACTGTTTGGTAATCACCACATCTTGCTGACGGTAGGTATCTTTTACCAGCGTCAGAATATGATTGTTGGTGCGCTGCAGAGATACCGTGCAGGGTGTCTGTCCGACAATCTTCCCATCTGCATAAATAGTGGCGCCCATCGGATTGGTCGAGACAGGAATGTCCTGCCTGAGAACGGTCGGTTGGCAGCCCACTGCGAACAGCGCAAGGCAAACCAATAAAATAAAGCATTTCATTTTCAACATTCATGCCTCCTTAGGAGTTGTAAATGGTTAACATGGTCAGAATTGCGCTCATCTTCAAGTCATCAATACTTTGCTTGGGGCTATTCCTGGCCAAATGGGATCATATCCCTGTGGTGTCCGCCTGATTCTGAGCGTGTATAAAATCACCCATTACCATGAAGCTGTCAAGCAACAATAATGTTATTTGGTCAAGAATCAGAAGATATTTGATCAGGTGATGAATTGATAAAGGATTTGAAAGTGACGCAGGGGGGGAGGGATCTTCTGCTGTCTGACAGGAAGATCCCCCTTTTAGGAGCCTGCGAGGCATTACTGCTCAACGAAAAGCACACCGCTGAACACAGCTCGTCTGTGCCGACACGCTGAATGGTTTACGGCTTTTCATAGAAAAATGGCGGCATGAATTCAGTCTTTCCGGTTTCGGGTGCGGGAGTTGTCTTCTTCGCCGGGCAAATTCCGATGTTCATTCCGCTGGCGGAGATACTTGCCGGATCGCCAGCCCGTTGGATGCTGATGGTATACTGTTGTCCTTCCTTGACCCGCGAATCACTGGGAATGCGGGCAACCACCCTTGAGTCACTCCAGGAAGACACGGAAAGAGTTAAGGACAGCCCGGATGATGCCAAGGCTGTAACAGCTCCTGTGTCGGGGCCGAAATTTCTCCCAAGAATGGTCAGGGTACCTCCGGGCACAAGACACTTCTCCGCGAGTCTGGTCACCAGCGGACCTTCTTCGGCGCCGATGATTTTTATCGGGCTACAGGCACAGGCGTTGCTCTCGTCGTCCTTTTGCGGCGGTTTTTCCGAGTCAATCACCGCGCACAGGTAGTATGTTCTGCCAACGGGAGTATTCCCGGGTATCGTGATAGCCCCACGGGGAGTAACGGTCAGTGTTTTTCCCGGCTCCAGCGTGACAAGTTCACGCCCCTCTCGGAGAAGCACGCCGTCATAATACATTGGCGAGTAAGCGGCCGGGCGCCCTTTTTTAGGGCAGAGAGGGCTGTTCTTGAGCACGATTTTCAGCGCAATATCCTTTTGGACACTTTCTCCCGTGTTTCCAACCAGTAGCCGCAGCATTGAGCCGACGTCCTGACCGGCCCTGGCCGTTTTCGGACATTCGACCACTGCGATGGTAAGATCCTGCGCATGGAGGAGGGTATTTCCCGCAACAAGGAAAACCACTGTTACTGCCAAACAAAGAAGTATTCGTACCATGATTGTCTCCTGGTGGTTACTGTTTACATGACATCTGAGCAAAGGCGGCCTTGGCTCCCTGTTCTATTTCTTCCGGGGTCAGATCTTTGGTGTGAGTCGCCAAGGTCCAGTTATGACCGAAGGGGTCTTGTACGGCACCGATACGATCCCCCCAGAACATGTCCTGAACAGGCATCTGGACTGTGGCACCTGCTGCCACTGCCTTTTCATAAGCCACGTCAACATTGTCCACATAATGGTAAAAAGAAACGGGCGAGCCACCGATAGTTTCAGCGCTTCTACACGGCTCATGAGGATTTTCATCAGACATCATGATAATCGAGTCGCCGATCCGAATCTCAGCGTGCATTACTCCCTTGCCATCGAGACCCGGCATTATGAAAATTTTCTGTGCACCAAAAGCCCTTGCATAAAAGTCAATGGCCTTGCGCGAATCTTTGAATACTACGTAAGGAGTAAGGTTGTGAAAACCTTCAGGGACCGGTTTTGCCATAGATTTTCTCCTTTCTGGTCGTCGATCGTGTAGCACCTTCAGCTGTTTTCAGTATACCACCAACGGTAATTTTCGCAGTATCGGCTGGTATCTGTGCCCTTGTAAGTTTATTATTTTTTGATTTACTTATTTGTACTATGTGTCACCCGATGGTGAAACCGTTGGCTGGTTACCTGGTTCGATTCGGAATTTCGTCGTACTCTCGTTACCCGAAAGACTCACTTTCTGTCTAAGGAACCGCAGGTAGCCAGAATAATCGGCACGAGAAGGGAGGAAAAAAATGTCTCAGGAAAAGAAAATGAATGGTATTGATGTGGACCAGTTACTGGGCACCATAGAAGCCGTCAAGCAAAAGCCGGATATTGCCAAGTTTAAGTTCCGGGCGACCAACCAATGGCTAGGCGGCACCAACAACCGCGCGACTATCAAGGGTTTTTACGGAGCCGGGGAGGAGGATGACTCACGGGACGCTATGGTTTTCGAGATAGATGAACCTCCTGTGTTGTGTGGAAGAAACCTTGGCGCGAACCCGGTCGAGTATCTTCTGGTCGCACTGTCGGGATGCCTGACGACAAGTCTGATTGCCCATTCGGCAGCGCGAGGTGTCCAGATCAGAAAGGTATCGTCAAGGTACGAAGGCGACTTGGACCTGCGCGGTTTTCTCGGGATTTCCGAGGAGGTACCGGTCGGTTATCAGGAAATCAGAGTGTATTTCGAAATCGATGCGGATGTTTCTGATGAAAAGAAAGAAGAATTGATCCGGATGGCCCAAAAATACTCGCCGGTTTTCAACAGCATCGCCAAGCCGGTACCTGTTTCTGTTTTGTTGGAAAAGAAATAGACACTCACTTTTCAGCCTCAGCGCATCGTTCTGCTGCGGCAAAAGTTCCATCGACCTACTTCGTTTCCATCCGGAAAGTCGCGATAGGGGCTGGGCTGGAACTTCCCCAAAGCCTCTCGTAATCGGTCACCATCCTTCACACGGAGCAGGCAGTTTGCTGGATTCAGGCAAATTTCTTTCTGTCGCCATCTTGCATTGAAGCCGTTCGAGAGACTTCGTGAAAGCCCCAACCCTGCTCGAAACAGCACTTTTTCTGACTTTCCGGATAACAACTACTTCAGTATGGTGTCCCGGCGGTTACGCTACCGCCGGGATTTGTTTTGACAGGCCCAACATTCTGCCATTTATCGAGTCTTGACCGTATGCCGGTAATCCGGGGTAGTTTTCAGGGAGCTTGAAGATCTCCCATCCAGCAATTCCGCCATTTCCACAAGTCTGATGAATTCAGCTCGATAGCCTTGGGTGTCAGCGCCTTTGGCACTGCGCGCCATCTCCAGAATCTGGGCGTAGTTTGCGGAGCCTTTGTGTTCGGACTTACGTACTACAAGACCCCATTCCGCCACTGACGCCGCAAAACGAATATTCTCGCTTGCCTTGTTGAGTGCGACCGTGGTTGCGGGTATTTTTCTGACGATTTCCCGGCTGGATTCTCCATCAGATTTCTTGTAGCGGAAGCGGATAGTCGCCAGTTCGTCGCTCGCTTTCGCGCCGTCTTTTATCTGGGCAGTCTGGTAAGTCAGTTCCTGCTTTGCTGCGGACATTCCTTTCGCCGGCACGATTTCGTACAGGGCGGTAACAGTATGGCCGGAGCCAAGTTCACCGGCATCCTTCGTGTCATCGGCGAAATCCTCCGGGCGAAGCATGCGTTTTTCATAGCCGATCAGCCGGTAGGACGCAACCTTGACAGGGTTGAATTCAACCTGCAGCTTCACATCCTTGGCGATGGTCAACAAGGTGCCGCCGAATTGGGAAACCAGAACTTTCCTGGCCTCCAGCAGGTTGTCGATATAGGCGTAATTGCCATTTCCCCGGTCTGCGAGTTTCTGCATCTTGGAGTCCTTGTAGTTTCCCATGCCAAAACCGAGCACGCTGAGAAAGACTCCGCCCCTGCGCTGTTGCTCGATGAGCCGCTCCATCTCGGCATCACTTGATGCCCCCACGTTAAAATCGCCGTCTGTCGCCAATATAACTCGGTTATTGCCGTGCTTTTTGAAATTCTCCCCGGCAATCCGGTAAGCCAGCTTGATTCCCTCTCCACCGGCAGTGCTCCCGCCGGCCTGGAGACTTTCAAGCGCAACCAGTATCTTGTGCTTATCAGCACCGCTGGTAGCGGGTAGCACAAGTCCTGCCCGACCGGCATAGACGACGATGGCTACCGTGTCCTGACGACGCAGTTGCCCTACCAGGAGCTTGAAGGACTTGATAAGCAGGGGCAGCTTGTTCTCCTGTTCCATGGACCCGGACACATCAATCAGGAATACCAGATTGGCGGGGGGGAGTTTTTCCGTTGCAATTTTTACCCCTTGAAGGCCAATGAGGAGCAGCCTGTTCCCAGATTTCCACGGCGTGTCCGTCAATTCGGTGTTGAAAGAAAAAGGCATATTTCCTGTCGGCTGGGGATAGTCGTAACTGAAGTAATTGATCATTTCCTCGATCCTCACCGCATCAGGGGGTGGAAGCTTTCCGCTGTTGATGAAACGCCTGACATTGGTGTAGGAGGCGGTATCCACGTCTATGGAAAAGGTGGACAGTGGATTTTTGAGTACCTCGAGGAAGGGGTTTTCGTTGACCCGGTCATATCCCTCGGTGTTGAAATCCTGGGGAGAGATCGGCTGGGGAGGCGGAAAGTATGAAGGTGCGGGGGAGGTTGGATGATGGTTTCTTTCCATGGCAAGCTTGTACATCGTTCCGGATGCTTGAATGTCGGCCGGTTCAGGAATCTCCAGTGGCATAATTTCCGACAGTGGATACTCGGCTTTCACCATTTCCCTCTTGCTGCAAGCAACCGTAAGCAGGGCTGCGAGCAACAGGCAGACCATAACCGCACGGTACGTAAAAAATCTCATTGTTTCCTCCCTGGCTGACTCCGGAAATGTCTGGTTTTTCATGATTCATTCTCCCTTGTTTTGGCGATTTGTAGACTTAGACAGGGCGAGAGATGAAATGGTTCCCGAAAATATCGCTGTCGGAACTCTTTTTGAAATGGTCAGTTTTCCGCATCAAGGTGGTCAAATGCAGGGTGCTTCTGCAGTAAGAACTGTATTTCCAGGGCATAGTTGCCTGTAGCAAGTATTTTTGCCTGATTACAGCTACCATAGGCAACATTATATTAAAAACATTGACTAAATATAATTTGCAATAGTATATGCTTGAACAGGTTACCAGAGTCCGGAAACGAAAGGGGGTGAATGGCATGGAAAAAACAACTTCAATCGTCAGTTCCACAATTCTTGACTTCAAGGTTCCCCGTGAACTGATAAAGAGTTTTGAGGAAGATCTCCGAGTTGTGCTGAAGGATTTCAATCCGAAAGGTATACTACTTTTGTCTTCCAAAATTCTCGCCAACAAAGCAGCATTAACAGCACTGGAAAAGAATTTCGACATCGTTGCCGTGCCGAAGGCGAGTAAATAGTATTCATCCGGAAATTTCGGTTGGGCACTATGTTCAATTGGCTTCATTGTTAATGAATTCGCAAAAAGTCGTTTTTCAGCCACAGAGGTCACAGAGAACTCAGGGAACTCAGAGAACTACGATATTTTCCAAAACGTTAACTCGGTGATCTCTGTGTCCTCTGTGGCAAAGATTGCTTTATTGCAGCTGCATCATTATTACAAAATTGACAGAGGGGCGTTATTTTCACCGTTTTTTTCTAGGCGGATATTCGCCCCCATTTTTTTTGAGGGTAAAATTTTGGAAACATATGAGCATGAAATGAAGTTCCTGGAAAATATCGGTATGCTGATTACCTACAAATGCCAGGTAGCGTGCCCTCACTGCATCGTTGACGCTGGACCGCATAGACGTGAAGAAATTGACTTGATCGAAGCCTCAGGCTGGCTGCAACAGATTGTTGAGTACAAATTCGGGGAGATCAAGGGGGTCTCGCTGACGGGTGGCGAACCATTTTATGATATTGATACGTTCAGGTCGATCATAGATCTTGGCAATGCGGCCGGTCTGTTTATGACGGCGGTAACCAATGCCTACTGGGCCACCACGTTGATTGAAGCCATAGAGGTATTGAAGTCGTTACCGTCACTCGGGATGCTCGGTATAAGCACCGATGTCTATCATCAGGAGTTTATCAGTTTCGAACGCGTCGCAAACGCAATCCGGGCGGCGGATATAGTACACATACCGATCCAGATTTCTGTTTGTACCGAGAGTAAAATGGACCCGGGTTATCAGGAAATAATGCGGAAATTGTTGCAAATTACCCACAAGGATACGATCGACACGGTAATTACCTACCCGGTCGGAAGAGCTGCTGCGATTATGACCCCGGAATATCGCAGGGATGTCGATCCGCCGATATCTGCCTGTACGGCAGCCGGTTCACCGATACTATTCCCTGATGGGAGAGTGATCGCCTGTATCGGGCCCTTGATTAACCTTTCTTTCGATCATCATCTTGTTCTCGGGAACTTGAGGGAAGATACCTTGGAGAATATATTGAATCGGGCACAAATGAATCCCATTCTCCATGCAATTCGCATTTGGGGACCACATAGATTGCTTGAACTGCTGGAGCGAAAAACAGAAACAAAACTGCTTGATCAGTTCATTGAAAATAATATTTGCGATATCTGCTATCGGCTCTTTTCCAGCCGGGAGTGCAAAAAACTGATTGAATCATTTGCTGTTGACCGGGAATTTATTCAAATGATCGCTTACGCCAGGGCTTTCTACCTGAGAGAGAATGAGATGTTGGAAATGATCAATACTGCAAAACATGGGACGGAGCTTCTCTGTTTGGAGTTTCCGGATTGAATACTGGTTTATTTCCATCCGGGCACTCCGGGTGAGAAACGATTGTCCATCCTGCATTGAAAAGTCTTTTATTCCTCACTATGCCGGTATTTGTTGTTGCCGTCACGTCGACCGCTTACTGCTCAAAATCTGAATAAGTATTTTTCTGGCGATTTTGATCGGGAATCCAGACTGTAACTCGCTCAAAACATGACGGAGTGGCAACTTCTTGAAAAAGCTCCCACCCTTGCGGGTGTATAGACCGGAGTCAAGGGAGCAGGATGTCTTTGTACGAGACTGCTCCATCGATTTTTTTGCATGGTTGGAGCGCTGATTTAAGATACAAAATATTTCACAAATCACATGGCAACAAATGGTTGATCCGGTAACAACGTGTATCATTTGTAAGTACTTTTTTTGGCGATCACCGACGATGATGACGATATGTTCAAAATTGATCGATGTTGTCTCCTTAAGGTAATCGTTTAACAAAATGCCATAACATGCTAATAAGTAATGATATGCTGGTTTAAGGCGATGTGTTCTGGGTGGAAGCGGTGTCCGTGTTATAGCGGGAGCGGATTGACCGTTTGTGGTTGCGGTACTTTCCTCTGTTCAGATACCCGAAGCAGAGCGGACGGACAAGCCAGCGGAAAGGTTGCTACCGCAACGGCACTTTTCATGTGAGTTTCCATGACAGATAATGGAATCCGTGAAATTTTTCTGGCTTATCCTATGTCCGATCATATAAACTGCTTGTATCGCTAAAGCCAATAAATCACCGGCCATTCTACATCAATACCCGTCCCGAAAATCTGGAGTAGGGTGACAATGCCTTTTTTGCTATAATTGAAAGAATGTGTAATCAAGTCGTTGCGAGACAGTTCGACACACGTATGCGGCAGTAAATACAACCTTGCCGGGAAAAATCCACGAATAAAGGAACAGTCATGACAGACAAAGATGATCTGGAAACGACAGATGAAGACGAGAGTTTTGCCGATCTGCTTGAGCAGAGCCTTAGCAGCCAGAGCGGGCATCTTACGCCGGGACAGAAGGTGTCGGCACGAGTACTGAAGGTGGGTAGTGAGTGGCTTTTAATCGATACCGGGCACAAGGGAGAAGGCGTCGTCGACCTGAAGGAATTTACCGATCCGGATGGTGGCATAACGGTGAAGGAGGGCGATACTATCTCCGTTCACTTTCTTTCCTCACGACAGGGCGAGATGCGCTTCACGACAAAGATCGGTGGCGGCGGATCAGGCAGTGCCCAGTTGGAAGAGGCCTGGCAGGCGGGCGTTCCGGTTGAAGGTATGGTGGAGAAG
>Ga0351902_1083_pt1 | contig 21373 bp, 16 predicted proteins | sample BONcelHT113001D5_FD_205828 | JGI IMG/M metagenome (GOLD analysis project Ga0351902, IMG submission 205828) | Enriched cells from coal bed in the Powder River Basin, Montana, United States - BONCAT cells T11 rep1 HSBNCT.T11.300.1.D5 ...
ATATCCTCACCAAGAACGCTGCCAAGCAGACCTTCAACGTTACGGACAATCTCATTCAGATCTTCGGCCACGATTGAAACAGACTGGCTCCGGGTAAAAGCAAGAAAGGTCCTGGTCAGAATCTCGGCTCTCTCCGCGGCAGTGGAGATGTTTGCAAGATAGTTGCGTGACTGATCGTCAACGTTGTTCTTTTTTTGAAGCAGGTAGGCAAAGCCGATAATACCTGTCAGTATATTGTTGAAATCATGGACTATTCCGGTCGACAGCCATCCTATTGACTCTATTTTCTGTAATTGGCGAAGTTGTTGCTCCAGGCGGCTTTGCACTGTGATGTCACGCCCTATTTCGATGATCCTGACAATAGTGCCACACCGGTCTCTGACCGGAACAGCACGGATTTCGAACTGCTTCTTCTCCCTGGTCCAACCGATGCTCTTCTCCGAAACGCCGGAAAGGAGACACTTGCGGGCGGGGCAGAGGAATCCGTCACCGATCAGGGTATGCCAGATTTCGTGACAGGATCGGCCGACAATCATAGCATACTCCATCCCCAACGCGGACTCGGCTTTTCTATTAATCCAGGTTATATTCAGCACCGGATTCAGAAACATCACTAGATCCGAAACCGTGTCAAGGACGAAGACGGTGATGCCTTTATCCAAGACGGTATCCCTCCGCACTGCAGCCAGAATGCCGATCGGGATAGCCAGGCCGAACTCCAGGATCAGGGCGATGATATTGAGGCTGAGGGTGATCGGGATCCGTTCGACGATCTTGTCGGTGACCGGGCGGTTGTCCGGTGCGAAAGAACGGCCGAAATCGAGGCGGGCCATCCGTCCGAGCCAGGTGACATACTGGACATGGAGCGGCTTGTCGAGGCCGTAGAATTCCCGCATTTTCTGGCGTGCCTCGGCCGAAACCTTGGGGTTCATGGCGGTCTGCATGTCGACCGGTTCTCCCGGCGCCAGATGGATCACGGCAAAAGTGATCAGGGTAATCCCGAACAGGAGCGGTATCAGCATCAATATTCGTTTAATCAGGTACGTGATCATGTCAGCTCGTAGCCCGTGCTTCGGGGTAAAAGGCGAAACCTTTTTATTTAGCAGGGATATTCAGGATAATCAGGATGAAAACCGAAATTTTTAATTAAGGTGCTCCACCCCATACTTAACACAAAAGGTTTTCTCAAAGGGTACAAAATCAAAAGAAAACTACGCCATTTCCAAGAATTGTGCCTTAAGCTTCAAAGAAAGTGTAAAGGGGTGAAATCCAATAATAGTAAGATCTCTTCTGGTTCTTGAGTTTAGCATTTATCCTGTATATCCTGTTCATCCCTGTTCATTCTGATTTAGATTTCAAGGGGATATTACGGTTTCGCCGCGTCCTTGTAGACCTGCTCCGCTTTCGGCACATACCAGTGGATGAAGTTGTAGGAGATTCCGGCCGGCGCCGGCTTGATCCCTCGGAAGCGGGCGCTTACCACCGGCAGGGCATCGGGTACGTAGAGAAAGGTATAGGGCTGCTCTTCCGCCAGGATTTCCTGGATGCGGAAGTAATATTTCCGCCGCTGGTTGCGATCAAAGGTTCCCCGCCCTTTCTCGATCAGGGAATCCATCTCCGGGTTTTTGAATCCAATGAAATTCAATTCCTTGGGACCGGTCTTGCTGGAATGCCAGACATCGAAAAGATCGGGGTCGGGAGTAATTGTCCAGCCGAGCATAACTGCCTCAAAGTTCCCCGGATCGATAAACTGGCTCAGAAAAGATGCCCATTCCACGACCCGGATCTTAACCTCTATTCCCACATCCCTGAGCCGCTGCTGAATGATCTGGGCTGCCTTCAAACGCTCCACATTCCCCTGGTTGGTCAGAATCGTGAATCGGAAGGTGCGCCCGTCCTTTACCAGAATTCCCTGCCCGTTCCGCTCCTTCCAGCCTGCTTCGGCAAGCAGTTGCCGAGCTTTTGAAGGATTATAACCAAAATCCCTGACATTCGCTGAATAGGCCCAGGTTCCCGGTTTGTAGGGCCCATGGGCAATCTGCCCCATTCCCAGGAGGACGCCCTGGATAATCTCTTCTTTGTTGATTGCCGAAGTGAGGGCCTGTCGAACCCTCTTGTCCTTGAACAGCGGATGTCTGAGATTATAGCCAAGATAGACGTAGGACGATGCCGGATATCGATATTTCCGGAAACGCTCCTTGAAATCGGGGGTGTTGGTCTGACGCTGGTACTGGACCGGGGTAAGGGCCATCATGTCCAATCCGCCCGATTTTAGCTCCATATACATGGTGGAACTGTCCGGGATGATTCGGTAGACATAGCGATCGATATAGGGTCGGCCTTCGAAATACCCATGATAAGACTCAAGAGTGAGCTTCTGCCCGGCGATCCACTCTTTCAAGCGGTAGGGACCTGTTCCTACCGGTTTCCGGGAAAGGGGGCTTTTGGTAATGTTCTTGCCCTCAAGGAGGTGGGCCGGCAGGATTGACATGCTCCAGGATGGCAGTGCCGGGGCGAAAGGTTTTTCGTAGCTGACCCGAAAGGTATAAGGATCGGGAGCTTCGGCTTTCTTGACCTGTTTGAAATCTTCCGCATAGGCCGTCGGGGTCTTGGGGTCGATGGTGACCTGGTAGGTGTAGAGAACATCCCGCGAGGTGAATTCGGCGCCGTCGTGCCATTTGACGCCCCTGCGGAGATGGAAGGTAAGTATGAGGCCGTTGCCGGATACCCCCCATGACTCGGCAAGGTCTCCCACCAGGTTCAGATCCTTGTCGTACTTGAGAAGGCCGTTGAAGATCAGGCTGGCGACCTCATGGGAGGCACTGTCGGCGGAAAGGATCGGAATGAGGTTCGATGGTTCGCCGATGGTTCCGTCAACCAGGGTGTCACCATAGGCCGGTTTTTCCACTTCTCGAGACGGGACGTATTTTTTTTCCGGTCTGCTGTCGCAGGAGGTGAGAAACAAGACGGAAAAAGAGAGCAGGAGGGAAATCAATAACTTCCCGCTCATTGCACACCTTTTATGTTCCTGAGCCGCTTCAATTTACTTGCTGCAGTTTTGTTTTCCGGGTCGATCTTCAACACTCGCTGGTACAACAGTTTTGCCCGTGAAGAATCGCCCTTTGCTGCGTAGACATCCGCGAGGTGCTCGAGAATGGTGGGGTCGTTTTCGGTTAACTGTACCGCTTTTTCAAGGTTGCTGATTGCTTCATCATAGCGTTTCAGCTTGAAGTAGGCCCAGCCGAGACTGTCGCGGATGAAACCGTCCTCAGGTCGGAGCTCGACAGCTTTTTTGAGGTACCGCAAGGCCTCATTCAGGTTCGTGCCCATCTCCGCATAGGTATAGCCGAGGTAATTGAGGGCCTGGGCGTCATCGGGGTTGATACTGATAACCTTCTTCAAGCGGCTGATGGATGCTTCCTTCTTGCCGATCTTGTCATAGAGGACAGCTATGCGGAACAGGAAGGTGGCGTTGTCTGCGAACTTTTCCTCCACTCCGGTCAAAATCTTCAGTCCCTCGGCCGGTCGATTCAATGTTTCGTAAATCCCGGAAAGGAAAAGGTAGAGTTCAGGCTTTTCCGGATGTTTGGCGATCGCGTCCTTCAAAAGAGTTATTGCCCGGCCACTGTCTCCCTTTTCCTTATAAAGGTATGCTATCTGCCCCAGTGCGTCAAAGTAGATCTGGGACGAAGCCGGAATCTTGCTGAATTCCTCAATGGCCCTGTCGTACTCTTTCTTTTCTGCATAACAGGTGGCCAGGTACAACCGTATCGGGTCGGCCTCGGGATTCTGGGCAAGGATCGCGGTGAATTCCTTGATTGCTTCGTCGTGCTTTTCCAGTTCCAGATAGATCAGCCCAATCTTGCGCCGAACCTCCTGTCCCTCGATTCCTTCGACGGACAGGGTTTTCAGGAGTGCAAGTGCGTCTTCCAGACGCTGCTGCTGAATATACAGTTGCACGAGGTGCTGCGCCACGTTCTGGTTCAGGGGGTTGAGGGTGAGGACTTCATGATAGATTTTGGCAGCCTCGTCATAGCGGCCGTTATTTTCCAACGACAGTCCCAAGTCGATCAGAGCCTGTTCGAAATCCGGTTTCAGCTCGACTGCTTTACGATAGTACTCTGCCGCGTCACGGTACAGCTTCATCCGTTCGTATGCCTTGCCCAGGTAGTAGTAGCCGAGTGGTGAATCGGTAGATTTCTTCAAAAGGTTCTTCAAGACCTTGACCGCTTCTTCGTACTCGTATACCTTGAGGTACGAAACTGCCAGATTGATGGCCGCATCCTCCTTGTCCTGATTCAATTCCTGGGCCTTGAGAAAGTGAGGAATCGCTTCCTTGTCTTTTCCCATGGCAGCCAGAATCATCCCGAGGAGCATGTGGGCGTGACGATAGTTCGGGTCGAACTGAAGGGCCGTTTCGCAGGCGTCGATAGCTTCCTGGGGGCTGTTCAGCTTCAGGTAGGCTTCGGCAACCTTTGTGTGGAGAAAGGGTGAACGTGGGTCTTCCGCAAGGGCTTCCTGCAAGAGAATGATCGCGCCTTCCGGGTCTCCCTCAAGGATGCGCAACCGTGAGAGCGAATAGACATAGAGACCGCGGGATTCCTTTTTGGTTTCAATCATTCGGTCTGTCCGGGCGGAAGCGGGCGGAGACTGCTGCGAATGGGTGAACGCGCAGGCGGGAAGGAGTATGAGCAACAGGGTGGCGCTAGCTGAAATAATTTTCATCAGGGTTTTCCGGCGTAAAAAACCAGATGTTCGTGAGCGGACCGCGGGAGGTACTGACCTGTCCGCCTACTGCTTCCTGGTTCGTTAAGGTTAATGCTGCACTACTTGTCGAAGGATAAAAGTCTGCTGCAAAAGAGTTTTGGTGCGCCGTGGTCCATGACTGGGTGGTTCTGGCCCCTGCTGTGCGCCACTATGCCTGCCGGGAGAGAACACGAACCGATTTTTGCCAGCGGTGCCGATGTGAGATGGAGACATGTCATGTGGAAAAAATAGGGTAAACTTGTATCTGTCATGGTCTCCGAATTTGTCTGGAATTATAGGAAAAAGCTATCATAAATCAGTAGGAGCGTCAAATGAATATCCCAGGATTTTCCCTGCGCAGACGCATTGCTGCTCCCAAGGATAATTTTCATGGAATCCAGACACCTTGAAGCATTGCTTAATCCCGGTGCATACGAGGAACCAACAACTTCCGTGCGCCTGCTGCAGACCCATGTGTCGTTCCTTTTTCTTACGGATACATTTGTCTACAAAATAAAAAAACCGGTTGATTTCGGTTTTCTCAATTTTGTCACCCTGGACCGTCGGCGCTTTTACTGCGAAGAAGAGGTGCGTCTCAATCGACGGCTTTGTCCCGACTTGTACCTGGGGGTGGTGGAGGTTCGTGAATCGCCGTCCGGCGCTCGTTTCTTCGGTCATGGAACGGTTATCGATTATGCGGTCAAGATGAAGAGGCTCCCTGCCGAGCGGATGCTTGACCGGTTACTGGCTGAAGACCTGGTGGACGAAGGTGATATCCGCAGGATTGCCCGGGTCGTCGGCGAGTTCCACCTCAGTGCCGAGGGGAGCAAGGAAATCGACTCCTATGGGAGCATCGAGGTGATTCGCCGCAACTGGCTGGAAAATTTTCAGCAAGTGGAACCTTTTGTGTCCCGTACGTTGACGGAAGCCGATCTGCACTTCATTCGCGCCTGGGCCGAACGTTTTCTCGAAGAACACCGGGAACTGTTTGCCGAAAGGGTTGTCGGTGGTTTCGTCCGGGACTGCGACGGAGATATTCATAGCGAGAATATCTGTCTGGCCGAGCGGGTGTATATTTTCGACTGCATCGAATTCAATGCCCGGTTTCGTTTTTCCGATACCGCAGCTGATGTGGCATTTCTCCTCATGGACCTTGAATACCGTGGTCGGCGCGACCTTGCGGAAATCCTCCTCCGGGAATATTGTGCCGTTACCGGTGACACCGGCATGTTGGAGGTGCTCGATTTCTACCGAGTCTACCGGGCATTTGTGCGAGGGAAGGTAGAGAGCTTCCGGTTGGACGACCCGCTGATTGACGCGCGGGAAAAAGTGCTTGCCCAAGAAAGGGCGAGTCGATATTTCCGCCTGGCGCGGGGATTGATACACCGTCGCACTCTTGCACCTTGCCTGGTTATTTTCTGTGGGCTGATGGGGGTGGGCAAGAGTACCCTTGCCCGGGAGCTTTCCTTTGAACTCGGGTTTGAACTGTTGAGCTCTGATATCCTGCGAAAGGAACTGGCAGGTTTGCCGAAAACGGCTCGCTGCCATGACGGTTACAACCAGGGGATCTATTCCCCTGAGTTCACCCGGCAGACCTATCGGGAAATGTTCCGGCGGGCGGAACAAGCGCTCCGTGGCGGGCGTGGTGTCGTCCTGGATGCCTCCTTTTCCCGCAGGGACGAACGCCTTGAGGCAGCCGCCCTTGCCCGGCGGATGGGGGTGCGGTTGCGTCTCTTCACTGTCCGCTGCCCGGATGATACCGCCCGGAAGCGGCTCGAACTCAGGCAAGACGACTCTGCTGAGGCTTCCGACGGTCGTTGGGAGCTTTATTACCGACAAAAAAATGATTTCGAACCTCTTGTGTCGCCGCACGAAAGCTGGGAAGAGATTGATACCGCCCGGCCGGTGGAAGAAAATATCGTTCGTGTACGGCGAATTATGGAGGGCAGTGAAGCATGACGAAGAAAGGAAACACCCTCAGGAGCAAACGGGAAGGAATAGACCCTTATCTGACGAAGGTTGATGAATACATGCGAGAGATGGCAACAGCGCGCAAGATCCAGCAGTACCTTCTGCCGGATGTTCCTCCTGATTTGCGTGGAGTGCGCATGGCCTGCTGTTCTATACCCGCTCATCTTGTGGGAGGGGACTATTACGATTTCTTTCGTTGGGACGATTCGAGCCTTGACCTTGTCATTGCCGATGTTTCCGGCCACAATTTGGGGGCGGCCCTGATCATGGTGGAGACGCGAAGCGTGCTCCGGGCCCATGCCTTCCGTTCCGGAAACGCCGGGGATGCACTCGCGGTTGTCAATGAGCTGCTGTATGACGACCTGACCCGAACGGAACTCATGATCAGTATGTTTTATGCGAAACTTTGCGCCGAAACGCGATTGCTTACCTATGCCAACGGCGGTCACAACCCGCCGTTGCTTCTTCGCTGCGGTCAGGAGGGTTACATCGAGCTCGACGCTGACGGCATGGTGCTGGGCGTTCTGAAAGGTGTGGACTTCGAGGAAAAAAACATTCTGCTCAAGGAAGGTGATGTCCTGACCTTTTACACCGACGGTATCACGGAATCCCAAAACGAATCCGGAGAGATGTTCGGGGTCGAAAGATTGTATCAGGCCGTGTATGCGTACCGGGGGGCGCCGCCGGAAGGCATAATCGACGGTGTGCTCCAACGAGTTCACGATTTCAGCGGGCGAATGGACCTGCAGGATGACGTTTCACTGGTGATAGTGAAGATTGACTGACAATCCTCACAGGACAGAGGCCTGCATCCCTGTCCGGATGAGGAAAAGACGCGGGAAGGAGATCGTTCCATGCAATTTGAGGTGACGGCAGGCACCGGTGCGACCATACTCCGGCTCAAGGGCGAGAGACTGGACGCCCATAATTCCGATGCCTTAAAGACAAGGATCAAGGAGATCTTCGACGGGGGGGCAAAGACCGTGCTGGTGAATCTGGGAGAGGTGCGGTTCATCGACAGTTCCGGACTTGGAGCCCTGGTTTCGGGGTTCAAGAATGCCGTGTTTCACAAAGGGCGCCTGGCACTTTCCAGTCTGCAGGAGCAGGTCCGTTCCATGTTCGATTTGACCCGTCTCAATCGAGTATTCGATATCTACGTCTCCGAAGAGGAGGCGCTTTCGGCCCTTTCCGGAAAATGATTGGGGATGGTCGGGCGAGACATTCATGGGAAAAAAAGTACTGCAACTTGATATAAAGATCCCCAACCAGACCCGTTATCTGGAGCTGGTCGGCCGCATCGGCGAAGACCTGGCACGGGAGTTCGGAGAAGAGGGTGGCGGGGCGGATGACCTTGCCCAGCAGCTGAATGTGGTGCTGACGGAAGCGATGGCCAATGCTATCCGGCATGCCCACGAGGGGGATCCCGACAAAACCATCCATATCTCCATCTCACTGTCTGCTGAAGAGCTCTGGATTCGGGTCTTTGACCATGGGCCGGGGTTTGACTTTGATTCCGCCTGTGCCCACGAACCGGAAAAGCTCGAGGAACATGGCCGGGGGATCTACATTATCAGGAGTCTCATGGACACTGTCGTCTATCGCCGGACGCGGGAGTATAACGTCCTGGAAATGTGGAAGAAGTTGAGTTAGTTTCTATCCGGAAACTCCGGATGAAAACTGGCTAGGGACCTACCCCTGCTTTTTGCCGACGGTTTTCTTGCGCCAAAAGATCACTGCCATCGTGGTGCCGAACAGAAAGAGTGGAATGCTCAGCATCTGGCCCATGGTGAATATGCCGAAGAGGTAACCGATCTGCTGGTCCGGTTCCCGGAAGAACTCCACAAAGGTTCGGAATAATCCGTAAAAGGCGAGGAACACCCAAAGCACAACACCGGCGGGTGCCTTGGAACGTCGTACCAGCCAGAGCAGGCAGAACAGCACCGGTCCTTCGAGAAGTGCCTCGTAGAGCTGTGATGGATGGCGCGGCAGGGGGCCGCCGCTGGGGAAGACAATTCCCCAGGGAACGTCAGTGACCCGTCCGAACAGTTCGCCGTTGATGAAGTTGCCGAGTCGGCCAAGGCCGAGTCCGATCGGGGCGGCCGGGGTTATGAGATCGGCAATCTGGAAAAAGCCGATCTTCTTCTTTCGGCCAAAATACAGGGCGGCGAGCACCGCGCCGATCAGCCCGCCATGGAAGGACATGCCCCCTTCCCAGACGGCGAAGACTTTGAAAGGGTTGGCAAGATAGTACGAAACATTGTAAAAGAGAGCATAGCCGAAGCGAGCTCCGACGATCAGGCCAAGGGCCAGGACGAAGATCAGGTCGGCGATGTCGTCTTTCGTGAGGGGAAGCTTCTTTCGTTTCGCTTCGGAGAGGGCGATCAGGTACGTGGCCAGAAAACCGAGGATATACATGAGTCCGTACCAGCGGACTTCCAGGGTGCCGATCTTGAAGATGTACGGTCTGATTTCGGGAAATTGCATAGGGTGCCCCTTCGGGATCTAGTACTTCTCAGGACGCAAACTGAAGCGATTCAGCCTTCAGCCATGCCGCCGGATGAGGTGGGAATTTTTCCTATACATAGCAGTAAAAGAGTGTGCCGTCAATCGTGCCGACGGAGGACGGGTTGACCAAGGGGTTGGCCAGGCACGAACATTTTTCAATGAAGAATCGAGGAGAGAATAGCGAATGAGTGCTGACGACAAAAAAGTCATCTACACGATGATGGGTGTGAGTAAATTTTATGACAAAAAGCAGGTGCTGAAGGATATCTCGCTCTCGTATTTTTACGGCGCCAAAATCGGAGTGCTGGGTCTGAACGGCTCGGGCAAGAGTTCCCTGCTGCGTGTTCTGGCGGGCGTGGACAACGATTTCATCGGCAAGACCATCCTTTCCGCCGGACTGACGGTCGGTTTCCTGGAGCAGGAACCGAAGCTCGATCCGGACAAGACGGTGCGCGAGGTGGTCGAGGAAGCGGTGCAGGGCACGGTGGACCTGATGAACGAATTCAACCGGATCAACGAACGCTTTGCCGAGCCGATGTCCGACGATGAAATGACGGCGTTGTGTGATCGTCAGGCCGTGGTGCAGGAAAAGCTCGACGCACTGGATGCCTGGGACATGGATTCCCGGTTGGAGATGGCCATGGACGCACTCCGCTGTCCGCCGCCGGAGATCAAGACCGCCACGCTGTCGGGTGGCGAGAAGCGCCGGGTGGCGCTGTGCCGCCTGCTCCTTCAGCAGCCCGACATCCTGCTCCTCGACGAGCCCACCAACCATCTGGATGCCGAATCGGTGGCCTGGCTGGAGCATCACTTGCAGCGTTACCCCGGCACCATCATCGCCGTGACCCATGATCGCTACTTCCTGGACAACGTGGCCGGCTGGATACTGGAACTGGATCGGGGCGAGGGAATTCCCTGGAAGGGAAATTACTCCTCCTGGCTTGATCAGAAGCAGGAAAAACTGCGGCAGGAGGAAAAGAGCGAGAGCGAGCGGCGCAAGACCCTGCAGCGGGAGCTGGAATGGATCCGGATGTCCCCCAAGGGACGTCACGCAAAGGGTCGGGCGCGGATCACTTCCTATGAGGATCTGCTGGGGCAGGAGGGCGAAAAGCGGGCCAAGGACCTGGAGATTTATATCCCGCCCGGGCCGCGGCTCGGCAAGACCGTGGTCGAGGTGGAAGGGGTCAGCAAGGCATATGGTGACCAGCTGCTGGTGGAGGAGATGTCCTTCAACCTGCCGCCGGGCGGCATCGTCGGAATTATCGGCCCCAACGGCGCCGGCAAGACCACCCTGTTCCGGATGATCACCGGCCAGGAGCAGCCGGACGGTGGCACCATCCGGGTCGGCGAGACCGTTACGCTGGCCTATGTTGACCAGAGCCGCGATGCCCTCGATCCGGAAAAGAGTGTCTGGGAGGTCATCACCGACGGCCAGGAAATCCTGCAGCTGGGCAAACAGCAGGTCAACTCCCGGGCCTACGTCTCCCGTTTCAACTTTTCCGGCGCCGACCAGCAGAAAAAGGTCGGCATGCTGTCCGGTGGAGAGCGCAACCGGGTTCATCTGGCCCGGATGCTGAAGGAAGGGGCCAACGTTCTGCTCCTGGACGAACCGACCAACGACTTGGACGTGAACACCATGCGAGCCCTGGAAGAGGCGCTGGAGAATTTCGGCGGCTGTGCCGTGGTCATCAGCCATGACCGCTGGTTCCTGGACCGCATTGCCACCCACATCCTTGCCTTCGAGGGCGACAGCAAGGTGGTCTGGTTCGAGGGGAATTACTCCGAGTACGAAGAGGATCGGCGGAAGCGGCTCGGCGCCGCAGCCGACCAGCCGCACCGGATCAAGTACCGGCAGCTGACCCGATAGGAAATCTTCTGGTCATCGGACACAAAATAGGCGACACTTGGAAGTGTCGCCTATTTTGTGTGGAGCGGCAAGGAAGTTACCTTGTTGTGGCAGGGCCCTATCTGCTCAATTTTGGGCGAGAATGGTGACTTTACAGTACTTTAACAGGGAAGTTCTCTCAGAGATTGCTGTCTGGAGTAAAACCCCACATTGGGAATGAGAATGAAAATACGTTTCCTTGAAGTTCCGACACTCAACATCAGGAATGGTAATGTCGTCACCAGCGAGCGCTGGCGATTGTTTTTGCAAAGTTTCGGACATGATGTGGCGATTTCTTCCGGACTTTGCGATGAACGTTGTGACCTGCTTGTAGTTTTTAATGCCTACAAAAATCGCCAGGCGGTACGCGCTGCCAGGAAAAACAGGACCGCAAGGCGAATTGTCATCTGTCTGACCGGCACGGATCTGTACCGGGATCTGCAAAAAGATCCCGGCGCCCAGGATGTCCTTCATCTTGCGGATCAGTTGGTGGTTTTGCAACCCATGGGGATTTGGGCGCTGCCCCGGACCGTGCGAAATAAGACAATGGTTATCTTTCAGTCGGCGGTAGCACCCAAGATCGAGGCTTCCCGAGAAGAAGAAACCTTTGACGTCTGTTGTATCGCCCATCTGCGGACGGTCAAGGATCCCTTGCTGGCTGCGCGCGCGGCCCGTCTGCTGCCCCCTGATTCCCGCGTGAGGGTTCTGCATGTCGGCAAGGCGCTGTCCACCGAGTACGAACGAGCCGCGGCCCGGGAGGTAAAAGAAAATTCCCGTTTTGCCTGGTTGGGGGAGCTGACCGGGGACCGGACCGCGGAAGTTCTGCTTGGCAGCCGCCTGCTGGTGATGTCTTCGCTTCTTGAAGGTGGCGCCAATGTGGTTTCCGAAGCCGTTGTCTCCGGCATTCCCGTGATCGGAACCGATATCCCCTGCATGAGAGGTCTCTTGGGAAACGATTATCCGGGACTCTTCCCGGTCGGGGATGCACGCAGGCTTGCAGGGCTTCTTCGTCGGGCTGAAGAGGATGGCCGGTACTATCATGAACTGGTGGCATGCTGTCAGCGGGAATCCTACAAATTCGCCCCGGAGCGTGAGCGGGAAAGTCTGAAGATTCTCGTCGAAAGGATGTTCGCTGGCGAACTCTCTGTTGTGTCGGGGGGAGCTGCCCTGATGAGCCAGGAACTGAGCGGAAATCATTTCATGGAGAAGTTTGGGGGAAGGGTAGTATAGGCAGGAAGCATTGTTTGATGCTTTCGCAAAATGTTGAAATGTACGATGTACCGTCATTCCCGTGAAAACGGGAATCCAGGAATTACAGTGAGTTACAACTTCACTGGATACCCGCTTTCGCGGGTAAGACGACTTTTTGCGAGTACATCATTGTTTGGCAGTGTGATGCTGCAAAATTGTCCGTTAAGCCCAGAGGTTATTGTTACATCAGCCAGGTTTGCTGAGACGCCATTCACGGTGTTTCGGTAGCCTGGTTTTTTTTATTAATTGTTCGAAGTGAGAAGTTAATGCGGATTGCCAATATTTAAGCCAAATGAAGAACACTGGATACCTATGTATTGTAAGTCTTGGTAAATGAACTGTATATATTTTTATTGATAATTATTAAATTGTTGCTATTATTTGTGGCGCATCGACGGTGCGAAAGGGTTGGCTGTTCACGGAAATACTAAAGCTTGGATATGGAGGGATACATGAAAAAAATGTTTTGGCTGGCAATCGTCTTACTTTTGTCTGCAGCGCCGGTGAGTGCTGAAATCAAGGAAGGTACTTTCTCGGCAACAGTTGGGGGGCTAGGCTATCTCTCCGACGGTCAACAGCACCAGAAATTTGGCCCGGGTCTAACGGCGAAGTTAGGCTACGACTTTACCAGGCACTTCGGCCTTGAAGGGTCGTTTGATTGTATCCTCTCCAAATCGACGCAACATGATTCATATTGGACCAGCCGCTATGGCTTCCGGCTTGACGCCGTTTTCAATATCCTGCCAGACAGCAGGTTCGTTCCCTATGTTTCGGGTGGTGCAGGATTTATCTACATCGATGATATGCCCAGCATCAAAGATAAATTCCGCACAGATCTTCTTCTCTCAGTCGGTGGTGGGGCCAGGTTTTTCATTACCGACTCCTTTGCGCTCCGGGCAGACCTCCGCCCGGTCATAACTTTTGGTGAAGGAACGTTTGTAAACGCAGAGGCCATGCTGGGTGTGTCCTATTATTTCGGTGGCACGAAGAAAACGGCGACTCCGGTTGTATGCCCGGCGCCCCGGGTCATCGTCCAGGAAGAGGAAGCGGTGCCGGCATCAGTTCCGACACCGGTCCCGCTGCCGGTTCCCGTGGAGGAAGGCCCTGTTAGTTGGGAGGGAACGAATAACAGGGTTCCGGCGGGCAAGACCATGATAACGAGTATGAAAATCGAGGGCAACGCACTTGTGATAAAGACCGCCGGCCGCCCCGTCAATTTCCGGCCATTCTCCCTCTCCCAGCCGTCCAGGCTGGTTCTGGACATGTCAAATACCATAAACGGTATGGGGACAAACAAGATACCGGTGTTCAGGCTTGGCATAGCAACCGTCCGCTTCGGGACCCATAAGAACTCTCTCAGGGTTGTGCTGGATGCTGAGCAGCGCGAGCTGTTTCCTTACAGAATCGAAGAAATCGAGAATGGTCTCAAAATTGTCATGACAGCACCGCGGAAGTAAGAACCGTGGGAGACGGGCAAGGGTAAGGGCTCCCTTTGGTTTTTTCGCGCTTTCCCAGTGGTTCTCTCTCCTCCTGCCAGCCCATTCTGCTCAGGCGGAGGTGGTGATCCTCCTCACGGGTCAGAGTGGGACACAGGTATTTCTTTGGCCGAATCGATCATAAATACATGCGTACAGGGGGTTGTCCATGAACGAAAGAATTGATTTCAAAGTACGAACACAGGCAGCAATTCTGGCCGCGGTTTTGTCTCTGTTCGTTTCCTTCGGCACCGCTCTGGCGGATGAGTCGCTAGCGAACAGCACTACTGCGTTGCTGCCACCGCCGGCGCAGGAGGATCAACTGATACTCAAACGCCGCCTCCAGGCTGCCAAGGGGGACATCAGCTCGTTCCTCGTCTTTGCGGAAAATTTTCGAAATAACGGTGACGCGACTACCCTTTCTCAGCTACGGAATCCGGTGGACGATTTTCTGCGGAAGCATGTGGACAATCTCCTGACTCAGAACGAGGGTCATTCGACCCTCGATACCGCCCGTCTCACCGCGGAAATCATGTTCATAAAGACCCGCTTGTTCATGAGCATGGACAGGAATGATGAAGCCAGGAATACCTTGGCTGAAATCAAGAAACGGTTCGGCTCCTATCAGGAGATATCGGTGGAACTCCCTGATAAGAGGACGACCCTCAATGAAGGGATCAGGCAGCTTGACGCGGAATTAACGAAAACCGCGAAAGTTAAGTAAGGAGCGTAAAGATTATGGAATTCATGGGAATAATAACGATTGATCCGGAAGCCTTCAACGTATGGTCGCTCAGGATATCCATGTCATTGACGACAATCATCTTTATTCTGGGATGTTTCCTGGCCTTGCGCGGCTTCCTCTATCTCAGGTCGCCCGATGCGGCCCGGCTCGAGCGGGTCAAAGGCGAGGAGATTTCGCCGGATGACGGATTTGCGGAAAGTGTTGCCAAGATTCTCTGGTCGACGGTCAAGGCCGACCAGGGTGAGGGCCAGCTCCCACCGAAACCCTTCCTCCATGATGCCACGCGGCAGGTTGCCGAAAACATGTTCCATGGAAAATTCATCAACAAGATTTCCCTGTGTTCCAATCTTCTTCCCCCCATCGGCCTGTGGGGGACGGTTGCCGGCATGATCGTCATTTTTCTCTACACCGGCGATCCCGGCAACGCTCTGAACAAAGGGGCCGTAGGCACCAAGCTGTGGTCTACGTTCCTTGCGTTGATCTATTACGTTTCCCTTGAAGGGATAGTGTTGCTCCTGGTCATGAAATCCAGAAAAAGCATGGATCGCGGACTGAGTGTGAAGCTCTGATCAGAGGAAAAAACACCCATGAAAAACTTACGACGGCATACCTGGCTATTTTCCTTTACCGACGTCGCTTTTCTTCTGCTACTGATATACACGCAGCTGGCGCGGATGAGCACGGACAGTACACCGGTGGCGGAAATGCGTCTTCCGGCACCGACGGTGGTAAACAATCCCGAGTTGATTTCCATGAGGGTTTCAAGCGACTACCGCCAGCTTCTCGTGGAAAAGCATTCTGACAGACCGTTCCGCCTGACTAGGGTCGTTGGGGGGAATGAGATGACCCGCAGCGAGCCAATGAATCAGAAGGAACTGCACGCTTCCCTACGGGCCTTTTTTGCCCAAAAGAAGGGGCAGCTCCGTCCGGTGATCGTGCCGCTTCCGGAATCGTTCAGCAGCGATCTTCTCCAGGCGACTGCCCTGGTCAGCAAGCTGTGGAGTGAGGGAGCGAACCCGGTGGTCCATGTCAACGAAGAGAAGAAAAGCTCATGAATAACCTGATGCGCATGTGCTATGGCCGCAGCGGAAACAGGCTGGCGCGGGTTCTCGTCTCCGCCCCGTGCCGGGAGTCTGCCCCGGATCCCCGCTGGCTGAAGATTTTGGAAGTGCTGTTCTGGATCCTGATACCAGTCCTGGTCATACGCTTTGCGGTGCCTCCCACCCCCCGGCAGATGACGGTTATCGACGCGAGCCGCCTGATGGAAAAACCTTCCGTGCCGATGAAAAAAACCGTAATTGCCGAGCTGAAACCGCTGCCGAAGGTCGAACCCTTGGTGCCGCAGGACAGGCCGCAGGTGGAAACTGCACAAAAGCCCTTGGATCATCCGCGAGCTCCACAGCGGGAGGAAGTGCGCCCTTCCCTTGTCCGGCCTTCCGGCGCCAGGGATGCCGAAACCCTGGAGTATACGCCGCGTATCGCACGGGAAAGGGTACGGCCGGAAGAGGGGATCGGGACTCCTTTGTCGACGCACATCGGACGGAAAACCGCGGTAAGCGCGGCACCTGCCGGCGGGGTCACGATAACACGGACAAGGGGCGCCGTCGCTGTTGATGTTCCGGTAGCCGCCGGTTACCGAGTAGCTGCCTTGAGGCGCGCACCAGCGACAGGGAACGTGACGTCGGGTGGTGCGGCAGGAGGAGTTGTTTTCCGTCCGGAGGCGAACCGTGGCCGATCATATGGGAGCGTGGCAACGGCAGGGGGAAGCGGTCCCATTGTTGTCGCCTCAAGGGAAAGGAATAGCGCTACGGGATCGGGAGGTGGAGAAGGTTCTACCGCCGTCGGCCTGGTACGTGGTGTATCACTCATGAGTCTGGAAATCTGTTCGAGCCCACAGGAAGAGGAAGACCATGTCAGGGCGGTCCTCGGCGTCGTGGGGTCGCGGCGGAGTTGCATGAATGATAAAGGTGAGTTCCAATTCAAGGGGACGACGCGTGTCTCGTCCTTCAATCTCATGATCTTCCCTTCGAAAGGCCGAAGGCCATCCAACAGATGCGAGGAACTTGAATATGCTTACAGGTGCCTTACGACCCACTGACGTTCGATTTGTTACTGGTATCATCATGTTCTGTCTGCTGCTGGGAACAGCTGCTCACGCAGCAGTCCCGAAAAAGAAGTTGCCCCCCGCCAGACAGGGATCTTCCGCGCCGGACGGCAAGGCGCTGGTTTCGCGGGCGCCGTCAAAGGCGTCCGGCGTGGTGCGGGACTGGGGGCCGTATCTTGATGCGGCCCAACAGCTTACCTACTGGGACAAGTCGGAGATAGCGGAATGGCGGGAGAAATGCGAGAAGGAACTGGGTGAAACACTTGAAACCTATAGTGCTGAATGGAGCAAGAAGCTATCGGATCCCGCAGCCGTTGACGTAACGACTCGGGGCGATGCGCAGCAACCGCTTTACAGGGAAAAGGATTATCTGCGGTTGGCCATAGCCCAGACGGTGAATTATCTCCAGAACGACGACCGCGATAGTCTGGAAGGGGCGGCACAGACACTGGGGAAACTCAAAGACAAGACGGCAATGCCTGAGATTGCCTACTGGACCGGTTTCGTCAAGGCTCTTCAAGCGATGGAAAACAGTGATTCCCGGCAATTTGTCGCCCAGGTCTATGATATTTGGAATAATGCTGTGCTGTATATCGAGCAGGGGGCGCTGGGCAGTAAGGAAACCGAGGCCGGCACGGGGAGAAGCGCGCCTTTCCTGTATCGCAACCTGGTCAACCTGGTTGTCAACCGGGCAATCATCGATCAGAAGCTGGCGGACCTGAATGCCTTGGGGCCCTTGTTCCTGATGCTGAAACAGCGTGACCTGGAGGAGAAGGAGGCGGAAGGAAACTACCTGACGAAACTGGTGGAGCGGATCAATAAAGGATTCGTCGCACCGGATTCCGACCGCTACCGTCTCAGTTATACCGTTGCGTCCATCGAAGCCAAGCGACTGCAGCAGATTGCCGCAGCCAAGCTTGACTCCGAAGGGATGACGGAAGAGGCGCGCAAGTATTTCGAGGATGCCAGGACTTTCAACGACTATGCCCTGAAATGGGCCGAATCACGTAGAAGCAGCGGAGCGGTAAATGCAGTTATCGACTACCTCGATACGACGAGTTTCGCCATTGAGCGCCTGAAGGGGAACGAAAACGCCCCGTCGTATAACTTTTTTGTCATGCTGCCGACCCATGACGGTCAATCCACGCTTCTGAAGAGCATGGCTGTCTATAACGATGTTGCCGCATACGCGGAAGGGGGTTGGAAGAGGGCCGGATACGCCGACCATGAATCGTATCTGCAGTCCATTCACCGCCTCTGGCGGGCGATAATGGAGCTTTCGCTCTGGACCGGCGATTTCTACATGATGAAAATTGTCGACACGGCCGAGCCGGAGAAAATCTTCACCCTGGTCCCTCCGATGCAGGTAGTCCTGAATTCATATCTCGGGTTTCTTTCTTCGCAGAGAAAAAGGAACTTGCCTGATGTTATCCCCGATTTTGCCTATTTCGGGGCTGCTGAAGCATCGGAAAAACTGGCCTTCGGTTATATGAAAACATATAACTACAGCACCGACAGTACGGCGTACAACCTCTGGTTTCTCCACCGATTGCAGTCGACGGAGCTGTTTCCTCTCAATCCGCGTGAAATGATGCGTACCGCATCAGTTCTCAAACAGGACGGGCGTTATAATCTCTTCCTTGATTATTACCTCCCTCTTGCCGAAAGGTTCAAGCGGTCAGACGCTGTCCGGATGTGGCTTGAAGAGGCGACTGCCGATGATGCGTCAGTTGCCATCCGTGAATATCGGGACGCAATCACGGAGACCGTAGTAGTGGCTCCCGAGGAAGTGTCTGCCACCGCTCCTCCCAAGGGACAGCCCGCCTATTTCGCATCGTTCAAGAGCCTGCGGGAAGAACTTCAGAGGAAGCCGGACCATCCGGTTCATCGTCTCCTGAAGGCTTACTACCTCGAGGAGATACAGCAGACTTCCAATTACACCGTTTTGCTGCATGATTCAAACCGTCTGAACATTGGATTCTAAAACCTGATGAATATCTTGAGGTGAGGAACATTTATGCGAGGTATCCGTATCCTTTTACTTGTTGCGATGATTGCGTGTTTAATTCCCTTTTTCGCCTACGCCGCGGACACTGCACCCGCTCCGGAGTGGGACCAGGTTCTGGACCAGATTTATTCCCATACCTGGCGTGGTCGGGCCGAGCTTTCCGAGCAGCTGAATAAACAGGAGTCGCGGATCCGGCAGACACTTCCGGACTATATCGCTGCCTGGGATCGCCGTACTGCCACCCCTGCCGTCTATCTCGGCATGGATACGGGTGGTGCTGCGTGCGGTCCACTTCGGTACTGTGCCGGTGACTTCCTGGACGCGCGAGGCTTTATCTTGAAGTTGCAGGAGAAAAAGAATCAGCTGGCGCGCTCACTTTTCGATAAGCTTTCGCCAGACGCACGCAAGACCGTCATGGAAACAGACCTTGCCGGGCAAGGACAGTCGGCAAAGACTGTCCAGATTCTGGCCGACGAGATGACGAGAATTGTTCGTGAAGATACCTTTTACTCGTCTGGTACCCGCGAAAACAGGAACCTCTCCCCGGCCGCCACCGCTGTCGCTCAGGATTCCAAAAGCGCCATGAATCGCATCTGTATCAACAAGACAATCATTGCCGAAGCATTCCCGGCAGAACTTGCACGCAATTTTAAATGCGTTCTGCAGAAGGATGAGTCATACCGACGGCTCGTTGCCGCCAAAACCGTCCAGTTTCTGCGAACGGGAGACCGACGGTATCTCGATGAAGCTGTTGGCGAGAGCGATGTCTTTGCCAACAAGCTCATCTATACCGACTTTGCCTTTTGGTATTATTATCCAAGGGCCCTTGCTGATATCGAGAACAATAATTCGTCTGCCTTTACTGTTGCTGCGTACAAACTCCTGAATGATGTAGTTCTCTGGGAAGAACCGCTGGAAGCCGGGAAAACCTCTCCGGCTGAAATGGAGCGGCGTCATTACGCCTGGAATCTGGCTGATCTGGTTCTGACCAGGGCTATTCTGGAGAAAAAGATGGGGGGGCTCGAAGTCCTTGGTCCGGCAGTGTGGATACTCGGTTCCAGAAGTAAGGAGCAGGCTATTGGTGAGCAGGAAAAGAGGCTTTTACGGTTCAGCATCGATGTGAGGAAATACCTGTCGGGCCCGGAATCCGATAACTACCGTCTAAACTATGCGGTTGCACTGTGCGAGGGGAATAGACTTTATGCCCTCCTGATGCAGGCTTTGGAGGCAAAGCAGAGTGGCGAGCCGGTCAGAATACTGTTCGAGGAATCTCGCGAATATTTTCAGCTGACCAACGAATGGGCCGGAACGTGGCAGGGCAAGGCCACGGCCGTTACCGCCAACCTGGAACTTGTCAATGCCGGGTTGGCAAAGATGAAGGAGATCCTGCCACAGCCGGAATTGGCCTCGCTGGCAGGAGCTCCGGACAAGGATACGCTCGGCATGGCTCTGGCTCTGTACCGTGGAATGGCGGAAAGGGAGTCTGGTGGTTGGGAGCAGTTGCGTTTTGTTGACCGCAAGGTATATATAGACAGTGCCCAGAACCTCTGGAACGCCGTGAGGAGGAACTCACTGCTCGTGGCGGATTACCATCTGGAAAGGATGGACAGGGATGATTTTCAGAGTGTCATGGACAATTCCATGCCTGCGGAAAAATCGCTCCAAAGATATGTGTCTCTATTCAAAACCTATGCAGCTGCGGACGGCACCAGGGAGATGATTCCGGACTCGGCGTATTTTGCCTATGCTGAAGCCTTAAAAAGGTTGTCGCGGCTGGAACTCAACATTTATTCATTCAACAGCAATATGCAGCTGCATACCCAATCCGTTGATTTCCTGTTGGATGCGATAGCAGTCTATCCGTACGACGAAAGCCTGAGCGACTATGCGGCACTCAGTAGGAATATCAATACGGGTTCCGTGATGACGTATCCTGATGCGGTGGTCCGTTCCGTTGTCTCCAACAGGGTCGTAGCGAAATGTTTGCAGGGCAATAAAAGCTACTGCGATGCAACTACCCGGCAGGCTCTTGAATGGCACATCCGGAAGGTCAGGAACAAGCTATACAGCAGCAACAATGCTAATGTGCTGGATGATATGAAGCTTCTGGCGTCAGACCTGAGGAACGGTACCCAACCATCCGGAAAAGGAAAGTCGCTGCAGGACAGTCAACTGCAGAGTATTCTAGGCAGCCTCGGCAGGTACATAGCTCAGTGCGAAGAGTTGTCAGTTCTTTCAGCCAGCGCGGAAGAACAGTGCCGAAAGTGCAGTGCCGAAGGGGCGGGCTGCAATGATCTTGAAACAGCAACGGCACGGCTGCTGCCAAGCCAGGGTAAACTGGAACGTCAAAAGGATGAACTCGTTGCCGCCTGTAACAAATGGGTGGGGCGGCAGGATGCGGAGGCTACGAACGTTGCCGGCGGGAAGGAGCTGGAAACTGTGCGGAATCTTTCCAGCCTGGTCGTTGATGAGTATGTGAGCCAGAGCGACAGGGTGGTTAAGGTGGTTGTGCGGAAGAAATTGAATGAATTGTCTCAAGCAGATAATCATCCCATGCACAAAATAATCAGGTCCGGATATTATGCGTCCAAATTGTGAGGTTTGGAGTGAGTAAGCGAGCTTCACTGGCCTGGATTTGACGGAAACTGTTATTCGTCCGATGTGCCGAGGATGTGAATTCCTG
>Ga0351902_1076_pt2 | contig 21180 bp, 18 predicted proteins | sample BONcelHT113001D5_FD_205828 | JGI IMG/M metagenome (GOLD analysis project Ga0351902, IMG submission 205828) | Enriched cells from coal bed in the Powder River Basin, Montana, United States - BONCAT cells T11 rep1 HSBNCT.T11.300.1.D5 ...
GAAGAAGATATTCGACCCCTACTTCACCACGAAGTCACGCGGCATAGGCCTTGGACTCGCCTCTGTCCACTCCATCATCAATCGGCATGGTGGACATATCGAAGCTCGCTCCAAGATCGGCAAAGGTACAACCTTTACCCTGTTCCTGCCTTCTACCGGTAAGGTATCGGCCGGGTCGGAGATCTGCAACAGGATCACGCAGAGAGAAGCTCCCAACGGAGGCTCGGTCCTTGTCATGGACGATGAAGAGATGATCCGTGAACTTGCAGCCGAAATGCTTGGATACCTCGGCTACCAGGTAACGACGTGCGCTACCGGTGAAGAGACAGTACGGAAGTACCGTATAGCCAAAGAAGGAAACACGCCCTTTTCATTCGTCATAATGGATCTTACGATACCGGGCGGGAGGGGCGGCAGGGAAAGCGCGGAAGATATCCTGGCGTTTGACCCGTATGCCCGGTTGATCGCTTCAAGCGGGTACTCCAACGATCCTGTCATGGCCGACTTCTGCGACTACGGCTTTTGTGGATCAATTATCAAGCCGTACACTCTGGATGATCTGACGCGAGTAGTGCATTTTGCTTCAGAGCGTGAAAAAGCCGTGGTCGGGTAAGGTCTATACTTCTGTCGATGCATACAGGTTTGAGCTCGAAGAAGGGCCGAAACAATCTTGGAAAAGAACTGACACGAGGAGAAACCAATGAAGCGTCCGCTTGCGATGTCGGTGCTGTTCATCGTACTGACTGCCACGATGGCCATGGCCCAAACCAAGGTCGTCTATCCGGCGTTCGAGTCGAGCGCCGATTCGCGGTACAACGATCTGGTCGAAATCCTCAAGACGGCCCTCGAGAAGACGGTAGCGGAATATGGGCCTTATACGCTTCAGCCGAGCAAGTCACGCATGAATGAGGCTCGCTCTCTTGCCGAGCTGCTCAATCCGGCCGGGATGGTCACTATAGCTTGGAGTGGCACATCGGTACAGAAGGAGAAGGACTTTCGTGCCGTGCGAATTCCGCTGCGCAAGGGAATCCTCGGCTACCGCGTGGCCTTGATCGCCAAGAACAGGCAGACAGATATCGACAAGATACGAAATCTGGACGATCTGAGAAAAGTAAGCATCGGCCAGGGGATCGGCTGGGGCGATGTCGCCATCTACGAGGCCAACGGTATCAAGGTGCACACGGCGGGCTACGAGAGTCTGTTCAAAATGGTCGCCACAAACCGCATCGATGTATACCCGCGCGGCATCAGCGAAGTTTTCCGGGAGTATGCCGCCCGCCATAATGCCATCCCCAATCTTGTCGTCGAGAAAAATCTGCTTATCTACTATCCTTGGCCCTATTATTTCTTCTTCAATACATCCAACAAAGCTCTCGCGAAACGTGTCGAGACCGGGATACGGAAAATGATGAAGGACGGTTCTTTCGACGCGATATTCATGAAATACAACAGAGCTTCAATACTAAGGGCCAATCTCAAGAACCGGCGTATCATCAGGGTCAAGAATCCCACTCTTCCCAAGGACACACCGCTGACCGACGCTTCGCTTTGGTTCGATCCGGCTATGTGGAAGTGACTAAAGGAAGGAGATTCCATGACAAGTTGGTCGTATGGAGCCGGGTTTGACTTTTTGACACTCATCACAGTAACGTCAAAAAGTCTAGACCCCAAAAGTTTGCAGGCGCAGAAGGCATCAGATGATAATCTTGGACGTAAGAATGGTGAATAAACCGATTATTCGCTAGCTACACCATATTTCATGGATTCAGCTTCTTCAGGATATAGTTTCACGATGCATTCCGGGCAGATACCGTGAGAACAGAGTGTGTCGTTATGTTCTAAAAGGTACATTTCAACTTCTTGCCAGAACCCGCTATCATTCCTGATTTTTTTGCAGTTGGAACAGATAGGTATCAGTTTACTGAGATCCTCAATCTTTTTTTCCTGTGCCTTAAGAACGGCTGCTCTTCCTTCTACTTGCTCGGTGATATCAATACAGCTACCGATATATCCGGCAAATGAACCATCAAGATTAAAAAAGGGGGCACCACGGTCAAAAATCCATCGGTAGACACCATCATTGCGCAACAGCCTATATTCCATTTCAAAAGCATCCCTGCTCTGGAAAGCCTCTAGATAAGTATTCAGGCATCGTTGAAAGTCTTCTGAATGAACCCCCTCTGCCCATCCATTACCAACCTCTTGCTCCATTGATCTGCCAGTAAAGTCCAGCCATCGTTGATTGAAGTAGTCACATTCAGTCGTGGTGTTGGCTCGCCAGATCAAAATAGGAGACTGTTCGGTAAGGGTCCTGTATTCATCAAAACTCAAAATTCTTTCTTCCATAATTGGACCCTCCTGGTAGATAGTACAAAAAGATATCGGAGTAAAAACAGTTGGGTTAATAGAAAAGAGCTCTTGGTCTTCAGTGTAATCTATTCTGACAGGGAATTTATCGTTTCAAAGCAAGTGGTTAGGTAATGCTGTCGCTAGTGTTCAAAGTATAAGCAACTAGACATGCTATGGCAAGTATTAATGAAAGGCCAAGGGATCGGGACGAAGGAACCGGGGACAGGCTTGCATTAGTGCAATTTGGGAGTATGCATTGGGGTGTCAGGCACAGAACGGTCAATCAGCGGGTGTACCTGGCGCCGTTATCCTCCGGCAGCTATGCCGAACAGGATCTGTACCGTGAACTCGAGACCCACCCGCTGCCAGACGGGATCAGTTTCAGCCAGGGGGCTGCCACTGGCGGATGCTGCAGTGGCGCATCATGCGGTGATGGAGAGCAGCACTCCGGGTAAGATTGTGCTGATCCCTTAAGGACAATCCGGGGACGGTTTTATGTATCACTCATGGGCGTACTGGCTTTAGAAAAGCGATCAATAAACGGTAACTGGCAGAAAAACAACTTAACCTGAGTAGTTTTCTACGGCCGGTTAATAACTCAGCGCCTCTTTTCAAAGGTTTCTTGCACAAACAGACTGGCGATTAACGCGGCCAGCGCGCTCAAAAACAACACAAAAAATGCCTCCCGGTATCCAGCGACAGTGAACGCCGAGCCGACTTTTCCATGTCTCTCGAGAATAGCTCCCATCAGCGGTTGCAGGACGGCACCCCCGGCAAAGGGGAACAGATTGAGTAAGCCGAAACTTGTGCCCGCTATCCGGGCCGGGAAGAGTTCTCGGGCGCTGGTGAATCCAATCACCGCGATAGCGCTGGCAAAGACACCAAGTCCGAAACAGAGGACACCAAGCAGGCCAAGGGACATGTTCTCGGTAGCAAAGGCAAGGGCAGCGGTGATGGCCACGACAACGCCGCTGGCGAGGACAAGCGCCGGTTTTCGGCCTTGCAGCACCCGCGTCGAGAGATATCCTGCCAGTGGGCTGCCGATGATCATGCCGACCGCAACCAGGGAGAGGATGCCACCAGCCCGGCCTTTCGACACGCCGTAGACGTGCATCAGGTAGGGTCCCCCCCAGAGCCCGGCAAAGGAGGTAAAAATTCCGTACTTGAAGAAAAACCAGATGGCCAGCGGCCAGAATGCGGGCCGGGTCACCACCTGCCGGATGCTGTCACTCAAGCCGATATGCGTCTCAGCCAGTGCCGCGTGTTCCGCGGGAGAGGGCCAACCCAGGTCGGTTGGCCGATCCCGCACAACCCGCCAGATCAGTGCCGCAAGCAGCGCGGTTACCAGGCCGACCAGCACGAATGAGAGGCGCCAGCCGATCCAGGTGCTTACCAGGGCCAACGGGGTGGCGGCTGCCAGGGAGCCGACCCCGCCCATGGCCATCAGCACACCGGTCATGATGATGAATTCCCGGACACTGTACCACTCGGCCAAAATTTTAAGGGTGCAGACGAACAGGGTCGAGACCCCCAGACCCACCAGGATACGGCCGACGACCGCCCCTGACGGTGACGACGCCAAGCCGAGCAGCACCGAGCCGATACTTGCCACGCAGAGAAACAGTGTGATGGTTTTGCGGGGGCCCCAGGAGTCCGAAAGCAGCCCGGTCGGCAGTTGCATGAGTGCGTACGGGTAGAAATAGGCAGAACTGAGAAAACCTATCAATGTGCCGCCGGCTTGGAGGTCGGTCATCATGTCCGTAGCAACGACCGCCGGGCAGAGCCGGTGAAAAAACACCAGCACATAGCCGACAGCCAGGCACCAGAAAATATAGCGACGGTAGTGCAGGGTTTTGTAGAGATCCTTGACTGTCATGGAACCCCCGATTTCGGTAGATTTTTGCCGGGTCAGCGAGAGATTGCGCTGCCCGGGCGCGCAGAAAAGCCGTCCGGCAAAAAAAACGGGGCGCAGAGGCGCCCCTTACTTACCATGATGGAGGATCTAGAGCAAATACTCATTGCAGGGCAGCAGTTCACTTACCTGGTTTTTCAGCAGCCATTCCCTGCTCCACGGTAAAGACCGCCCCACACGATGGGCAGCGGAGTGTCTCACCTTTTTGCAGCGGCCTGACGCCACTGCAGGCGGACAGCAGCAATCCCATCGCAATAGTAATCAGAAAAAACGTTACCCGCACACCTTGCATACTTTTCTCCTTTTTCCGGGTTTATCCCCCGAAAAATCGTCATGTTGCCGGCTGTCAGAAGAAATAGGCCCAACGCAGCGTCAACTGGTTGGTCCCTGCACCGCTGCGCACCGAAAAATCGTCTCGGTACTCCACCATCAGCTGGTTATTGCTGCCAATCCCCCAAAACAGGGAAAGTCCCAGACCGTGATTGCTCTGCGTGTCGTTCTGACTGACGCCGGCAACCGTCGTCTCTCCTCCGTACACATAGTAATAGTCCAGTGAAATGAACCACTGCTTGGTGATGTCGTAGCTGAGATGGGTCTCGAATCCTACGGTCGGGTCCTGCTCGAGACGTGTCGGCAGAAATGCCGAACCGAAGTCATCATTATCGGTGTAAAATTCGCCGTTGACAATGAGATCCAGGAAGAATTTTTCGCCGAACCCCTTGACCAGTCCAACCTCCGGCTTGAAGGCCCAGCGGTTGGCACTCAGGTTCAAGGCCCGCATGCGGTCATACTCGCCCAGCGGCATGGTCATGTACGGAGTAAAACCGACCCACAGCTTTTCTTTCGGATCATTGACAAACCAGAGGGTCGCCAGCACCACCGGGTCGGCAAAACCGGTAGCCGAAAACTGGTTCCCGCCAACCGCCGCGCCGTCCAGCTCCGCATCGCCATACAGGATCAGCGCCTGGGGATCAATGGTGAACGGCCCGACCTGGGTGTAGTAGACCGGACGAAAGATGCCGATATTCTGGCTGAGGTTGAAGTCGCTGCTGACCTTGGTCCCGTTCTTGTAAAGATTGTTGGCGGTAATGTGTTTAAAATAGGCGCAGAAGAGAAAGGTTCCCGGCGGAGCGGGGATATAGTCCCGCGCATTCGCTGCCAGGGATAGGTTCGGTACTGCCAGGAGCAGACAGAGCAGTGCCGCACTCAAAAGTTTCATCATTGATAACACCTCCGTCATTGCAGGATCATTCAACGATACGAACAGGAAATCATGATGGGCAGCCGACGGCCGAACACGGCCGTCGGCTGCTGCTGGCTACATAGCCTTGTTGTAGAGCTCAATCATATCCTTCAGGGTGGTCGCCCGCGGGTTGGTGGGCGTACAGACCTCCTTCATGGCCCATTCGGCCATTTCCGGGATATCCTCTGCCTTCATGCCCAACTCCGTGAGACCGGACGGGATGCCGATATCTTCGGACAGGGTCCGGATCGCTTCAATGCCCAGGAGCGCTGCATCACGTGGGGTAAGACCGATGATATCCTCGCCCATGGCGGCGGCAATATCCGCATACCGCTCCAGGCAGGCGTTCATATTGAACTCGCAGACCAGCGGCAGGAAGATGGCATTGCAGACACCGTGCGGCAGGCCGATGAAGCTGCCCGGCTGGTGAGCAAGGGAGTGGGCGATGCCCAGACCGGCGCTGGAGAACGCCTCGCCGGCAAGGTATTCCGCATAGGCCATGCCGGTACGCGCCTCGATGTTATGCCCGTTGGCAACGGCCTTGCGCAGATACTTGGCAATAAATTCGATGGCCTTCAGGGCCAGGGCGTCTGCTTTCGGGTTGTGACCGAGGGAAACATAGGCTTCTACCGCGTGGGTGAGGGCATCCATGCCGGTTGCGGCGGTAAGGGCCGGAGGCATTCCGACCATCAGTTCCGGGTCGTCGATGGCCACGTTGGCCGACACGTTGATACTCCAGACAACCATTTTCACATGATTTTCAGTATTGGTGATTACCGCCGCAGGGGTAACTTCACTGCCGGTGCCGGCCGTAGTGTTGATGGCGATAAAAGGCGGCATCGGTTTCGTTACGGTGTCAATTCCCTTGAAATCATGAATTTTTCCGCCATTGGTGGCGACAATGCCGATACCCTTGCCGCAGTCATGGGAACTGCCGCCGCCGAGCGATACGATGGCGTCGCAGCCGTTCGCCTGGTAGGCCTTCAGACCGTCAGCCACATTCAGGTCGGTCGGGTTGGGTTCCGCACCGTCGTAAATGAACGCCTGCAATCCTGCCTCCTCGATATATTTCTTGATCGTGTCGGCCACGCCGATCTTTGCCAGGCCTTTATCAGTGACGATCAGGGCTTTTTTGCCACCGAGGGTCTTCAGATAGTCACCGACAGCCTTGGATGCGCCACACCCTATCAGCGAAATAGGGGGCATGAGAAATCTGGCTACTGTTAACGGCATCGTCATGTTTTCCTCCTGAAAAAGATTTTATTTGCAACCATGCTGTACCAGGAGAGCATGAAACATGCCGGGTAGCCTGAAGTGTTTTTCCTGTTTATTTTCGGTATGTTGAAAAAAGTAGCGAGATGCTGGAGGGTGTGAGCTGAGGAGCAGAGACAATCCGCAAAAAAGAGGAAACCAGCGCCGTTGCTGCGTTTCCGGGTGGTGTGCATTATTTCCCTGCTGAGCAGAACGGCACAGGGACTTTAATGATACTTCGCTATCATGCCTTTTTCCGCAGCCGCTTGTTGAGCGCGGAGCGGGAAATTCCGAGGAGCGCGGCGGCGATGCCCTGGTTTCCGCCTGAACGCCGCAGGGCTTCGCTCACAAGGCGGTTTTCGGCTTCCTTCAGGGTGGGGAAATTTCCGCTGCAAGGGAGGGAAAAAACATCCGCTTCGCCGTAATCCGGCTGCGACTGGGAGGCTGTGGTACTCTCCCGGCACATGACCTCCCTGAAGCTCGCCAGGGACAGGACACCCGACTGGTGCCGGGCAACGGCATCATAGATCATCGCTTCCAGTTCGCGGATATTTCCCGGAAAGGAGTAGGCGCACAGCAGGGGAATGAGCTGGGGAGAGGGGCTTGGCCGCCGCTTGCCGAGTTTGCGGGCCGTGCTGCACAGAAAATGCTCCACCAGCAGCGGAATATCTTCCGGCCGTTCGCGCAGGGGCGGGATGACAATGCGATGAGCGCAGATGCGGTAGTAGAGATCGTTGCGGAAGCGGCCCTGTTTCACCAACGCGGAGACATCCTTGTTAGTGGAAGCAATGATCCTGGCCGTGCTGCGCATCGGGATGTCGGAGCCGACCGGGTAGTACTCCTGTTCCTGGATGAGACGCAGGAGTTTCACCTGGGCAGCTTCCGAAAGGTCGCCGATCTCGTCAAGGAACAGCGTCCCGGTGGCTGCCGACTCGATTAGTCCCTTGCGCGCCTCTTCGGCCCCGGTAAAGGCGCCCTTCCGATGGCCGAACAGGGTATCGGTAAAAAGGTTGTCGTCCAGACCGGCCACGTTGACCGGCACGAACTTTCCCGCGACCCCGCTCAGGGTATGGACCGAACGGGCCAGAAGCTCTTTGCCGGTGCCGGTTTCCCCGGTTATGAGAACCGGCTGCCGGGAACAGCCGATTACTTCGCAGTATTGGAAGACCGTCTGCATTTTCCTGCTCGCACCAACCAGGGCGGAAAAGGCGTCGGGACGCTCCAGTCTGCCGGTGAACAGCTGTTGTTCCAGCAGGGCCATCTGGTTCTTGAGGGTAAAAATTTCCACGGCCTTGGTGACGCTCGAGATAAAGCGGGCATTTTCCACCGGCTTCAGCAGGTAGTCGAAGGCTCCCGATTTCATGCACTCGATAGCGGTTTCCAGATCATGGGCGGCCGTCATGACAATCACCGGTATCTGGGGGAAATCCCGGCAGATATCCACCAGCAGATCTTTCCCCGACCGGTGCGGCATGAACAGGTCGAGCACGATCGTCGCCACCGGCTCTCCGGCAAGGAACGGCAACACCTCGCGACTATCGGACAGGGTTTTTACATTGCCGAAGGCCGCACGGCGCAGCAGGGTGGCTGAGGAAAAAAGGATATGGTCCTCATCATCCACCAGCAGTACGCTCGGTGCACTGCCGGACAGGGAAACAGACATGCAATCCTCCGGTTAGCAGTTTTTGCTAAAACTACGGTGTTCAGTGTTGAGTTGAAAGCAGCAACGTAAGACGTTAGATGGGAGACGTGAGATGCGAGACGGAAGACGGGAGACGTGAGACGTGAGATGGGAGACGTGGGTGGGTATTGCTGTTAGATGTTACGTCTTACGTCTTACGTCTTACCTCGTACCTCAATCCTTGCTTCTGCTACTTTTCACAAAGCGGCAACCGTACAAAAACACAGCTGCCCGAACCGGGCTCCGACTGCACTTCGATGGTTCCCCGGTGTTGCTTGACAATCGAGTAGCAAATGGAAAGACCGAGACCGGTACCGCCGCTATCCAGCTTGGTGGTGAAAAACGGGTCGAAAATCTGCTTGACCGTCTCCGGCGTCATACCGAGCCCCTCGTCCCTGACTTCGATCACCACCTGCTGCCCGGGCTGCTCGCGATACAGCGAGACAGAGACACCGGACTCCCTGTCCGGGAGGGACTGGAGAGCATTCATGACCAGGTTGATGACCACCTGCTCCAACTGTTGCAAGCTGCCACGGATGCAGGAGTCCTGAGGGTCCGGTGCAAAATGGAAATTGCTGGTGTGGTTCCGGATCTGGTTCTGGAGCATGGCTATGGACTTCTCCAGAACCTGATTGACGGAAACCTGCTGATCCAGGGGTGCTTTTTCCTCGCGGGCAAACTGCCGCAGTTCGTTGAGGATGTTCCTGATGCGCTGCCCACCCTCGATGATGCCGCTCAAGAGCTTCGGCATGATCTCGCGCGCCTCGCCACAGGAGAAGCCACCGACGGAAAACTCGCCCTGCTCCCGAGCATAGTCGGCAAGCACAAGATCGATGTCCTTCCAGGCGTCATGAACCATCTGGGCATTGGCAAGGATGAAATTGGTCGGGTTGTTGATCTCATGGGCAATGCCGGAAGACAGGGTACCAAGGGCCGCCATCTTGTTGGTCTGCAAGAGTTTGGTCTGCAGCAGCTTAGCCTCTTCCCGAATCCGCAACCGCTCGCTGATGTCGCGAAAAGTGCAGTAGACATAGGAGACACCGCGGGCCTTGATTACTTTCGCCCGGAAGCAGGCAATGACCTGTTCTTCTTTCCTGTTATAGGTCGCGAGCTGATCAATCTGCACATTTCCGCTCCTGGTAATCCCGGCAAGGGCCTCCCGCACCCGGTCTCGCTCAGGCTGATGCAGGAAAAGCTTGACGCCCACGTTGAAGAGCCTGTTTGGCGAAAAACCGTAATGCCTGACCAGAGCGGAATTTACATCGATGATCTCCAGGGTCTCGGAATTGATCATCATGGCAGGATCTTCATTCTGATCGAAGAGCTGACGGAAGCGCTCCTCGCTCTCCCGGTGGGCATCCTCCGCCATCTTCCGCTCCGAGATGTCGCGCACCGAGGCCAGGGCCCGCGTAGCACCGCCGAGGATGATCTTCTTGATGTTGACCTCCACCCAGAAGAGATCGCCATCTTGCCGCCGTGCCAGCCACTCGAAAATCTGGCTCTCCCCGATCGCCGCCTTCTGGATGTATTCCAGGGCAAAGTTCTGGGTATAGGGAATCCGGCCGGAGCTGAAGGCCTCCACATCGAGCTGAAGAGCTTCTTCCCGGCTGCAGCAATACATCTCGCACATTTTTCTGTTCACATCTATGATCGCGCCGCTACCCGGATCAAGAACAAAGATGGCATCATTCGTGCCGTCGAAAATAGCCCGGTAATTGATTTCCGAAGCCTTCAGCTCGTCCTCTGCCCGCTGGCGGTCGGCAACATCCTCCAGGACCGCCATGGTTCCGCTGATGCGGCCCGACGAATCGCGCAGCGGTGCCGAGTAGCGGCAGATCGGCAGCGTGCTGCCGTCTTTCCTGCTGCGGGTCACCACGTCCCCGTTGAAGATCTCACCCCGGTTGAGGCGACTGAAAATATCCTCCTCCCCTGCGGATTGGTCGGGCAGCAGCGGATAGGGCCGTTCCATCACTTCTCCGGCCTTCCAGCCGAAAACCCGTTCTGCCGCAGTATTCCACAGCTTCATGATGCCCCTGGTGTCCATGGCGATAATCGGCAGGGGCGAGGCCTCGATGATCGCCGCCAGGCGCTGATTAGCCTCGCACAGGGCGACTTCCGTACGCTTACGGGCCGAGATGTTCCGTATATATTCGGCCACCATGACCGTCTTTCCCGAGTCGTCGAAAACCGGAAAGGCATGGGTCTCCATGTAGCCGAGTTGCTCATGGTATTTTTCCCCCAGGACCGGAGTATTTGTCCGAAAGACTTCCAGGACGTGGCAGGGAGAGCAGGGTTTCCCTTGACCTGGATAATAGGCGTCGTAACAGTGAGGATGCTGGCTGCGTATGTCTTCCGGGACGTACTGGTAGCCCCCGTGCCAGTTGCTCTGAACAATCCGCAGGTCTCGGTCATGCACCGACAACAGGTCCGGGATTGCCTCGAAAATGTTGCGGAGGATCTTCTGCGATTCCCCCAGGGCCTTTCGCGTCACTTCCAGCTCGGTTACGTCGGTAATTACACCGAAGATCCCCTGGTGAAACGGCTCGAGGAAGAGAATCGTCTTGTTGACGATCACGCTCCGCTCCCGGCCGAAGGTATCGGTATAACTTGCCTGGAAGTTCTGACGCGGGGAGGAGCCGCGGAGGAGCGCCTTGTCATGTGCCACCAGGAGATCGGCAATTTCGACCGGCAGGACCTCATGAGAATTTTTACCCAGCAGTTGCTCCGAGTTCATTCCCATGAACGTCTCGAAGGAATCGTTGAAAACCCGATACCTGCCGGAAATATCCTTGAAATAAACAGGATTGGGGACCTGCGCTATCATGTGCGCAAAAAGCTCCTGCGAATCCTGCCGATCGTTCATAGTACCCCTCGTTTCCTCAGAGAAGCTGAAGACTCTTAGCTATCCCGTTTCCAGTTTACCCGCGCATAATTTTTCCCGTGGCTCCGTTGGCGATTCAGCTCGACGTTTTTTTCGGCCGGTACTCCGTATGGGTTCCGCGAGCAGAACAATCACGCGAAAATATCCCGCCGCTCTCCGATGTCGTAGACAGGGTATTTCCCTTCTTCATGCTCTTCCATGGTAAATATCCCGGTGTTCAGTGCAACCACGAGCGGCATCATCGCTGCCAACTCCCCTTTGTACTGTATTGCTCCCGGGCTTCTCGATGAATTGCCATCCGCCCAGGTGTCACGATTCCTGGCAAAGGCCTGGAACGCCGGTGAATCAAGTTTAACCAGAGCCTTTTCGATGACCGGCTTGACAGCTCCTTTTCGCTCCTCTCCATGAATGAGTGCCGCAAGCGGTATCCCGATCGGCTGTGAGCCACCGCTCAGGTTGATCATGGACGCCATGTAGCCGGTTTGGCCTCCAAGCACCAGGGAGCCGGCGGTGAGTCCCAGGTTCATGGAATAATCGGCGTCAAAGCGTGTTGGTGCTCCGCAGCGCCCTTCATATCCCAGAAAACCGGTCTGCACGTTAAAAACGAAATTCAGGAAGTTCATTCTCTCGGCTTCATTGAAAAAGTGCAGTTCTCCCGATTTCTCGAAGTGGTCAGGGTTTTGCTGCATATCCCGAATCCGTTCCTTCATCATTCTGACCAGAAGGTTCTCGGACGGTATTTGAGAAACCTTGAGGTTGCCGTGGTCGTCACGATCCAGAAGCATCGCCTCCACGATATCGTCGGGGAGCGACATGAACAGTTCTTTCGACGCATCAGACAACTCCTGGGCGCTTACGATGAAGTCCTTTTTCACCCTGGTGGAGAACTCCATCTCCCTGACGACATAGTCGGTTTCGCTGAGCTTGTAGTCAAAACCGAGTATATGCAAGTGCTTCAGGATGCTCTCCACACCGTACTGACTTTCAAGTTCCTTCACGTTCTGCTCGGCGAGAAATCCATTTTCGGCGAGGATGCCCGCTTCTTTCAGATCTTCTTTTATCGTCATGAGTCGTGCCGATAGCTTGTTAAGCTCAAGTATCAGCATCTTCATCTCGGGAATGAACTCAATGATTCCTTCCGGAATTACCCCGACCCCGGAATATTTGCCCTGTTTGGCGCGATTGACTACCACTCCGGTCATGTAGGTGACAACGTCATTCAGTGATTGCTTCTTCTCGGCGATTTCCTCGGAGATCAGGGTGAGATGAGGGCGGGTCTGAAGGGCGATTTCCAGGGCGATATGACTGGCGGAGCGACCCATTACCTTGTAGCAAAACCAGCTTTTTCCCTGTGATGCCGCATCGGTAAGGAGATTCCCGATGGTCTTGCTGTAAACCCTTGCAGCGGTATAGAATCCGAACGATATGGGGAGCAGGGTTTTTCCTCCCACATTTATCTGCAGGTCGCCATCAATCGTTTTAGGTACGCCAACTACGGTGCAAGGCTTGGCCAGAATGCCGGCATTCTGCTGTTCGCTAAGAAACTCAGCCAGTTCAATAGCGTTTGTATTCGAATCGTCGCCACCGACAATGATGATGCCGTCAAGACTGTATTTCTGAACGGTAGTAAGAACCGCCGCAAACTTTTCGGGAGAATCTATCTTGGTCCGTCCGGTGCCCAGGTAGTCAAAACCGCCGGTATTAATGAGATACTTCATCTTTTTGCTGTGTATCAGCAAGCCCTCACCCTTGATCAGGCCATCAGGACCTTTTTCGAAGCCGATGAGGGTATTGTGCCGTCCCAGCGCTTTCAGTATGCCGCAGAGGACATTGTTCCCGCCTGAAGCAGGGCCGCCGGAAAAGATCACGCCGATCCGTTTGCCTGCTATATTCTGGATTTTATCAGAGGGTTCCTCGGCACCCACAACCAGCAGCTGCGTTTTCATGTACGGGAACTGCCGTTGCAGAAGCGACTCATCCTTGACCGGAAGCGATTCCTCCGAAACGGTGAAGGCAACCGGTCGAATCTTCCCATCAAAAAGAAAAGCTTTTGCCACCTGAACCGGCAATTCGGCTAGAAAGCGCTCGGTTGGAGATGTCCGCTTGATGTTGATTTCCTTATCTTTAACCTGGAACTCTACAGCGTCACCTTGCATTGAAACCTCCAGAAATTATTCGTAGATACTTTTTAGCAACTTTACAAACAACAACCGGTAAAAGTCAAATGCGAACTGTTAATCCCGGTACTTTGGGGGACAGGGATCATGTTTGACAGGTAAAACACACATACTCTCAGCGGCGTTTCCATTGCTGCCGTTTGAAGGCACCCCTGGTCTACACCGGCACCGAATGCCTCGCCTGGTCGTTGATGACCAACCATGTTCAACTCCTGCTTCGACTACACAAAACTCGTTTTGCCCCAGATTGGCGAAGACATCTTACGGGTCAGCCTGCTCAGAAAGCGGTATGGCCTTGATTCTGCAGGTATTTGTTGGATACTATTTGAATAATTCAGCAATGCGGGTGTCAAAAAGCACAAAGGAGAGATATCATGAGCGAAACCCGGCAACTAGAGGTGTTCTTCGATTACATCTGACCGTGGTGTTATTTCAGTACCGTGCGTACTGACAGTCTGCAGCGGGACTATGGTGTTGAACTGCGCTGGACCGTTTTTCCGCTGCATCCGGAAATACCGGAAGAAGGAATGGCTCTGGCCGACCTGTTCCGCGGTCGAAATTTTGATATCGAGGCTATGCAGCAGCGATTGAAGGTTGTGGCCGATGATGTCGGACTTCCTGTGGTAACTAGAACCCGCATAGGCAATAGTCGTCGGGCACAGGAGTTGGGGAAATGGGCGGAAGCCATGGGGAAAGGTGATGAGTTCCGGCGGTGTACGTACCATGCGTATTTCGCCGAGGGACGTAATATCGCCATCCTCCCGGAGTTGGAAACGATTGCCGAAGCGGCTGGTTTGCCGAGAGATGATGTGTATGACATCCTTGCCCAAAGCCTGTTCGCCGATGCAGTGGATGCTGATTGGGCCAGGTCACGAGAGTTGGCGGTAACAGCGGTCCCGTTCCACCTGTTTGGTGAAAAGACGCTGGCGGGATTTCATCCCTACCAGGATTACGTAAATCTGATTGTCGGAGATTGAAAGTTGAAAGGAATTCCGGGTACACGAGGAGAATCACCCGCCACGTGGTACTGCCTGGTTAGATCGCAATGATCGTTCTGGCGCTGTGCAGGCTGTTATCCATGGTGTCCGGTTTTCGTCGCGGAATTCACCGCACCAACAATAAATTTGACGAGGAGGGACCACATTAAAATACCGCGCTTTACTATACTGTCTCTTGTGCTGGCATTGCTGCTACTGGTTTCAATAAGTTACGTTGGTTCACGGCAGTATCGTGCAAGCAAGGTGATAGGCAAAAAGACTGCCTTTACTGGTACCATACCCGGTAAAAGTGACAACATACCAGAATCGCTCTTGGTTGACGTAGCTCGTGATGAGCCGGGATGGTTTCAACATTGCGGTTCAAGCATGGGCCAATTCAGGAAAGTGATGACTGTTACAGCTGTTGATCTGAATAATGATGGCAACGATGAATATGTTGTGCAGGCGGCTGATAGTTATTACTGTGGTTCAGGTGGTTGTTCTTTTTATATCTACCACTATAAATCATCTCGATACGATAGGATTGGCGAGGATTTTGGATTCTATGCCGGAATATCCGGCACGTTGCATAATGGCTTCAATGATATTGTGAATGAAGTAAAAGATTACTCCCGTAAAAAGGGTGGTTCTGAAGTGATTGCGGTGACCTTGCACTATAATGGCACTACCTACGTTAGATACTCTGGAAAGTGAAACGAGTACGATTACTGACGGGATACTGACACCCGCTTGATACTAAAACGTGCTCCGCTGACATGAAAACTTGAAATGTCGGTTTTGTTCAGTACAGTTTTACACGGCACAGGATTTGTTTTTCGTGCGATTATATTTCAGCCGGAGGCAGGATCTGATTGTATACTTCCGGCATACTTTATCAGGAGGAGTGCTACCATGTCACAACATGATGTTATCATTGTCGGCGGGGGAATCAGCGGCATGTCTCTTGCCCATTATTGCGCGAAAAAAGGCTTGAAACCGTTTGTCATGGAGAAAAGCGGCCGCATGGGAGGTACCTTCAACTCTTGCCGCACGGACAATTTCTGGTTTGAGCTCGGCGCCCACTCCTGTTACAACTCCTATGGGAACCTGGTGGACCTGCTCCGTGAGATCGGTAGCCTGGACAAAATCATAAAGCCCGTGAGTGCAGGCTACAAGCTGTTTACCAAAGACGGCATCAAATCGATCCTGTCCCAGATGAGTTTCCCGGAACTCCTTTTTTCTTTGCCCAGAATGTTCGGCGCGAAGATGGATGGCGAAACGGTTGAATCCTACTATTCAAAAATCGTCGGAAAGAGGAATTTCGAGCAGGCAATCGGGCCGATGTTCAACGCCGTTATCTGTCAGAAGGCTAACGAATTCCCTGCAGACATGCTTTTCAAGAAAAGGGCACGGCGAAAAGAGGTGCTCAAGAAATTCGGTCTGCCGGGAGGACTCCAGTCGATTATTGACGCTGTCGTTGCCGATCCGGCCGTTGAAACTGCCGCAGACAAGCACGTAACGGAGATCGCATTCGCTGACAACTTTTTCACGGTAACGGCAGCCGACGGCAGTACCTTCGAAACGAAATCGCTTGCCCTTGCCGTCCCTTCGGCGTCAGCCGCAGGTATGCTGCAAATCTCATTTCCCCGGATTGCGCAAAAACTCGCCGCACTGAAAGCAGAGAAAGTCGAGACAGTAGGGGTGGTCATCAAGAAGGAGGAGACAAAGATCGGGCCGATAGCGGCTCTTGCGGCAAAGGAAGACATCTTTTACTCCTTTGTTTCGAGAGATACCTTCCCGGATTCCCACTACCGGGGCTTTGCCTTCCATTTCAAGGCCGGTGCGGGCAGTTATGGGGCAAGGCTTGAATGCATAGCCGCAGTACTCGGGACGAAAAATTTCGAGCATATTGCCACTGCCGAGCATGTTATCCCCTCACTGCGTCTTGGCCACAAGGAAACTATTGCCGAGATAGACAGCCTTCTTGCCGGCACTCCCTTGCTGCTCACCGGCAACTACTTCACCGGTGTCGCAATCGAGGATTGTGTCTCCCGCTCGCTTCAGGAGAGCAGGAGAGTCGTGCGGTAACTCGCATTTGATCTATTTCCCCAGCCAGGAGTCTGTCGGGCTTAGGAAATCGAAGCGAAAATTCAGTTGGGCGAGGACAGATTTTGTTGATTTTGCAGGGCAATAGTTGTTCTGTTGTCCAAAAAAGCGACGTAATATGGATCGTCCAGACGGATTTGCCGCAGATTTACCCTAAGCTCGACAGACTCCTGGATGACGTTAGAAAGCAAGGTGAGCGATCCTTCTCCCCCTCGAGCGTAGCGCGGAAATTGAAGCAAGCCATTTTCCCGTTATAATTTAAAGTGAACTACATGGTGCGGGATGCATCAGGGTGTCACTGGGCCGGTAAGAGAGGCACCGGACAAGAAAGGGGATGGGGTGGGCACGCAGGAGGCAGGTAAGCGCTTCCTGTCGGCAGGCAGTGGTGCTGCGGCCCGTCCACGAAGAGGAGGACTTTATGGTGAAATTTCGATACGGATTTGCAGTGTTGTTCATGGTGTTGTGTCTGACGATTACCGCTGAAGCCCAGGTAAGTATCGGAATCGGGCTTCCCAACGTCAGTATTGGTATCAATTTGCCCGTATATCCGCAACTCGTGCCGATACCCGGCTATCCGGTCTACTATGCTCCGCGGGTTAGTGCCAACTATTTCTTTTATGACGGGATGTACTGGGTTTTCCAGGACAATGCCTGGTACGCCAGTACCTGGTACAACGGACCGTGGCAGGTTGTTGCGCCGGAGTTTTTGCCCTACTATATCTTGCGAATCCCCGTGCGCTACTATCGGCAGCCGCCTGTGTACTTCCGTGGCTGGCATGCAAATTCACCGCCCCGCTGGGGTGATCACTGGGGCCGGGACTGGTCGCAAAAGCGTAGAGGCTGGGATACATGGAACCGCCATGCAACACCGCGGCCGGCTCCACTGCCTGTCTACCAGCGGAACTATTCAAAAGATCGGTACCCGCAGTTCGAACAGCAGAAAAGGTTGCAACGTGAACGGTACCATTACCAGCCGCGCAGCTCGATAGTCCGCAAGCACTATCAAGAACATAGAGGTCCTGGCCCTGGACAGCGGAGAAGGTAAATCCCGGTGGGTACACCAGGTCAACAGGATCCGAACTGAAAGGGGACAGGCAGTTTTTGACAGAGCCTGTCCCCTTTCACTCTGTGTCGGCCTGGCTCAGATTGCACCATGAAGAAACAGAGGAAAGTGGTGGGCAAATGTTTTCCCGGAAAATTCTCGTTATTACGCAACATGAGGGAAGCGCCGAGTATCAGGACCTTCTGCCGCCAGTTGTGGAAACATATTCCCTGGAAAATGGACTGGAGGTGGTGAAAGCGTGCGATGGGGATCTGCTGGTCCTGGATTGTGGGACGTGCACCAGTCTTTGTCTCGACGTATTACAGGATATAAAACTGGTCCGGCCTGACCTGCCGGTAATTTTCGTTACCGAAGCAAGCTCTGAGGAAGTGGCAATACGCGCATTTAAAAGCGGCGCCAGGGATTATTTCAGGAAACCGTTCGATCCGCAGGAATTCAGGAAATCTGTCCGCACGATCCTCCACTTTAAATGCAGTCCCCTTGAAAAACTGCTGTCCAATTCAACGATCCAAAATGAGGTGGCAGTAGAAAATTCCCGGATAATGGACGGTATTCCGGAAAATATTCAACGGGCGATATGCTTCATCGAAAAAAATCTGTCGAACGAACTGGATCTGGAGCAGATCGCCCGGGAAGCATGCACGAGCAAGTTCCATTTCTGCCGGCAGTTCAAAAGGCATATCGGCATGAGTCCTGTCCACTTCGTCATCACTGCGCGTATCCGCAGGGCTATAGCACTCCTGAGAAGAAAAGATTTGCCGGTTTCTGTCATAGCAATTCAGGTCGGCTTCAATGACCTGAGCGAATTCGACAAACAATTCAAGAAAGTTACCGGCCTCACCCCTTCCACTTTCAGAAAATCCAGTGCTGCTTGAAAAGTGAAGTGTTGAGGCCGAAGACGGGCCTCGTTCTACTGGACCAGAATCGGTTTGAACCCCAAGGCATTGGCGGCATTCGCGCAGGTGACGCAGGCAATGCGATCGATCACGACTTTCTTCGGATAATTACAGGGGGTGCTCTTGAAGGGCCTGCAAGGCTGCCCGCCGCCAATGTCGCATACGGATGTCACCCTCAGCAAGGCATAGCCCCAGACATCGAACGGTGCCGGCTGGTTACCCGGTTTACATACATATGTAACCGGTGCAATGATCCACCAGGCGCTTACCTGACCATTGGTGAATTCCTTGTTTGCCCGGTCAAAATTCGGGTCGTTGAAAGCCCCTTCCATGTCTCGGAACAGGTCCGTGACCTCACCTTGGGTGGTCCAGATTTGGCGACCGCAGACATCAACATTTGGTGTTTCAGTGCAGATCAACGGGCTGATCTGGGGAACCGAAGAAACAGGCTGCAGCAACGAGGTCCAGGCAAAACTCGCTTCATCCGGTACCTGCGTCGGATCTCGGTCATACTGCCGGGGAGGACTCAAAACGTTGGGTGTGTCAGGATTGGTGGAAGCCCCTTCGCAGGCCTTCGTGCAGATGGCGATGAAATTCGTGGCCCGTATCGGAGTTGTTGCCACGGCTTCCGCGGCCGCTCCCATCGTGTTCCAGCCCAATACCCGGGCGAAGAATAGGGAAACCCGTCCTCCCGGAGCTTCCTCAGTTCGTCTGGCTCTTACCTTGATTGCGTTGACCGGGGTTGAGTTGCCCTGGAAAACCGTGCCGTTCCAGTTGCCGACGGCGATGTCGTTATCGTTTCCCAGCGTATTGGAGTCGTCGTTTTCTATGACGACTTGTGTGCCCGCGGCCTGATTGTCGGCCGCAAAGGCGATCGCCTCGGCTCTCGCCGCCGTCTGCACGAGATCATTCTGATCTGAGGCACCGGTCCCGATTGAATTCAGTTTTGCCGCCCCCGCCAGCGCAGCGGCGTCACTTGCGTTTTGCAACTGGGTCTTTGTTACGTACATATAGCCGAGATCCACGGCAAGTCCCGCGAACGCAATAAGTACCACAAGCAAGAGCGCCAGATAGACGACCGCCAGGCCAGTGTTCTTTAACCACCTTTTTTCACACGTATCAATGGTATCCATTGATAGTCCCTCCTTTCTTCAGCAAAGTGGGAGCTAATGGCGGATTACATGGTCTTCAGGTATGCTTTCCTGTCACGTATCGGATCCTTGAAAAAAGCGTCGCTCTTTCTCGGGTATATGTCTTTTTTTGCCGGCATGCTCCTTGTAATTAATTAAAACAGAAAATCCTGGGATTACTTTGCGTTTATTGCCGTATTCTAGGATTTAATTGCTGTCTTTGGCGTCGAAGTCGACAAATGGCAGGTCATGGGCCTCTTGTGAAATTCAATTGTCAAAAATATTTCCAAAAAATGCTTCTATTTGCGTTCTCGCCTTTAAGGTAACGCCTCGCGTGCCCAGAAATTTGCCATCGATCAGGTCGTTGACAATCCGGTGATCCAGGCTGTTTTTCTTGGACCAGGAAGTGACTGTTTCTCCAATTGACTCCAGTTTCTGACCTACGAATGCTCTTCTTTGCTCTATAGTCATTTTCATCTCCATGTATCAGGTAGAATTGCGCCCATAAAAAAAGCCGGGGCTGAATATCGTATGATATTTCGGCGACCCGGCTGTCTCGTGGAGACCCTGTAGGCTTTCCGTCCCACCCTTGCGAGTGGTTTAGTAGTATCGTGTATCATTCTGTGTCGCTCTGCTGATCAGCGAAGCATAGTGGTAGCTCAAAACCGCGAGGTCTGTCAAGGGGCAAATGAAGTTATGGATAAAATAGTATTCAAAACCGAATAGTTAGGAAGGTCACGGGAGGCGTTGATGCACCATGAATAGCTGCGCGGGGACAAGTAAAAAAGGCGCTGATTCCTTTTCGGAGAAATCCGCGCCTTTGCTTTCGATCGTTCTCGTATTCTAGCTCAAAAGCTTGAACCCGCCAATAAGCGGCAATGGTTTTGTCTCGCCCTTTGCGGCATTGATTATGCCGAGAATTGCCAGAACGATAACAAGCAGGTTGCCAAGGGGCAGAATAATAAACCAGCCGATAAACGGGATCATTCCGCCGACAACATTCACCACAACAGCCAAGAGAAACAGCACCAAACCCTGGTTTGCGTGATACATCGCAAATTTGGAATCCTTTGCCGCCAGGAGCGGAATCAGGAAAATGATATAGGCCAGAATCGCCATACCCTTATTTTTTTCAATATCCTCTTTCTCAGACAGCTGATGCGGTACCTGCTCGGTTCTTTGCTCTTCCATTGCAATTCCTCCCTTGTTGATAAAATTCAATAGCTCCGCGGAACACAGTGATTTTCGCATAAACTTCGTAATGGAGCATACAATACAGAAATAATAATTACAGTCAATTCTAATGTTATCGTTAGCAGTAAAAAATGTGTTCCAGCTTCGTTAATCATTGAAAAGGGTTGGGTGGCGCTCTTCCGGCCGAAGCTGGATATCGGCTGTGTATTAGAATTGCATGACTGGAGAGGCACTGGCTTCACCGACTGTTTTCGGTCCGCGGTTCAGTGCACGTGCAATAGTAAGCAAATATTATCCGATACTATTTTGCAATCAAGTGT
>Ga0351902_1034_pt2 | contig 20978 bp, 20 predicted proteins | sample BONcelHT113001D5_FD_205828 | JGI IMG/M metagenome (GOLD analysis project Ga0351902, IMG submission 205828) | Enriched cells from coal bed in the Powder River Basin, Montana, United States - BONCAT cells T11 rep1 HSBNCT.T11.300.1.D5 ...
ACACCAGACGCAGAATCAACTGTAATTACAGTATCAGCTTTTTCCACTTCTACATTGGTAGATTTTATTTGATTATCTACTTGAGCTGAAACCGTGGCAGTGCCTACTACTGTTCCTGTAAAGGTTGAGCTGGCTGTTCCACCATTAGTTTCAGTGTTTTCTGGGTTAATATCTCCCAAATTGGTAGCAAATGTTACAGGTATGTAGTCAGGAATGTGGTTTCCACCAGGCTGTGCATTTGGATTAACACCGTCAAATGTGTTCCAGGTTAAATCTGCTATAATATTTGAAGTGTCCGTGTAATGTATAGTTCCAGGATTGGCAAATATTTGTAGCATAATCCATGGACTGTAAACTACTCCAGCAGAAACTCTACTACTAGGGTTATCATTTGATCCCCACCAGTTATTTTCTGCCTGTACTGTAGCACCACCTGCTGCTGCCACGTCTACTGCACCATTGCTTAGTAATCGGTTGAAGTGTAATGATGTGTTGCTGTCTGCGTAAAATGCACCACCAGTTCCAGATGAACCATCAGTTCCATCAGTCCCTATAGTTCCAGATCCAGTTCCAGGGCCAGCTTGTCCACCATCTCCTCCAATTCCACCTTCACCAAATTGGTTATTGATAAGGTTATTGGATTCGACAGTTAGGCTTCCGGTTTTATAGTAGATTGCTCCACCATTACCACCGTTACCGGCATTTCCACCAGGGCCACCGTTTCCATTAGTGTAAGTTGATGCACTGGCACCACCTCGACCAGCTATTCCACCGTTACCACCGTTACCGGCCTGGTTTTCAGTGAAATCTGAGTCATTTATGGCTCCGTTGCTTCCGTTGTTGTAGTAGATTGCTCCACCATTACCACCGGGTCCTCCAGAACCTCCGGCACCACCAGTGTATGCGTTGCCTCTGAATGGAATACTGCTTCTAGCATCTCCACCTTGTCCACCAACACCACCAACACCACCGTTTCCAGCTGTGTTTTGATTTATTGTGCAATCGGTGAGAGTAAGAGTATCAGATCCTGTGTTGTAAATAGCTCCGCCATTACCACCAGTGCCTCCAGTTCCGCCGATTCCGCCGGGACCGCCAGCACCTAATATGTCCCTATCACGTCCGTCACCTGCAGCTCCACCAGTTCCACCGTTTCCAGCTTTGTTGGAGTAGATTTCGGTTTCAGTTAGGGATAGGGTTCCTTGGTTGTATATGGCACCACCATTACCACCAGGGCCACCGTGGTGACCATTATATCCGGTTGGATTAAGTAGGTTACCATCAGCTGCAGAAGCTCCAGTTCCTCCATCACCAGCAGCGTTGGAGTAGATTTCAGAGTCTTCTACATTAGCATTTCCAGTATTGTAGATTGCTCCCCCATTACCACCAGCACCTCCGGTTCCGCCAATGATTATATTTACACCGCCGCTACCAGCGTTTCCTGCGTAATTCTCATAGATTTGGGTGTTACTCATGGTTAAAGTTCCAGTAGTGAATATAGCACCACCGTTACCACCGTTACCACCTTCACCTAGGACTACACCGTTACCACCGTTACCGGCATGGTTATTGTATAGTTCACTGTTGGTTATGGTTAATGCTCCGGTGCTGTAAATACCACCACCGTGCCCACCACGGAAACCATCCGAGTGGGTGACAGCCATACCATTACTACCATCTCCAGCACGGTTATTGTAAACCTGTGTATCGGTTAGTTCTAATGTTCCGGTACTATAAATACCTCCACCAGAGCCCCCGATACCTCCATAAATGAAACCTCCGTCTCCGGCCTGGTTATCTCTTACGATACAATTAATCAGGTAAAGAGTGCCTTCGTTCCAGATACCTCCACCATTTTTACCATCAGGAGAAAGTAGGCTCCCATCAGGAGCATGTCCATTTTGGAATGTTATGTTGTAAAAGTAGGCTGTGATTCCTGGAAGGATGTGGATTACTCTATCAGTTCCACTACCATCTATGGTTGCTGTTCCGCCGTTCATAACCTCGAAGGTTAAGTCCTTGTCGATGACCAAATTTTCATAGAACGTTTGGCCCTCTTCCAATTTGATAGTGTCACCACTTATGGAATTATCCATGGCATCCTGAATAGTAGTTGTGGAGTAGATTAAGACTCCTCCTCTCCAAACTTCAGGATCAGGTAATTTAGTAGAAGTATCGTTGGCAATGTCTTCATTGGTTGGTGCTGAGCTGTTATCTGCTGTAATGTTGTCTGAAGATTCTGCAGAAACAGACCCTATACTAACCAATGCGAAAATAAGTAAGAGCGTAATTACTGTTAACTTTTTTTGCATGTTATTTTTCACTTTTTCACCCCCCATTATGATGTTTACATGCATTATGGCAATGTTAAATAAAATTTATTTATTATTTAACAATCCGTTTTTGTTAGAAGTGGTTAATATTTTTTATTATTTAATCATGAGTTCCACCCACACTAAGTAACTGAATATAATATTTTGTTACAAACACTCAAAGGCATGTTAATAAACAAATTTGTAATATAAAAACATTTTAAGGCTTATAAGACCTATTAGGTTAAATTAAATAGAAATATGTGAAAATTAGATTATTTTTTTTGTTTAAACTGCGTTTTAGGTAAAATCTCCAAATAATAAAAATAAAAATGTCGAGATTAAGATAAAAAAAATGAAAAATGTCTAATTTTAGAATAAAAAAATTACTATTTTTTAAGCAATATCACGCCGCTGGAAACCAACCATACCCACCAATATTAGCACTAGTGCCACCACTAAAACAATACCTAAAGGCCATCCTACAGTATCCCCTAACAATAAATTAGGCACATGTGTAAATGGAGAAATATTAAGTATCCACTGATCTATATCCAGGAAGTCCGCCAGTAAATTTATTATCAATAATAATCCCAGTGCTACCCAACTTAAAGAGGTTAATCGAGGTAAAATTCCAAATAATGCCACAGATATTCCCACCATCACCCAGATTGCAGGTAAATAAACTAATGCTGCACTTAATAGTTGAGGTAGGTTCTGACCCATATTGCCTGAAATTAGTCCATAACTGATACTGTAACATGAAATAAATATGGCCATGATTATTGCCGGGCCTATTAATGCAAAAGAAAGGTTAGTTAAAGCCCATTTAGTTCTACTTACTGTATTTGTGAGAAGGAATTCTGAATATCTTTTTACTTCCTGAGAACGTAATTTCATTGCAGATAAAATCCCATAAATGGCAAATACCTGACCAAATAATACCAGCATGAAATTTATATAAGTATCCAAAGGTTCTGTGCCCTTACCAATTTGGGAGATAATATTCAAAAACTGTGGATTATCAGTAAATATATTGGAAACTGTCTGGGCAGAGAATCCAATAAAAACTCCCATTAAAGCAAACCCTGCTATCCAAAATAGTAACATTCCCCTTTGTAGTCTCCAGGTCAACCCCATAGTACTAGCTAATGTAAGTGATGCCCGTTCAGGGCCACTTCTTTGTGGAAGAATTCCTGCCCCTAAATCCCGTACTGAAGAAAGATAATAGGCTAAAGCAAGTAGGCCAATTGTCAAAACAGCGAATAATCCAAAAATCCACCATTCTTCACCAGCAAAAGCACGGATATTCTGTACCCATCCAAGGGGTGAAATCCAGAAAAACCAGTTGGCGCCTCCTTCATCCCACCCTATGCTGCGTAATATGAAAAAAGCTATTAAAATAGCCACACTGAGGTATCGTGCCTCGCTTGAACTTTCGGTTAACTGTACCATTACTGCAGTAATGGCTGCAAAAAGACACCCAAAAGCAACCATGGATAATGCCAGGGCCAGTGAACCTTCCCAGGGAAGTCCCAGTCCAATGAAAGATAGGAAAATTAGTAACCCCAGTAGTATATTAGCACCGCAAATGGTAATTAAAGCTGAAGTTAGTGTCGCCTGCCGACCAACTGCCGTAGAATTTAATATCTCAAGACGCCCTTTTCTTTCCTCACTACGAGTATGTCGAATCATGAGAAAAATATTTACCAATGCTACTAATATAGGGCCAAATACCGCACTACGCCAGGCCACCAGACCCCCTACTGAAGAGTCTTGAATAGGGCCTAAAATTAGAACAATTCCAGGATTACTAGAAATCTGTAAAACCAGGGCTTCTCTTAGTGCAGCTTCCGCATAAAGATTAACAAAACTGGCAGCGATGCTGACAAATAGTAAAATAAGGAATAAAAATAGAACGGGTAGGATTATGCGATCTCTGCTAAGAATTAATCGAATTAAGGCCCGGGTGCCTGAAATGTTTTCCATTTTTATTTTCATTTTTATTCACTCCGCGGCTGATCTTCTGGAGTGTATTCATCACCATAATAACGTATGAAAAGATCTTCTAGTGTGGGAGGAGTACTTAAGAGGGACTTTACACCGAATTGGACTAAATATTTCATTACCGAATCAATTTTTTCAGCATCCACACTGAAGTGAGCATAATTTTCTTTTAAGGAAAGATTGTAAACCCCTTCCTGATTTTCTAGGCCGTTGATGGGTTTATAGGATTCGAAGGTGATTGATGTACGGGTTAGGTGTCTTAATTCTTCAAATGTACCGGTTTCAATGATTTGGCCCTCCCTAATAATACTAACCCTGTCACAAAGTGCTTCTACCTCTGAGAGTATATGGCTGGAGAGTAAAACTGTTTTACCCTCTTTTTTTAGTTTATTAATACACCCTCGAAATACTACTTCCATTAGTGGATCCAGGCCTATTGTTGGCTCATCAAGAATATATAATTCTACATCAGAGACTAATGCAGATATAAGGGCTACTTTTTGTTTGTTACCTGTTGAATAATTACTACATTTCTTGGTTGGATCCAATTTAAACATTTTTATGAGTTTTTCCCGGCGTTTTTCACTAAACCCTCCCCGGAGTCTTCCTAAAAAATCAATGACCTCCCCACCAGTGAGGTTGGGCCATAAATTAACTTCACCCGGAACATAAGCCAACCGTGAATGGAGTTTCACCGCATCTTTCCAGGGATCAAGCCCCATAATAGAGACATTTCCACCGTTTTTTTGCAGCATACCCATCAAGATACGTAAAGTGGTTGATTTACCGGCACCATTAGGGCCAATAAAACCAAAAATTTCCCCTTGCTCTACTTTGAAATCTAGACTATTTAACGCCCTGAATTTTCCATAATTTTTGGTCAAATTATTTATTTCAATAACCGACATGTAATCACATCTCCAGCATTATTTAATCATCATATTCCCTGAATTGAGGTAATAGCCATAAATTATAGCATAATTATAAATTGATTTAAACGTCTTTATACCTATCAAAGACCCCTATTTTAGATCCATGTTGTATTAAACCATAAAGTATCTCTATATCAGATATGATCCATTCCAGATATTTGAATGCTACCATGTACTCCTCGCTAATGATATCTTTTTTCATCTTTTCAATCATGTTATTTGCATAATTAAAGTCAATTTCTGAGGGTTTCGATGTTTGTTTTATTGATTCTTCCAGAGTATCTAGTAAGTCAGCCAGATATTTTATGGCTAATTGAAATTCTTTATCCTTTATTTTTATGTTTTTAGTTTGTAAGTTGAGGGTGGTGAAATCACCAGACAGTTTGTCCACTGAATTAAGGATATTTTGATACAAGACCACATCCTCATCTATATCATCATATGAGTCTTTTAATTTTTGAATCCCCACCTTAAGATTGTTATGGGTTCTGGCTATTTCGCGAACAGCGATTAATATTTCCGGATTATTGATATCCACAGGGGGTGATGATTTGAGTACATATTCTCTGGTTGAATTTAATCTCTCTACTAAAAGTTGAGGTAGATTCACCTTTAAACGACTTGGTAAAACAATATAACTCACAACAAAAGCTATAGTTGACCCAATTAAAACATCTAACACCCTTAATCCACCCATTATCATGATTTTATCCACAGGTAGAAGGAAAATAATAAGCATGGTGGCAGCTACTGCCATGTGTAAATAGCTTATATTGTAATATAACACTATAAAAGCCATCATAATCAAAACCATTACTGTAATCATCGCCGGCCAGCCTATAAACATGAAAAAGTTGGCTATGATTAAGGCCAGCACCACCCCGATTATAGTGGCTATCACCCTTTTTATCATCCTTTCTTTGGTGCTTATTATGTCTGGTTTTAATACCACGAAAATGGATATTGCTATCCAGTGGATGTTGTGGGAATGGGTTATTAAATATAATACAAAAGCAATACCAACAGCAAGTGAAAACCGGATTCCATGCCTTACATACATATTATTTATATTTAAGTTGGCTTTGATATTCTCCCAAGCCGATAAGTCTGATGAAAAATTGTTGGGCGGGAGAGGTATAACCAGTTTACCCATTAAAACATCCTGGGCTTTTAGAAATATGTTTAGGTAGCCTTTTGCTAGTTTTTTAGCATTGAAAAATTCAGGATCACTACCTGAAAATTCATTTATCAGCTTGAATTTTGCCTCCAGTTTCTCGAGGCCAATTATATGGTTTTTATCATTTTTTATAATACTCTCTGCTATATCTCGGCTTAAATTATCTACTTCAGCCAGGTAGTCTTGAAAATATTCTTTGACTTTTCCACTTAATTCTGATTCTATGTGAGGTGATTGGAATCGGGCCGCCACCAATAGCCCTCCCACTGCCACCAGGCTTGTGTTTTTCTGGTTTGAAATAGTATCAGAGACGAGTTTCTGGGCCTTCATAATAGTATTTAGATTCGCGTCGGGAAGAATACACGCGGCCACAATTTCACGTTTTGCGCGGTCTTTTTGTAAAAATTTAGGGATAAGAATAACCAATGAGCTTATAAATGCTCCAAAAGATGCGTAAAGACCCCACTGTAATGGAGTGGCCTGATAGTTGACTATGGCAATAGAACCATAAAAAAACAAAAATACCCCCAAAAAACCCAGAGTTCCCGGGGCCTTTCCCAGTATATTTAAAATTGATAAGAAAAAAATCCATCCAAATAATAATAAAAGAGCTACCCAGGGACTCATCAATCCAATACCTGCTGTTATAAATGATATACCAATTATTATAATGCTCAGGATATTTAAACGCAATAATAAATTTAATGGGAGTTTTAAACTCATAATCTGGCTTATAATAGCACCAGTCAATACAAAGGTAATGGCATAGGCATCCAGACCCAATAAATAAACTAATGGTAAAACAACCGCCAGAGAGGCGAACATGTTAAAAAGACCCTTCCAGTTGGGTCGGGCATTATTGGGAAATATCACCGAATGTATCTTTTTTTTAAAAATTTTCAAAGACATATAATACATCCTATAAAACCATGTTTTTTGTAATTTTAATCAATTTTAGTTCCAAGTTTATTACCAACATTATACTGGTTTATTATGATTAGTATTATGACTCTAAAATTATTTATGTTTTTTATTCAATTGATAATTTTTTGGCTTATTATATAAAAAAATAAGGTGTTTTAGTGTTTTAATGGGTTATAAATACCTAAAAAATTAGTATTAGGTTTAATATATAGAATTTGTTTATTATAAAATTTAAAAAAGTAAAAATTAAATTTAAGTTAAAATCATTCTTGTGTATATATTTTTAGAATACAATTACTTGATTGATTTTAAGCATTTTCTCTCAATTTTCCATTAATAAGAACCAATTCTGATGATAATATTTTCTCACGTGCCTTTATCTCTACAACAAATCCTGATTCTTCCAGCTTAGATATAGTTTTTTCAATATCACAATCAGAAGACTGTACAATCTGAAAACGGCCCCCTTCATTGAGGTAATCGTTTAATTCTAAAATGAATTTATCTATTATTTCTCTTGATTTGGAAAAATCTTCGGATTGATCTTTATTAGCAGTAGTATTGTATGTATTAAAGAGAATAAGATCGTATTTTTCATTTTGAACCGGTTCAAATAGGTCACCATTTTTTAATTCAACATTATATGTGCGGTTGGCAATAACATTTTTCAATGCACATTTGATGGCCTCTTCATCGATATCTGTTGCAACAACTCTTTTTGATCTTTGAGCACTATAAACTGCTATTAATCCAGTTCCAGTACCGATCTCCAAGATCTCGTCTTTTCTAGTTATATCAAGATTATCTGCAAGTAAAAAAGTGTCCTTAGAGGGTTTATAAACTTCTGGATGGGTTTTAATGACTATTCCGTTGTATTGAATCATTTTTACTACCTTAAATAATTAAATAAAAGTTATATTTGACTATATAACTGATAATATTTAAAAAGGACCCTCTAATAATTGGAAATTAAAAATTATTTATCATTTAGATCCTCATTTATTAATCAAAATCAATCTGATTAATTGATATCTCCATTATAATTAGGGAATATATTATTTCTAGAGGAAATATAATAAAAGAGTATTAAATAAGGTTTTTAATTTTTTCAGATATTACATCCTTTGTATTAGTGGACTTTTCCAGGAGTGATTTAAGTTCCTGGATATGTGTTTCATTGCTGTACTTGATATCTTCCAGGACATTTACCTGTTTTTGCAGCATTTTATTCTCATCACGAAGTTCTTGAAGAATCCGGCCTAATTTCTCAAAGTCATCGCTTTTAACTATTTTTACTTCTTCTTTGTCTTCAAAGTCTGTGCTATCCTTTAATATTACCACGTATTTGTTCATGGTGTATTCTCGCGTCCTCATTTTTTTATCCAGTAGTTTCATAGTCTGGGTGCTTACCTGAACTCGTGATTTTTCAACTTTCATTTTTTATCATCTCACTTTCGGGATTAATATTATAGGGCATGGCTATATCTTACCTTTGAGTAAGAGCATCAGACAACTAAAAATATGATAATTTTCATGAGAAATATATTAAAATATAAATTATATGAAAAAAATGAGATTTTAATGATTTTTTGGGCCAATAATGATTATAACTAATTTTTAAAGATATTAAGCATTATAAGAACTTTAATTAAAAGTTTCATGAATATAATAAAAATTAATATGGCTCTTTAAACAAATAATATAATTAAGACATTATCATTTAGGATATTTTTTATTTGGACCACGAAAATCAGAATTTTGATAATTAATTTGCAGGGAAATTGTACCCAATTTGTACCTAATTGTGAAATAATTACTTTTATTAAAGTCATGATAAGACTACTTTAGTCATGAATTGACGATTACAATATTTTTTAGTACGGAGTTTAAAAATGAATTATTTGGAATTAATTTTAAAAAATCCTTTTAGAAACAAGACCAGGAGTGCTCTAGCCATTGTTGGTATTGCCATTGGTATTGCTACCATTGTGGCTTTGGGACTGGTGACAAGCGGCCTTCAGGCTTCTACAGAAACGACATTAAAAGCTGGTTCGGCTGAAATTACCGTTACCAAAACAGGATCTAACAGCTTCCAATCATCAGGAGGAGTTATTGATGATACAGTGGCTGATGATCTTTTAAGTATTGGTGGGGTTAATGAAACAACAGGGATTTTGCGTTCAACCGCCAATACTTCAGGGGCAACTATGGGGCCCGGAGGAGGGTTTAGTGTCAATGGTATTGATAAGAATAAACTAAGTCTGGTAGGTATCGATAGTGTAAATGGATCGGTGTTTAATGCAGATGCCAGTGAAATGATTTTAGGTAAAATTGCAGCAGAAAGTCTAAACAAAACCGTGGGAGATAATATAGACATTTTCGGAGAGGAATTTAAAATCACAGGAATATATGAAACCGGGAATTTCATCCAGGATGGAGGGGCTTTCGTTTCAATAAATAAACTGCAGAATCTCACAGGTAATGATAATAAAGTATCTTCTATTGCAGTAAAAGTTAATGAAAACGCAAATGTAACAGAGGTTAGTAATAGTATTGCTGATAAATACCCTAATGAATTATCCACAACTACAGCCGCTGACCAGGCAAACCGAATAAATGACGCATTAGGTTATGTTGACACTGCCACCTGGGCCATTTCCTTACTGGCCATACTCATTGGTGGGGTAGGAGTTATAAACACCATGATCATGTCGGTTTATGATAGAACCCGTGAAATTGGAGTTTTAAAAGCTGTGGGATGGAGAAGCCGTAGAATACTGGGTATGATTCTTGGTGAGTCCATTGTTCTTACTTTAATGGCCGGAGTAGTAGGTACCGTGGTAGGAGTTGTAGGGGTAAATGTTGTACTGGCATATTCCTCCACTTTTGGTACCATGATTCAACCAGTTTATTCTATTGAACTATTTTTAAGGGCATTTGGAATAGCATTCCTAGTAGGAATTATTGGTGGAATATATCCCGCATATCGTGCATCACAATTAGCACCAACCGAGGCGCTGCGCTATGAATAATAAAAATACTAATGATTCTTTGAATGTTGAAGAAGAAAACAATCGAGAAAATGATCCCGTGAATGTTGAAGAAGAAAACAACCGAGAAAATGATCCCGTGAATGTTGAAGAAGAAAACAATCGAGAAAACATTATAGAAATAAAGAACCTTAAAAAAAGCTATGATGACGGGCAGATAAAGGCTTTAAATGGTGTTGACCTGGAAATTAAAAAAGGAGAATTTGTATCGATAATCGGACCCTCCGGTTCTGGTAAATCCACACTACTCAATATGATAGGAGCACTTGATGTAGCTGATGAAGGTTCTATAAATGTTTCAGGTATAGATTTAATAAAAACCTCTGATTTAAGTAGATTTAGATCACAAGAAATAGGATTTGTCTTCCAATTACACAACCTGATTCCTAACTTAAACGTGGTGGAAAATGTGGAAATACCCATGTTAGAAACACCAATTACAAGTAAAGAAATGGAAAAACGTGCTTTAAGTCTATTAAAATCAGTCGATTTAGAGAAAAAAGTTAATCAAAAACCTACTAAACTCTCTGGTGGAGAAAGACAAAGAGTGGCCATCGCCCGGGCACTGGTCAATCACCCATCTATTATTCTGGCTGACGAACCAACCGGATCTCTTGATTCTAAAACAGGAGATATCATCCTGAACCTTTTAAAAGATATTCACATAAAGGAAAATGTAACCCTAGTAATGGTTACTCACGAACCATACGTGGCCAATATGGCCGACCGGATCATAACCGTTAGGGATGGAAAAATTCAGGACGAAAAAGCAGAATTAAAATAAATAATTATTAATATTTTTTTTCTTTTCTTTTTTCTTAAATAAATTAATCAATCTAAAAGTGGGTTTTTAATCGGAAAATATAATTATCGAATAAGCACTTAAATTGTTTATAGAAATTTCTTAATTTAAAAGGTATAAACATGAAAAGAGTGCTCTGGTGGTTAATTCTCGGTACGAGAGGTGGTGTGAATCGGGCCAAGATAATTAAAATATTAAATGAAAGGCCCTACAATGCCCATCAAATAGCAGAATTATTAGAGCTTAACTACCGGACTATCAGGCACCATATAAAAATTTTAGAAGACAGTGATGTTGTCCAGTCCACCGGCGAAAAATATGGAAAAATGTACTTCTTATCCGAAAAGATGGAAAATAATTATAAAGAGTTTGAAAACGTCTGGAAACAACTAAAAGAGGATAAATAAATTCAAACGACTAAATAATGCATAAAAAGTAATTCAAACGTCTTGAAACAACTAAAAGAGGATAACAGGTTAATTAAATTTTAGTTGTTTGAAATTATTTAAGACAAATCAAATAAATTAGGTATTAAAGGGATTAAAATGGCCATAGAACTATTAGGATTATCAGGGATTAAAATTTTAGCTATTGCAATAGAATTAGGAAATATATTGCTTTTAAGTGGTCTTCTGTACTTATATATCAAAAGTTACAAGGAAATCAAGATTGGATTTACCACCGGCCTCATAATATTTGCTTCTCTACTTTTAATTAAAAGCGTATCTACCATAGTATTTCTATTTACAGATCCCGATATCCTTATAGGTAGGCCCGTCTATATCGGGGGTATTATAGAGCTAATAGCATTGGCCATTCTACTAAAAATTACCTGGGATTATTAATATTTTTGGGAAAAAATGATTTCAAGTCCCAGATATGATATAAATTGAAATAATTGGCCTAATTAATCAAGCAATAAAAAAATAAAGGACTAATAAAATAAAAAATATTCAATTTATTAATGGCCAAATATAAAACAAAATAAATAGATTATATATCAATAAAAATAGAATCTCCTTCAACAGAAACATCGTATCGCTTTAAATCAGTGGCTTGACCCGTTAAAAATTTCATTAAAGTGGATACATTTCTAAAGACTTTGCCTGTGGTAACATCATATTGGGTTCCATGTACTGGGCAAATAACTAGGTTTCCGCTTAATTTTCCATCAGGTAAATATCCGCCACGGTGGGTGCAAATGGCATCTAGGGCATAGAACTTACCTTGAACATTAGCTACTAAAATCTTCTTTTCATTAACTGTGAAACCATTCATGGTTCCTTCGGCCACATCCATTACTTCACATACTTTTTCCATTTTACCGCCCCTTTTTAGAAGTTTTTATTCAAGTGAGTATTTGTAGGAATATTTTAATTTTTATAAGTTTAGATTATATTCAAAGTATTTGTCTGAATATTTTATTTTAAATATTTAATTAAAGCCCTCTAAAAATTATAATTTCAATTTAAGCCTATTTTTATTAATATTTCTAATTTAAACTATTTAAACCTACTAATTAGAATTTTACTTAAATTCTGTTGAGTTTTTTATGGTTGTCTTTTTTTTGTTTTAGTGGATCCCTACTGGTTTTGGTGGCTTTGAAATTCTTTAATTGGTCCTATAGCAGAAACCTTTAAATACTATTATGACACTATGTTAGTTAATGACACTGTGTCAGTTTATAACAATTTGTATAATATTGTATAATTTATGACAAGATGTCATGGGGAATTTTAATGACTATAACTGCAAGAAAAGAAAGAGAAAAAGAAATGAGGAAAAAGGATATACTAGACGCTGCCGAAAAACTATTCTTTAAGAAAGGCTATGAACATGTATCCATGGCTGATATAGCCCAAGAAACAGAATTAGCTAGAAGCACACTATATCTTTACTTTAAAAACAAGGAAGAAATATACTTGGCCATAGCTATACGGGGCTCCAAAATTTTACAAAAAATGGTTACTAAAAAATATCCAAAAGCCAAAAACGGCCTGGAAAAAATAAGGGTCCTTATTCTAGCATTTTACCAATTTTATAAAGAATACCCTGGCTACTATTTATCCCGGTTTTATTACAATATCCCCTTTGACGAGGATTTTCCAGAAATGGAAGAACTAAAAAAAATAAGGGTGGAAAGTTTTAAAACAGTGACCAATGCTTTTAATGAAGGAATAAAAGATGGAACCATACGTCCAGATATTGATCCTGTTAAAACCTCGTTGTATATAACCTCTTCCATGCAGAATATGATTAATTTAACCCCTACAATTGAAATGCATATGAAAGATAATGATTTAACTCATGAAGAGCTCATTGATTACACTGTTGAAATGATGATACATTCTATTCAGAATAAAAACAACTCACTTTGAAATGATGAATTCGATTAGAGTCAAAATAATTATATTGATAATAAAATATTGGTGATATTAAGATGATAGAAGAGAATATTTTAACCCATTTTGGAAACTGGTGGGCAGTATTAGTTTGGATAGCAATTTATGGAGTATTCCTATTGTTTGTACCTTTTTATAAAAAGAGTAGTGTGAAACCTACCGGTGCTTACTTAGCATTTGTAGTGGCATTTGCCATAGAAATGTTTGGTATACCCTTTAGTATGTTTGCTTTAGGTGGTATTTTTGGTATATGGTTACCAGAAGGTATACTATGGGGCCATACTTTAGGCACATACATTGGTGATCTTGGAACATGGATTGGGGTTTTAGTATCCTTAATAGGAGCCGCACTAGTTCTCATTGGCTGGAAAAAGATCCACACAAATTACTGGATTAAAGAAACAGGAGAGGGAGAATTAGTTACTGACGGTGTTTATAAATACTTACGCCACCCACAATATACTGGTTTCTTTCTCATAACCTTTGGGATAATGTTAGGATGGGCCACAATACCATTAATAGTGTTGTACGTTTTATTACTGGTTCTTTATTACAGGCTCGCTAAAAAAGAAGAAGATGATATGGTAGATGAATTTGGCGAGGAATATGAAGAATATAGAAAGAAAACCAAGATGTTCATTCCGTATATAGTATAATATCCCTCAAAGATATTTATAAAATCTTTTTTTATTTTTTTTAAATTTACAATATTTTTTTTTTTATTAATTCTAGATAATTACTTTTTTATTATTCATAATTTATTTGCTAAGACCTAATTAATTCCATATTTTATTATAACAAATAATAGTTATAGTTGAAAGGAATAGTAAATAATATAATTGATTATCATAAACCATTAATATATGATATTATTTGTGTTTTAGTTTTGGAGATTATACTATTTACATGGCTAAAACTAAATATTTTTTTAAAATTTGGGGAAATGAAAATGAATGATGAATTAAAAAACAAGAACATTGAAAATCAATTCTGCCCTAACTGCGGTAAAAGTATTAAAAAAGATGTTAAATTCTGTAAAAACTGTGGAAAAACATTAGGTGAAATTAAAAAGAATAAAATTCAAAGAATGAATGATAAAATCAATATATTGGCCATAACCATAGGTTTTACAGTCTCAGCACTATTCCTATTTATTGGGTCAGTAGTATATGGGTTGCTTTTATCCGGACAATACATTGACATAACATCATATATTGCTTTAGTAGTTATGACCATGTTATTCTTTGGAGGTATGGTAATAGGTATAATAGATTGTAATGATTACTCTGATGCTAAAATAAGTGGCGGATTCTTTACCTTGATTTACCTAAATATCATAGGGTTGATTGCAGGATTCAGCTTTTCATCCACAGTAGCAATTGCAAGCATGATGAGCCAAATAATTCCGTTTTCCTCATCGGATTATACAACACCATCAACTACTGATTATGCTCAAACCTTAACAAATACAACTAATCCGGTAACTTCAGCAGATTACAGTTTTTACATTAGCATATTATTATATCTTCTTATATTCATCATAGTTATTATTCTTATCCTGATTAGTGGAGTTGTGGGATGCTGTTTCGGTGTTTATCTTAAAAAAGCTATTAAAAGCAGGTATTTATAAATTAATAGGGGGAAATTAGATGATATGTCCACAATGTAAAACATATAATGATGATGACGCAAAATTTTGTGAAAAATGTGGAAGGGCATTGAGAAGTGATAAACGTGGCAGTATAAGTTCCACTACTAAAATTTTAATAGTTTTTTGTGGAATTCTGATATTAGGTGTGGGTTTACTCGCTGGAATGTTGCTTCAAAATGATAAAGCTCCGGTAGTCACAAATAACACTACTACCTATGTTGAGCAGTCACCAACAGAAGTTATAAATAAAGATGACTGGAATGAAATCGATACTTTATCTGGTGTAAATGATGATATAATGTCTTTTTCAACCAAAGGAAGTAAATTCAAAGTGGTATACTCCGCAACACCCCTTAAAAATTATGATACTAACTATCTTAATGTGGATATTTCAAACCAAAACAATATAATTACAAGTGGCCAGATGGATTGGGGATCTACAGATGCCATAACCGAGAAAAAGAAAAGTGTTGTGATAACTTCCGGCCCTGGAAATTACTTCATTAATATTTACACCAAAGACCTGGAAAGTTGGAATATAAAAGTATACGACTACTATTAAGTATCTGGAAAACCTTGAATCATGAAAAATTCATTTTATATAATATAAAACAATAATATTCTATTTAATTTTCTTTTTTTATTTTTTATTTCCATTCGTTGTATAATGAAATTTTTTCATTAATTGTGGTTTGGTTCTTGCTTGTGTTGATTCTGCATTTTTCTTTGGATTATTTACTCATTAAATGCAACTTTGAGTTATTTTCCAGACTTTAGACTTTAATATTACCATTACAAATACTGCTAAAAACGCAATTCCAATGACAGAACCTAATATAAGATTATCAGAATTAGCAATGAAAGATGTTGCTACGGGAGCTGTTTTATTATTAATTAAATGTAGTATTACTGCAATCCAGATACTTCCCGTCTTTAAAACAGCGTAACTGAAAATAGTACCCAGTACAATGCAATAAAGAACCATTAAAACATTTCCAAGGATAGGATATCCTGGATAGTTATGCCCTAACACGATGAGCACACTATGCCATAATCCCCAGATAATGCCAAGTATTAAAACGCCCTTATAACCACCTAAAAGTGGAAATAGCCTGTCTTGGAGGTATCCTCTCCACCCATATTCTTCTCCAAAATAAGAGGGCCATAATATGAAGAAAAACAAAATTAAACTGGGTATCCAAGTGTTAAAGAACATGTAAAGGTTAAATTCTGTAGATGGAGAGCCCAATCCAGAGATATGATAAAAAATAGGAGTTATAATGAGTATTGCAGAAAAAATTAGCGGTATAATGATGTAATATCTCAGATTTTTTCCAAATGATAGTTTTGAGAGTTCCAATCCATTTCTCCATTTCTTTTTTAAGTTCAGTATGATTAAAGTTAAAATTCCTAAAACGCCAATAATCCCTGAAAGAAGAGGTTTTCCCATTATATTTCCTATAATTGGCTGAAAAAAGCTTTCAAAGAGGAATAGGACAACATAAATCAAGAAAAATGTGAATATAATTTTTGTTTCTGTAGTCATGGCTTTAAATTTGAAATAAGCCATACAGAATATAGCAACAATAGCCGGTATAAACATAGAAGCTGAAAGTGTCACGCTCCAGAATGGAGATGTATATGATAAAGGACCGGCAATGAAATAAATACCTAATTGAAGAATATAGGTGGCTGCAAAAGTGATAATTAAATACGTATATAACTCTTTTTTAAGTTGTCCTCTTTGTAAAACAGACTCAGTCAAAAATATGCCTCCTTTATCAATATCTAATATAATCTAGTATTGTATCTCTAAGTTGATATAAATTACGACTAAAATGGCTAAAAAAGTGTTTTTATAATTGATGGGTATTTTAATTATTCAACGTTTTCAATAAATTTCCAAACGAACAATAAATGCCATTAGTTAGGTTTCCCCCAATTAACTGAAATAAGAATTATAAATAATTAATCATTTTAACCATTAACTTATAGGATAAATCAGGATACGCAGCCTGGTTTACTGTGCCAGTCAAATATATGTCTTTTTCAGGGCAATAGAATGAAAATGCACCAGATAATCCTGAGTGTCCCAGAAGTTCGGGGACTGATTTAAATGGTGAAAAAATTCGAGGCAGTTTAAGCCGTATCAGGCCAACACCATATTGTAGTGGAAAGAATATTTTGTTCCAGACTTTTATCTGGGAAAGGTATTCTTCCGGGAAAAATTTACCATTAAAAAAAGCTTTTAAAAACAACATAGATTCCGGAGCAGTGGATACAATGCCCCCGTCTGGTCCAAATGATGCCATGGCCTTAGGGATATGGATCTGTTCTTTTTTGAAATAAATATCCATAGGACTTTGATCATGAATATCTTGATAAAGGTAAGTATTTTTAAGATTTAAAGGATTGAAAATGAGATTCTGGAATACATCACTGATTTTTTGATGGGTTATATTTTCTATTACCTGGCCTAAGAGTTGATAATTTGTATCAGAATACATAGCCTTGGAGCTGCCTGGTTTAAATTTTGACTTCATGCCACGTACATCATCCATCAATTTATCTATATCCCATGCCCGGTCATGGCCCATGGATATTTCCTGATGTAGTGTTTTCCCTGTATCAGTTTTTTCTTCAAAGTAATCAGGCAAGCCCGAAGTATGGGCCATTAGTTGTTTAATAGTTATTTTATTTGAATAATCAATATCCTGAAATTTGTGAATACCAGATATTAATTCTAAATCGACATAATCAGATAATGGATCATCCAATCTAATTTTATCATTAGATTTTAAATGTAGGAGTACGGCTGTGATATAAAGTTTGGTGGTGCTGGCAATGAAATAAAGGGATTTATCATTTAAATTCCCGGCAGAACCACTCCAGGAAAAGGAATTATCACCTGATTCAACATTAACTACACAACCAAATATCTTTTTATTATCAACCTGACTATGGACTAGGCCATTTAGTTTTGATATTAACTGATCATCATCCATATTATCATCTCATAAATAATAATCATAATTCATGATTTTAGCCTTTCAATATAGCGATTAGACAGTGGTAGGGCCGTTATACCATGGGCCAATACACTAAAAAATACTGTTATGAAAACTGCTAAAATAAATGTATCCTGGCCCTGGAAAGATCCTAATTCTTCAAAAGCAATAAGGGCCAGTACTATAGATGCCAGGCCGCGCGGGCCAAACCAGCCCATGAATAAAGTAGAATCTTTACCGATTTTAGTACCAATTAGTGATAGGGCTACCGGCAGCATGCGGATAATAGTTAAGCTTAAAATAGCATATAATATGATTTGCCAGGTTATAAATGGAAGTAAACCTGCTATTACTACTCCTAAAATAAAGAATACTATGAGATTCAGAAATTGTCCTTCTGCTTCTGCAAAATCTATGAGGACCTTACCCGCGTCCTTGGTGACATAACCTGTTGCCAGACCACCTACAAATGCGGCTATAAAACCACTGCCCCCTATTGCATCGGCTATGAGAAATGAAACCACCGCTAAAACCAGGAAAGCTATTCTTTGATATTCCGCAGTTATCCAGTCTATTTTACGAGACTTTATAACCAGTCCAGATCCAATAAATCCCACTAATATGCCTACTAGTACCCCTAACCCTACCTGGGCCAGTGCGATTTCAATGAAGTATCCGGTGGGTGAAAATGACTCCTCAGCCAGACCAATAGCCACAAAAACCAGTAAAAAAGGTACGCATAATCCATCATTTAAACCACTTTCCACCTCCAGGGTATTGCGTATTTTCTCAGGGATTTTTTGATTTTGAATCACGATTTGTCCTAATGCCGCATCAGTAGGGGCCAGGACCACCCCTATAATGGCCGCCTCCCAAAAAGTTAAGTCGGTGAATATTAAGGCCGCCGCCATAATACCCAGGCCAATGGTTGAGATTAATCCTATAGTGAGTAAACGCATGGTTAGAATATTTGATCTTAGAGACCCTAATTTGACCCGGGATGCATCTGAGAATAGTACCAGTACCAAGGACACTTCAGCAATGATTAGTACTATGTTGGATATGGGGGCTTGGCGCACATCCACGATTCCTGTTAAAAAAAAACCGGTTAACAAACCCGCGAAGACGATGATCATCTGGGCCGTTACTGGTAATTTATTAATCTTACCGGAGATTAAAGCTATTATAAAAACCATTATAAGAAAGAATAATATGTCCAACATTTTTTTTTATCTCCATTTTGGGGTATGTATCGGGTATTGGAAAAATATTGTTATTAACTAATCCAACTGGTTTAAAATTGATTATAAATATTAAAATATCCTTACTTATTTGGGGACTATTTTCATAGATTATTTGCCTTAAAATATTCACTTATAAATTTATATTAATCTAAAAAACTTTATAATATTCACTATTAATATATATTAACCTAAAAATAATATAAGTTTTAAGTAAATTACAGGTGATAATATATGGATAATAAGGAAAAAGTTATAAAAGCATTTAAAGAATCTGAAGAACCTTTAAACGCCACCAAGGTCAGTCAAATCTCAGGTGTAGAGAAAAAAGAAGTGGATAAAATTATGAAGGAACTTAAAAAAGACGAAACCATTATCTCCCCTAAAAGGTGCTACTGGGCCTTAAAAGAGTAATTTGGTTTAAATTTTCGTATAAATTAATATTAAATATACCAAATAATTTTTATTTTGAATATATAGAATAATTGTTTGCATTTTATCCAATAAACTTTATAAAATATAAAATATAAATCATAATTGATTAATGATGATTTGTTAATTATAAAATTAAATGAAACTCCAAACTAACTATTAAATGGGTTAATAAACTACAGAATATGAGGTATAAATTTGAATAAAAAGAATATAATATTGTTATTATTACTTATAACCATTATAGGAGTATCTGTTTCGGCATTGGTTTTATCTAATAATTTTAATTCTATTATCGGAAACAGAGAAAGAGTTAATATATTACTATTAGGTGCAGATGCCAGAACTCCAGAGCATAATGGATTCACCGATTCCATTACCATTTTTTCCATTGATAAAAAAACTAATGAATTATCTCTGCTTTCTATACCACGTGATACCATGGTGGAAATTCCAGGAAGAGGAGTGGCTAAAATTAACAGTGCATATGCCTATGGTGATATAGACACCACTAAAACTACTGTGGAGAACTTTTTGAATGTTAAGATTGACTATTATGTTATTGTGGACTTCACTAGTTTCAAAGAAACTGTGGATGCTATGGGTGGTATTAATATGTATGTTGATCCCCATATTTCCGCTGTTAGGCCAAAGTTAAATGGAAAAACCGGAATGAGTAGGTTAACTGGTGATGAAGCTTTAATCCTGCTTCGATTCAGACAAGATTCTGAATCAGAGGGTGGGCGAATGAGAAGACATCGGGAAGCCATAAACGCCATTTTTGGCGAAATTTTAAACCCCTCTAACATACTTCAGGCTCCAACTATTTTGAACCAGTTGATGCAAAATGTAAAAACTGATATACCTCCATTAGAAACAACTATATTTGAAAATTTAATTACCGGCTTCGATATAAATAACGCTGAAATTGGTGTAATCACAGGAGAATATACTAAGATTAATGGAGAAAATTCTATGATTCCGGACATGAATAAGACCGAAGAAACAGTTGTTAAGTTGGGTTTAAGGAAGTAATTTCAAAA
>Ga0351902_1026_pt2 | contig 20044 bp, 8 predicted proteins | sample BONcelHT113001D5_FD_205828 | JGI IMG/M metagenome (GOLD analysis project Ga0351902, IMG submission 205828) | Enriched cells from coal bed in the Powder River Basin, Montana, United States - BONCAT cells T11 rep1 HSBNCT.T11.300.1.D5 ...
ACTGTAATATTCGTTAAATCACCATTAAAATAAATCCCCTGACCTTGCGTAGAACTAATATTAAGACTATCTAAAATAATATTAGAAGAAATACCGGTCATTAGCACTCCTAGTTGGCAGTTGTTAATGGTGAGGTTATTAAGAGTAACATCGTTAGTTCCAGTAACCATAACTCCTGCGGAATTTGTTGCACCAGACAATATAAAACCAGTAATATGAGCATATGCACCCTGGTTGTTAATTCTGAACACTGGATTAGCTGGATTTGAGGATCCGCTAACAGTTACCTGACCACTACTCTGCAATGTGAGGTTGGTCTTATTAACCACCACATTTTCATTGTAGGTATAGGGCGTTCCATTATTATCATAAACACTTATAGTGTCACCACTAAGAGTAGACTCGTTATTAATGGCATCCTGTATGGATGTATAATTATGAGTTCCTCCAGGGCCAACGGTCCAATCTGCTGCTGAAACAGTACCCAAACTAAGTGATACTATAACCGCTAAGGTAATGAACATGAAAGCTAAGGTGTACTTTTTAGTAAATTTAGATCGCTTTTTATTATTCACATTTTTCCTCCTTTTACAATTCATTATCTCAAAATTGATTAAATTCATTAAATAAGTATTTAACATGAGTTTATTAAATGTTTAGAGGAGAAAATATGCTCTTTAAAAAAAAAAATAGACATGTTCCCCCCAATAAGATTTAAAATCCCCTAGTAATAATAATGAGGAATATATAATTAGTAATTTTCTATTTAATTATGGGGAATGAAATATTAATTAAATAAAAAAAAAAGAGAAGCTAAAATATTTAATTATTAGCTTCGTGTTTTGAATTTATAGGCGAATGTTTTCACCAGATTGTTTCCAGCAAAGTCTTTAACTGCCTTGTAAGGTACATATACTTGGTAACTTCTAAGAGAAGCTCTTTTATAATTGGTTTTAATGTAGAGTATATTTCCCTTGATCCATTTGGTTATTGATACTTTTTTACCTGTTTTCAAGTCTTTGACAAAGATTTTTGACCAGTAAGTGCTTGTTTTAATGTTTTCACTGAATTTAAGATACAAAGTAGCAATTCTTGATTGTCCTGTACTTAGATTTTTAGGATAGGTATATGTCACTTTAGGCGCTGTTTTATCAATCACATACTTTTCAGTATAAACTGGTGATTTATTTCCGTCTTGGTCTATTGCAATGAATTTTAAAGTAGTACTAGAGGATATGGATATATAACCAGTGTATTTTGTGCTAGCGTTGGTTGGAGTAGACCCGTTTCTTGTATAATATATGGTTCCGTTTTGTATATTCTTATACAGGTAAACATTTTTATTCACATTGAATAGGCCACCTTTAACATTGGCCCATGCAGCAGGTTTTAAAACCACAGTTAAAGTAGCAGTACCATTACTAGTATTGTAGTCATCTGTTCCTAAAAATTCAGCTTTAATTATTTTATTACCCGGAACCCATTCTAATGGTATTGTACAGTTTAATACGGCCTGGCCATCCACCACAGCAACTGTATCCACAATAATACCATTAACCGTGAATCGAACTTGTCCCCCATTAACATTATTCCCATAATAATCTTTTACAACAGCTTTTAATTCCACGTTCTGACCCGGAAGGTTCTTTTTGTTTTCCGTAAACGTGTTAGTTGGTTTCGAATCCACAGTTAAAGTAGCATTACCATCACTAGTACTGTAGTTATCTGTTCCCAGGAATTGAGCAGATATTTCATAAATACCTACAGCCCATTCTGGGGGTATTGCCCAGTTTGATGTGGCCAAACCATCCACCACAGCAACTGTATCCACAATAATACCATTTACAGTGAATCGAACTTGACCCTCATTAACATTATTTCCTTCATCATCTTTTACATTGGCCGTCAATAACACATTTTGACCAGTAAAATTATTTTTATTTTCCGTAGTGGTTATAGTGGAATTAATTATTTGATTGGTAATTACATTAGTATTGACGATTTGACTATCAGTCACCGCATTAACGTGTGCTATTCCCACAGTTTCATCTGCAGTTAAAGTAGCTGTGGCTACTCCATCTTTGGTTTCTTTGATTATTGTTTTGGATCCTATACTTCCTAGATCAGTGTTGAAGGTTACGGGTATTCCGTCAGGTACATGGCCATCATCTGGGTTTTGATAAAAACCGTTTTGATCATGTAATAGGTCTGCGGTTATAGTTGATGTCTCTCCATTATTAATAGTGGTCGGGTTTGCGGTTATAGTTAAAACTAACCATCTATTAACCATTATACCTGTACCGGTGACTCTTCCAGCAGTAACTGGATTAGTACCTTCAAAATTAGTACCCCACCAATTATAATAAGCGTCCAATGAACCATATGACTCTATATCGTTTCCCACAATCCTGTTAAAATTCGCAATCATAGTAGCACCATCATTGAAGATAGCACTACCATTATTTGCAGTGTTACCCATGAAACTACAACCAGTTATAAACACACTACCAGACTCACTGAAGATAGCACCACCAGAAGAAGATGCACTGTTACCTGAGAAACTACAACCAGACACAGACAAACTACCATAATAACTGTAGCTATTATAGATAGCACCACCAGAAGAAAAAGCAGTGTTACTTGTGAAACTACTATTAATCAAAGACACACTACCACCACTGAAGATAGCACCACCAGAAGAAAAAGCAGTGTTACTTGTGAAACTACAACCATCCACAGACACACTACCACCATAAAACACAATAGCACCGCCTAAATTAGTTGCAGTGTTACCCGTGAAACTACTATTAATCAAAGACACAGTATTACCACTACCATAATTGTAGATAGCACCACCAGAACTTGCAATGTTACCCGTGAAACTACAACCATTCACAAACACACTACCAGACTGACTGTAGATAGCACCACCACGAGATGCATCATTACGAGATGCATCATTACCCGTGAAACTAGAATCAGACACAGACAAACTACCATAATAATTATGGATAGCTCCACCATCATCATTTGCAGTGTTACCCAAGAAACTACAATCAGTCACAGACAAATTACCATAATAATTGATGATAGCACCACCACTATATTCCGCGAAGTTGTTAGTAAAACTACAATTAATCACAGACAAGTTACCCTGATTTAATATTCCACCGCTTGCGTTGGTTATTGCTAGGTTGTTGAGTGTGAGGTTTATTCCAGGGTTTATATTGAATATCCAGTTGGTTCCGGTTCCATTTATTATAGTACCGGTTTGGCTTTCACCATTTATAGTCATATTCTTATCAATGGTTATTTGGGTGTTATTGGTTCCGTTGTATTGTCCATTGGCAATATTCACTATTCCATTAACATTAACAGATCCCGTGGCATTTTTGATGGTTTTTTTGGCCGTGTTCCAATCTGAACCATCATTATCATCATTACCGCCAGTATCATTGACGTAGATAGTGTCTCCGGCAGCAGAAATACTATCAACACTAAAAATTAAAATTAATGCTAAAAATAATAATATAAATAGTTTAAATTTCATTAATGAAGATTTATTTTCTTTCAATTTATCTCTCACCCCTTTATAATATTTCTAAATTCAAATAATTTCGCATTATATTTATGAACTACTAATAAGGGAGAAAAAATAATCTAAAAAATAAAAATTAATATATGAATCCCCCATAATTGATGAAATAATTCATCTTAGTAATAATAGTGGAGTAGTATGCAAATATAATTTTCTATTTGATTTTGAGATTTAAAGGAAGTCTATGATGATTACTTTTAAAGACAATAAAAACCCTAAAAACACAACAATCCACAAAAAGAAATTTAAAGAATAAAAACATTAAAAATTCCTCTTCTAAGTAGAATTAAAAATATTAAAATCATCAATACAACTATAAGAAAACTTACCGCCAGCAAGGTATTTTTTTGTGCTTTTTTTCTTATTTTTTTATCCAGTGGCTTAAGTTTCCATATTTTAAAAGTTAATAAAGCAGTGAGATTCACCGAAACCAGGTTCACCATAAAAAGCAGCAGTGCCCCATTGGCCAGTTCAAAGTTTCCAGATCCTAAAAGAATACCCGAACTTACCAAAGGAGGCATTAAAGCCACAGCAACCATTACCCCCACTAGCGTGGTTCTAAAACCTACCATAAATGATAGTGCTCCCACAATCCCTGAAGAAAGTGCTAGAGTAACACTTCCCAAACCCACTCTAGTTCTAAGTAGCAGTTCCGGAACGGTAGTATCTACTGGAAAAACCATACCAATTATAAATGCTACCATTAGGGCAGTTAATATTCCCACCATAGAAGTTTTCAAGGCATCTTTTTCTAGTTTAGAATCTCCCAATACATTACCCAGAGCCCAGGCCACATTGGGCCCTAACATGGGAGCCACCACCATGGCCCCGATAATTACCACTACATTGTTATTTATAATACCAATGGCTGCTACTAATGCTGAGAGAACTATGAGTAAAAGATAAATACGGGATATCTGACTTAAATCAGCGATGTCTGCATAAATTTCATGTCTGCTTAATCTATCTACCAATTTAGGAGATTCCAAACGATCCAGTAGGCCAGAGAGAGTTTTTTCCTCTTCATCCACAGGCAATATCCGTACTGGGGTTTCTGGTAAAGGTATTGAAGCCTCTACTGGGATTAAAATCATCCTAAAGCATTCTTATAATTAAAAAAAAGAAAAAAGGGGTTTATTTTATTTTTTGGTTCCAATTATTCCGCCGGCTATCATAAGGATAGCTAGTACTAGAGCTACTAATGGCATTCCTGTTTCTTGCATAGTTACTGTGTTAGTTGCTGCATTTACTGTGTTATTAGTGTTAGTGTTGTTGTTAGTGCTATTATTGTTGTTTGGTGTTGCTGCAGCATTGAAAGTCAAACTTTGTGTATTACTGTTTAGTGTTGGATCGTAGGTACTGGTTGATAGTAGGGGGTTTATGAGATAGCTTCCTGCACTTGTAACTTTGAGGGATAACCACATGTAAGGGTCTCCTACCGGCACATCACCAATAGTCCATGTCACCGTCCGGGTGGTCGCATCATAGGTGTAGCTTCCTACATCTACTTTGGCCCCGCCAAATTCCAAACCTTTAGGGACTACATAAGTCATTACCACGTTTTTTGCAGTATCTGGTCCTTTGTTACCAACTTTAAGAGTGTACACCACTGTATCACCAACCACCGGGTTGGCCTTATCAGTAGTAACATTAAGGTAAAGACTGGAAACTGGAATAATAGTCACATTTGTGTATACGGTTTGATAATCACTCACTGCATTTAAATGGGCTATTCCAGCAGTTTCATCAGCAGTTAGGGTGGCCGTAGCAATACCATTAACTATTTGTTTGTCTATGGTCTTAGAGCCAATGCTGCCTAAATCAGTGTTGAAAGTCACTTGCATTCCATCAGGTATGTGTCCATTAGCAGGATCCAGTGGTACAATATTGTCACTACTGAAGGCTGCATTGTTGAAACTGACTGTTACTAAACTGGTCTGGCCGTTTTTAATGGTGTCCGGGGTAGCATTGATGGTCATGAATATCCATGGCCCAAAGGTTCCTAGTCCAGATATCTTGGAAGAGTCTGGAGAGTTGCTTCCCCACCAGTTGTAGGATACATCTGGTAGTCCGTGGCTGAGTGGTTGCATATTAATATAGTTGTATTCATTATTGTTGACTATGCTGTTAAAAAGGATTGTTTCGGCTTGGCCGTTTTCCAGGTAGTTACTGAGGCCTATTCCCCTATTATTATTGATAATGGTGTTTTCGGTTATGATGTTGCCGTAGTAGTTACTCCATATACCGTATCTATTGTTGTAGGCGATGAAATTCTTTTTTATGGTGTTTCCAGTGGAAGCCCCTATAGTAATTCCATCTAAAGAGCTGGTTGTTATATGGTTGCCTTCTATGTTGTTATTATCACAGAATCTGTTTAAATAAATACCATATCCATTCATGTTTTTTGCGATGTTGTTGATTATATTATTGCCAGTGGAGGTTTCTGTAATAAAAATTCCTACATTGGCATTGTTAGAAACAGTGTTTTCTGAGATTATGTTGTTGTTTGATGCAAAGGTGTAGATTCCATTTAAACAGTTATTGATGGTGTTTTGAGTAATGGTGTTGTGGTTGGCAGAATTTAGATAAATTCCGTTTCCATTAATAAATCCATTAATGGTATTTCCGGTTAAGGTAACATAAGATGCCCCATTGACATAGATCCCATTAGTTTCTGATGCTACACCAGTTTTTACTTCTATATCATCCAGATGGCAGTCATTTCCATATTGAGAGATACCTAAAAATCCTATAAGCACGTCATTCTGACCAGTAAAGGAACTAATATCTATAGAGTATTGTTTCCATCCTGTAGATCCATCCACGCGGTTAATGGCAGACCCTACATTATTCCAGGTTAGTCCTCCGTCAGTAGAAACCTGTAATTGAACCCTGTCAGAAGCACCAAAATAACCATTATCATGGAACATCCAGAAAGACACATAAGCACTGCTTAAACCACTTAAGTCCAGACCAGTAGTACGGTATAATCTAGCATTATTTCCACTGACGGCTGAGAAAGAGTTAAAATAAACCAAGTTAGGACCACTGTGAGCACCATAACCAGATGGATTTCTGGTTCCAGGATTAGTTGCCCAATCTCCATTAACACCATCGACATCAACTACTGCCCATCCCGAAGGTAATGCTGGAGCACTTACACTGTCAAAGTTCTCACTGAATACATTTGTTTTTTTAGCATTGTTAATGGTAAATCCCTGTATGGTAGAACCGCTTCCAGTGGCAGTTATGGTGAAACTACCATTGACTATGGTGTTAGGGCCTGTGGCTCTAATAGTTAGGTTCTTGTTTACCACCACGTTTTCATTGTAAGTCCCTGGTTCCACATCAATGGTGTCTCCATCAAGGGTTAATGGATCGTCGATAGCAGATTGAATAGTAATGTAACTGATTTCGGTTCGAGTATTTAAAGGGTCTGGTAGAGTAGTGTTATTGGTGTCCGCAGCCGATACTGCGCTGGCAGAGATTATAGCAAATAGAGTAATTAGTGTAATTATTATTAATTGTTTTTTCAACTTTTTTAAACCTCCTTTTAAATGATTATAAAATTGAATTTAATCTCTCAAATCAAGGCCTCTCAGGCATTAAATGAGATATTAAAGGATTTAGAGGATAAAAACTAACTAAGATAAAAATTAGTCATGTTCCCCCCAAATCAGATGTTAAAACATCCTATGTAATAATTAGCGAGAATGTAAATATAATTTTCTATTTAATTGTGAGTATTTAAAGGACTCTATGATGGTTCAATGATTAATTAGGCTTTAATCATTGATTAATGCTTTGATATGATGGTTTTATATATTTAAATCAAATCAGGCATGATTATTACATAATTTAACAAATTTTTCATCAAATACTGATGAGATATAATTAAAATAAGAAAAAAAAGAAAGGTAATTTTTTACCTTCGTGTTTTGAATTTATAGGCGAATGTTTTCACCAAATTGTTTCCAGCAAAGTCTTTCACTGCCTTATACGGCACATATACCTGGTAACTTCTTAGAGAAGCTCTTTTATAATTGGTTTTGATGTAGAGTATATTTCCCTTGATCCATTTGCTTATTACTACTTTTTTACCTGTTTTCAGGTCTTTGACATAGATTTTTGACCAGTAAGTACTAGTTTTAAGGCTTTCACTGAACTTAAGGTACAAAGTAGCCGTTCTTGATTGTCCGGTACTTAGATTTTTAGGATAGGTGTAAGTCACTTTAGGCGCTGTTTTATCAATCACATACTTCTCAGTATAAACCGGCGAAACATTACCAATCTTATCCACGGCAATGAACTTCAAAGTAGTAGTGGAAGTAATGGTCAAATAACCAGTATATTTAGTACTGGCCGTGGTAGGAGTGGACCCGTTTCTTGTGTAATAAATGGTCCCAGGTTTATTCATGGACAGGTAAACATTTTTATTCACATTGAATAGGCCACCTTTGATATTGGCCTTGGCCGTTGGTGCTATGCTTTGCTGAATAGTTACATTGGTATTAACAGTTTCACTATCAGACACTGCATTAACATGCGCAATTCCCGCAGCCTCATCAGCAGTTAAAGTAGCTGTAGCTAATCCATTTGTTGTTTCTTTGTTTATAGTTTTAGATCCAACACTTCCAAGGTCCGTGCTGAAAGTTACTGGTGTTTTGTCGGGTATATGGCCATCAGCCGGGTTTAAAGGAGTAACCGTAGTGCCATCAAAGGCATTATTGAAGTTAGCAGTTAGGGTTGAAATAGAACCCTGCTGGATGGTGGTTGGATCAGCCTGGAAGGTCATGTATAACCATGGCCAGAGATCCACACCACCAAAGTAACTGATTATGGCACCATAATTGGATCCCCACCAGTTATACTCGGCATTTACAGTCCCGTATTGTGAGTCGAGGGAATGGTAGATGGCTTTAGGGGAATTGCCCACAATGCAGTTGAAGTTCAAGGTCACACTGCTATCGTAGGTGTAAATTCCTCCACCATATGCGTAACCAATTGTAGTTGCGGTGTTGTGATTGATATTGCTGTTAGTTACTGTTAAACTGCCACCACGAGTGTAGATTCCTCCACCGTATGCAAAACTGATAGCATTTGCTATGTTATCATTGATTTTACTGTTATCGATGGTCACCGCACCATAGTAGTTGTAAATGGCCCCTCCGTGTGCTCCGATTCCATTAGGATCGTTTGCGGTGTTTCTTAATAATTCAGTGTTATCCAGAACAACTTCCCGGTCGATGTTGTAAATTCCACCACCAAACTGGGCGGTGTTATCATTTATGGCTGAGTTTTGAATATTTAAAGTTCCATCATTTGATATTCCACCACCGTAACTAGTAGCAGTGTTGTGGATTATGTTTGTATCCGTGAGAGTCAAAGTACCGCTCCAGTGGTGTATTCCACCACCCTGAATAGATGCGATGTTACCAGTGATTGTTGAATCAGAGATACTTGTGGTTCCAGAACTCCATATCCCAGCCCCCAAAGTAGCATTGTTTTCCTGAATAGTGGATCCAGTAATATTTAGAGTTCTCTGGTAATTGTAGATTCCACCACCATAATTAGCGGTGTTGCCTTTGATAGTTGAGTCATTGACTGTTAGAGTATTACCGTAGTAGTTGTAGATACCACCACCATTAGCCTCCTCAGTACTACTGACGGTGTTATCCTGAATGTTACAGCCATTTATGGCCATTATACCCCCATTACTGATTCCACCACCACCAGAATTTCCTCCGTTTACTGTATTGGAACTTATACTTCCACCCGTGATTGTCACGGTGGCTCCAGATGTGTAGATTCCTCCACCTTCAGCGGAATATCCCGATTGTCCAGTTACAGCGTTTTGGTTGATATTACTGTTAGTTAAAGATAAAATTCCACTATTAACGTAGATTCCACCACCATAACTGGATGTATCGCTGGCAGCTGCGTGGTTGTAATTGAGGTTACTGTTACTGATGGTCATGTTACCATAGAAACTGTAGATTCCACCACCATAGGCGTCATAACCTGCTGCTAAGTTACTTTCCAGGTTGCTGTTATCCATAATTAAAGTTCCGTAGTTGTAGATTCCGCCACCATAGGCGTCATCGGGATAGTTACTCTGGGCTGTATTGGATTTTATAGTACTGTTAATGATGGTTAGCATGACTTCGTTGTAGATTCCACCACCTTTAACTTCATCAGAAGAACTGAATGCCCCATTGTACTGAATGGTACTATCTTCAATCAACATGGTACCCCAGTTAGTGATTCCTCCACCATAGGCATATTTACCTGTACCAGTATTACCTTCAATGTTGCTCCCTTTTATGGTCATGTTTCCAGAGTTGTAGATTCCTCCTCCGTAACTGGAGATCGTGGGATTAACTTTATTGTTTTTTACAGTACAGTTATCAAGAGTCAAGTTGCCACTGTTGAGAATTCCACCACCATAAGCATAAGAACCTGTAGCTTTACCATTTTGTATGGTGAATAAACTAATATTCACGTTTACTCCAGTATCAATGGTTATGGGGCGTCCGGTGTTGTTTCCATCAAGGATAGTGTTTTCCTGGCTTTGACCCACCAGATTAACATTCTTACTTATAGTGAGGCGTTCATAATAGGTTCCATCGGCCACATTGACTGTACCATTAGGATTAACCGAAGTTATGCCTTTACCAATAGTCAAATAAGGGTTGGTTTCATTCCCGTTGTTATCATCACTACCTGTATTTGAAACGTATTTAACATCATCTGGATTATCAGTAGCAGATACGGCACCACAAAGCGTGATGGCCATTAAAAAAATTGTTAGAGTAATTATTACATATTTTTTCATATTTTCCCTCCTTTTTAATTAATTATTTCAATTGATTAAATTTATTAATCTCATTTTTACTAAAAAGTCTTTTTAAACGAGCTTATTGAATAAATATTAGAGGAAAAAACATTTAACTTAATATTAAAATTAGCCATCTTCCCCCCATAGGAATATAATACATCCTAAGTAATAATAGTTAAGATATTAAATATAATTATCTATTTAAAAATAACAATTCCAACTTAATTATCAATTTAAATTATCTATTTAAAAATAACAATTCCAACTTAATAATAGTAAAATACACAAAAACTAAAAAAAAAAAATAAAGCCAATATCATAGATTAAAAACTTTAATACATCTAAATACTATTAATTCACATATATTATTGAAAACTTTAATACATCTAAATACTATTATTTAATAGTTAATTAATTAAAAAATTCAAGGTGAAATATTTCATGAATATAAATGACTCATCCATAATTTCTATTACTGATAAGGCCGTGCACTGTGAAGTGGAAGACGAAGTGGTTATTTTAGGCTTAGAAGACGGAGTATACTATGGCCTTAACCCAGTGGGGGCTTTTATCTGGAATATGATCCAGGAATCAGTTAGTGTGGCTGATATTAAAAAAGCAGTTCTTGATGAATATGAAGTTGAAGAAGAAGTTTGTGATAATGATATCAAAGAACTATTAGGGGACTTGAAGGATAGAGGGTTAATTGAAATATCTTGAATATATTATACTACCAATAAACAATTCCAATAGGAATTAAACATTCTAATAGGAACTATAATTCTAATAAACACTTCAATAAGAATTATAATACTAAATTCCAATTAAATCAAATAATTTAATTAATAATAATGAGTTTATTATAATGAGTTTTGTGGCCACTTTTTTTAAATTAGATAATAAATATAAATTACTGGTTATTCAGGCCTTAATTTTACTTTGGATGATCCGTTTAATCTTATGGGTCTTTTCATTCAGTACTGTTAAGAATATCTGTGGAAAATTGTCAATATCATCTGGTAATCAGGAAGTTCCTTTAAGCAGAATTACTTGGGCAGTTCAGGTTATGAGTCGTTTTACTCCAAAAGCCACCTGTCTGGTCCGGGCTCTGGCTGGTCAGATATTACTGGAAAGGTATGGTTATGCATCTAGTATAAAGATTGGTGTATCTAAAAGTAAAGATGAATTTGAGGCCCATGCCTGGTTAGAATATAAGGATACTATTGTTCTGGGTGAATCTGAGACGGATTATATTCCTATTTTGGATATGGGGAAAGAATAATAAATATAATATTTGTAAAACCCCCTCATAAAACAAAAACCAAAAAATCAATTAAATTCTCAAAAACAATCCTACCACACAAAAACCAAAAAATCAATTAAATTCTCAAAAACAATCCTACCACACAAAAACCAAAAAATCAATTAAATTCTCAAAAACAATCCTACCACACTAAAACCAAAAAATCAATTAAATTCTCAAAAACAATCACAACCCATAAAACCAAAAATAAATCTATAATCATGTTTTAATATCTCAAATAATATTAAAAACTAATTTTTACCTATTTTAAAACATTATTACACCTTAAAATGAATTTAATGGCCTTTTTTCTGGATATAGTAAAATATATTAGAGTTAGATAATATATTAAATCATTAATATGGAAGTTACTCTATGAATGGGCAGTACTCTGCATTAGGAATTATTTTATTGTTGTTTGGCGTGGGAGCTCTATCCCTGGCCTTTCGCGGTTATCGTAGACCATTTACCCGTTTTCATTCTTATTTTCTATTTTTAACCTTAGGTGTATTTTTCTGGTATCTGGGATCAGGCATGGCACTATTAAGTTTAGATACCGTTGACAAGATTATGTGGACACAGATAACTTATCTGGGTAGCACCACTGTAGCTGCTTTCTGGTTTCTTTTTGTCATGAGTTTTACTAAATATGTTAAGTATTTTAAACCACTAGTAGTGGGACTTCTATTAGTAACTCCCTTATTTATTACCATTATGGCCTTAACCAATGCCTGGCACGGCCTTATATGGCCCAGCGTCACACCTGTTTCTAATACTCCAGGATCACTTCTCATATATGAACAAGGACCCCTATTTTATCTTAATATCATATACAGTTACAGCCTATTATTAATTGGAACACTAATTTTAAGCAAGGAAATGAAAACGGTCGATAAAAAAAATAAACAAAAATTTTATATATTAATTTTAAGTGGTTGATACCCTTAATTTTTAGTTTAATATATGCTTCTGGATTATTCCCAGTTCCTGGTTTGGACATAACCCCCTTTGGTTTAATTTTTTCAATAGTACTATTATTTTTAGGGGTTTTCCGCTATAATTTACTAGATATTAACAAAATAGCCCATGAATTTCTCCTGCATAATATTAAAAGTGGAGTACTGATATTTGATAATAATCATAAGTTGTTAGAAGTTAATCCAGCCGCAAGTATGATAGATATAAATGATGATGATTTGGGTAATGATGTTAATACTGTTTTAAAGAATTTAGGTGCCCTTAAATCATATTACCATAAAACAAGTGGTGATAATGAAGTTTTTTTAAAGGAATACGATTTATGGCTTGAACTAAAAATTACTGAAATCTATAATCACTATGATGACCATATAGGTCGTTTATTCCGATTCGCAGATATTACTTCTCGTAGAAAAACTGAAGATACTTTAAAACTAGTTGAACATAAAAGCAAAACTATCTTGGAGGCCATACCCGATAGTATGTTCATAATAAGAAGAGATGGAACTTTTGTTGATTATAAAACACACACAGGAGACCTTCTAGCAATTTCTCCTGAGAAAATTGTGGGAAGCAATATCTCTAATCTGGGACTGACCCCATATTATTTAGAATTAGTCGGGAGTAAGATTAAAAGTGCTATTGATAAATCTGTTCGAGAAGAATTTGAATATGAAATTGAGATAAAAGGAGAAATTAATTATTTCGAGGCTCGTTTAATAAAATTAAATTCTTACGAAGTGCTGGCAATTATTCGTAATATCAATGAAATGAAAGGAATCCAGAAATCACTCCTGGAATCAGAGTCACTCTACAGGACCATATTTGAAAATACCGGTGTTCCAAGCGCAATATTTAATAAAGAAGGTTTATTTACATTGGTAAATCATAAAATGACGGAATTTTTACATAGTTCTAAGGAAGAACTGGAGTTTAAAAAGAAATGGATGGAAATCGCCCACCCTGATGATTTGCCTCGTATGATTAGATATAATCAAATACGCCAAAAAAACCCGGGAAAAGCCCCTAATATCTATGAATCCAGATTAATTGATGATAATGGAGAAGTACATCAGACCCATATCGTGGTGGACCACATCCCATTTTTAGATGAGTATGTAGTTTCAGTGTTGGATATCACTCCATTAAAAGAGGCCCAGAAAAAACTAGAAGAGAGTGAAAAGAATTACCGGGGAATATTTGAAAATGTGCAAGATGTAATTTACCAAGCAGATAATGATGGGAATATAATAGATATCAGTCCATCTATCAACCGTTACTCTGGATTTGATAGGGAAAAAATGATTGGTTCCAATATTTCTTCATGGTACCAACATCCAGAGGACCGCGTAGAATTATTAAAGCAATTGAAAGAAAAAGGCGAAGTAACCTATTATGAAGTCCAACTAAAAAATGATTTAAATGAAAATTTTTATGTTTCCATCAACGCCCACCTGCGACATAATAAAAAGGGAGAAATTATAGGGGTGGAAGGATCTCTGCGGGATATAAGTAAACAGAAAAGAACTGAAAAAGAAATCGAGTATCGTCTAAAACTGGAAAGCCTATTAATGGATATCTCCAAGAATTTCATCAACAAAAAACCAGAAATGGTGGATGACGCAATTAATGAAGCATTGCAAAGAATTGGTGAATTCATGAAAGTAGATAGAAGCTACCTGTTCCAATTAAACCCTAATGGTGATCTTTTAAGTAACACCCATGAGTGGTGTGCACCCGGTATAAAATCACAGATTGATAATCTGCAGAATCTGGAAAAACCAGTATTTGACTGGATTATGAAAAAACTTAAAAGCAATGGACAAATCCATTTTAAATCCGCACAAAGCATGGCAGATGAAGCTAAATTTGAAAGAAAACTATTATTATCTAAAGATACGCAATCTATGACTGCGGTGGCCCTAAAGATTCATGGAAAAGTCATGGGCTATGTTGGTTTTGATACGGTTAAAAAGGAGAGAAGCTTGAATAAAGAAAATATTGACCTTTTAATTATGATGGGGGAAATATTCACCAACCTACTGGAGAAAAGAAATACTGAAGAGGATATACAAAAATCCCTGAAAGAAAAAGAAGTACTACTACGGGAGATACACCACCGGGTAAAAAACAATATGCAGATAATATCATCGCTATTGAATCTCCAGGTCAATTACGAAGAAGAAGAAAAAGTTCAACAAGTTTTAAAGGAGAGTCAGGGGCGTATAAAATCCATGGCAATAGTCCACGAGAAACTGTACCAGTCCACCAGTTTAAGTGAAATAAACTTTGGAAGCTACCTCCAGCAATTAATTAAAGACATATATTTCAGCTACGGAATATCCACCGAAAAAATAATACCCGTACTGGTGGCCGAAGATATCAATATCAACCTGGATACGGCCATACCACTGGGTTTAATTGTCAATGAACTCATAACCAACTCCATTAAATACGCATTTAAGGGCCGTGATAATGGTACTTTGGAGATTACTTTTCAGGAAATTGATGATGGCTTAATCTTAAAGGTAAGTGATGATGGTGTGGGTTTGGGCCCAGATGTGGATATAGATAGTTCTAAGACATTAGGATTGAAGTTGGTTAAAAATTTGGCCATGCAGTTAGATGCTGATTTAGAGATTGGTAGGGATAAGGGGACTAGTTTTACCTTTAAATTTAAAGAAATAGGCTATAATGATAGGATTTAATTTAATTTTTTTAATTGATGTGAAAAATATACTTATTTAAATCTTGTTTTGCTTCTAATTACTTTTTAAAAAGATTTTTAAACCGTGACTGATTTTTACATCAAGATTGAACAAAATAGTACAAAAATCTTTAAATAAATTTGAATTAAAATAACTATTTTTAAAAATAATGAACAGTATCCTAAAATAAAGTAAGATAAAATGAAAAATATTTTTATCAAATGGAATTTTTAAATTCATGGAGTAAGTACAATGCAGTATAGAATGAAAAAACATCCTTTAAGTGAAGAACAAATAACAGAAGTACTGGACAAAACACCTGTTGGAAACATAGCAACTATAAATGAAAACGGATATCCTTACGTTTTACCAGTACACTTTGTCTACCATGACCACAAGATTTTCATCCACGGCTTACCCAAAGGCCAGAAAATAAGCAACATTTTAGCTAATGAAAAAGTATGTTTTGAAACTTTCATTATGAAAGGCCTCATTCTGGATGATGCACCATGTGGAGTGAATACCGAATATGAAAGCGTGGTAATCCTGGGAAAAGCATCAATAATCAGGGATGATGATGATTTAAAAATAGATATCCTAAATAAAATAGTGGCCAAATACACCCCACACTTAGAAGGAATTGATTTTCCAGAAAAGGCCGTGCGGAGTACCAGTATAATTGAAATAGAAATTGAAGAATGTACTGGTAAATACTATAAATAGTTAAAATATAATTATTGAAAGTAGAAATTGAAGAATGACCACTATAAATAATTAAAATAAATTTAATATTAATCAATTTAGAGATATTTCTACAAAAAGTGTAATTTATAAAACTCTGGATATTCCTCAAACTTCATGAAATGTCATATTAGGTTACTGAAAAGTAATTACATGTTTTTAGAAGAATTATAAAATAATTACAATATTTAATTAATTAAAGTCGTTCCTTTTAAATATAATTAATAATAAAAAAAAAGTTTAATATCCTTATTTAGGATATTAAATCACCATTGCTGTTGAATTTAAAGCTATGATTAGATAGAATACTTAAATCTTGAGCCGATGTCCAGAAAGTATCTTTCTCATTTGAGTTTCTTCCTTTAAATCCAGCCCATGTGCTTCCAGTACTATATCCAACTTTCCATTGCATAGTTCCATAAATGAATTCAAATGTACCATCACTATTTATTCTAAGTTGGAATGTGTTGAAAAGAGTAGGATTACTACCCTGATTAAATGAAGGTACACTATCCCAGGTTATGACTATTGATTGACTTGACATAGTATAATACACAGATCCACCATACTGCAGATCAATATCATCCCAAAATGGCGCAATAAGTCTAGTATTTGAATCTGGAACAGGGATATATGCAGTTATTGGTCCGCTAAAAGATATTAATCCATTAGTACTTATATAAAAGCTATTGTAAGTTCTACCATACAAAGTAATATTGAATGGAGATGTAATAGCAATAGTACTTCCATCATCAACATTCACAGTTGTACCACTACTATAGAAGTTTGTAGCTTGAGTGGAACCCGGCGATACATTCAATTGAAGTGATTGTATATCATTGGTTGTATTATAGTCATATGTTGTTTCACTTGTTTTATTGGCCACATTAGTAATGTTTCCATTTACTAAAGCTTGTGCAATGATTGATAAAGTGGTTATTTCATTGTTGTTTAAATTACCAATATCCCAAACACCATTAACAGAATTATAAGATCCTTTGGAAACCGTGTAAGATACAAATCCTAATCCATTTGGTAACAAATTAGTTACCTTAACACCAGTAGCAGTATTCGGACCATTATTTTTGACAGTGACTGTGAAAGTCACATTATCCCCAAATAAAGGCGTGGAATTATTAACCGTTTGGGTAACCTGAACATCTGCAGCCTGAGCAACAGCAAGATTAACTGACTGCCAATCATTACTAGTATTGTAATCATAAGTAGTCTCAGCCGTCTTATTAGCCAAATTAACTAAACTACCCGTAGACAAAACCCTAGCAACCAAAGACAAAGTCACAGACTCATCAGTATTAACATTCCCAATATCCCAAACACCAGTAGTAGAATTATACGTTCCTTTACTAGCAACATAAGATAAGTAATCTAACCCACTAGGCAACAAATCAGTTATCTTTATTCCAGTAGCATTATCAGGTCCATTATTTCGAACAGTAACCGTGAAAGTCACATTATCCATATAATTAGGACTAGAATTATTCACAGATTGAGTAACCTCAATATCTGCAGCAGGAGTAATGTTTAAATTAACTGTTTGAGCATCATTTGAGGCATTATAATCATAAGAACTTCCCCCTACTCTTGAAGCAGTATTCGTGACAGTACATGCTTCAACTACTCTGACAGTTATGGTTAATATGGCATCTTCACCTATTTTAAGATTATTTATAGTCCATATCCCATTTTTGTAGTTACCATGATTAGTTCGAGAGGAAATGTATTGAAGCCCGCTTGGTAAAATATCCTCAATTTGAACATTTTTTGCATGGCTTATTCCATTGTTTAATGCTCTAATTGTAATCGTGATTACATCCAGGTAGTTTGGAGAGTAATTGCTTGATGTTTGGGTCACCGCAATATCGGATGCATCAGGTACTGTAATTATTTGTGTTTCTCCATTGTTGTTATAGTTCCAGTCTGCTTCGATTTGTCCTGTTTTAATTGCAGTATTTTTAATGGTTCCTGTAGCATTGATTAATGCATTGATTATTAAAGTGACTGTTTGATTATTAGTTAAATTACCAATATTCCAAACACCCGTTGTTGGATTATAAGATCCTTGGCTGGCAATTGGTGTGCCTTGAATTACAAGTCCCAGTGGAAGTTTATCAGTAACATAAACACCACTAGCACTATCAGGCCCATTATTCCTAACAGTAATCGTTATAATTGCATTATTCAGATAATTTATATTCCCCGTGACAAACTGCTTAACTTCAATATCAGAAGAAACCGGAGACCAAATAGCATAACTAAACTGATTATTAGAAGCAACTTGATCCGTTTCATTAACACTAACCAAACGAGCAGTTGTATTCAAACCAGGAGTAAAATTACCCGTTTCTTTAACTCTCAAAACAACAGCCAAATAAGCACTTCCACCCTTAGGCATTGTCCCAATATTCCAAGTTATAACATTATTAGCAACACTATAAGTTCCAACAGACTTAGTATCCACAGAAACTAAATCAAAACTACTACCAAAAGCATACTCAACTACAACAAGATTAGCAGTATTATAATTAACACCATCAAGATTCTTTACAGTAACAATGAAAACCGGTGTATTACTAACAGTATACCTATCCTGATACACCTTAGTACCATTCACAGTAGTAGTAGACCACGGATTAACAGAAACACTAATATCAACCTTGGGGTTGTAAGTTGAATTAACTGTAATTATTTGTGTTTCTCCATTGTTGTTATAGTTCCAGTCTGCTTCGATTTGTCCTGTTTTAATTGCAGTATTTTTAATGGTTCCTGTAGCATTGATTAATGCATTGATTATTAAAGTGACTGTTTGATTATTAGTTAAATTACCAATATTCCAAACACCCGTTGTTGGATTATAAGATCCTTGGCTGGCAATTGGTGTGCCTTGAATTACAAGTCCCAGTGGAAGTTTATCAGTAACATAAACACCACTAGCACTATCAGGCCCATTATTCCTAACAGTAATCGTTATAATTGCATTATTCAGATAATTTATATTCCCCGTGACAAACTGCTTAACTTCAATATCAGAAGAAACCGGAGACCAAATAGCATAACTAAACTGATTATTAGAAGCAACTTGATCCGTTTCATTAACACTAACCAAACGAGCAGTTGTATTCAAACCAGGAGTAAAATTACCCGTTTCTTTAACTCTCAAAACAACAGCCAAATAAGCACTTCCACCCTTAGGCATTGTCCCAATATTCCAAGTTATAACATTATTAGCAACACTATAAGTTCCAACAGACTTAGTATCCACAGAAACTAAATCAAAACTACTACCAAAAGCATACTCAACTACAACAAGATTAGCAGTATTATAATTAACACCATCAAGATTCTTTACAGTAACAATGAAAACCGGTGTATTACTAACAGTATACCTATCCTGATACACCTTAGTACCATTCACAGTAGTAGTAGACCACGGATTAACAGAAACACTAATATCAACATTTTTCATTACATTAATCTCAGTTAATTGAGAATCATTATCAAGAAATGGATCTGTTTCACTTTCAGAGGTTTTTTCAACTAAATTTTCAATTAATCCCGTTCCAGTAACTCTAGTTTTAATATTGAGTGTTTTTGAAACATTTACAGTTAAATTTCCAACATCCCAAATACCTGTAGTTCTATTATATGACCCATTAGAATCATCTGAAATCCAGGTCAGGCCATTTGGTAATTTATAAGTAACTTTTACCCCGGTGGCATTGTCTGGCCCATTATTAGTAACTGTTGTAGTTACATTTACAGTACTATTATAATTTGGAGTACTGTTACTCACTGTTTGAACAACACCAATATCCGCTGTTTTATTAGAATCAGCCGCAGAAACAGCACTACTTAAAATG
>Ga0351902_1087_pt1 | contig 20005 bp, 16 predicted proteins | sample BONcelHT113001D5_FD_205828 | JGI IMG/M metagenome (GOLD analysis project Ga0351902, IMG submission 205828) | Enriched cells from coal bed in the Powder River Basin, Montana, United States - BONCAT cells T11 rep1 HSBNCT.T11.300.1.D5 ...
GAGATAAACGTTGACTTGCGCTTTGCTCTCAGATAGCGCAGTCCGATAAGAAGCTCGTAGGCCATTATTTGGCTTCTTTCCTGAGCTGCGGGAAGAGTATGACATCCCGGATGGACGGCGAGTCCGTCAGCAGCATGACCAGGCGATCGATGCCGATCCCCTCCCCTGCAGCGGGCGGCATCCCATGCTCAAGTGCCCTGATATAATCTTCATCCATAAAATGAGCCTCTTCATCGCCCTTGTCCTTAGCCTCAACCTGGGCCAGAAAACGCTCCTTCTGGTCAACGGGATCATTCAATTCGGAAAAGGCATTGGCTATTTCGCGCCCATGACAAAAGAGCTCGAATCTATCCACTACCTCCGGATCGTTATCACTTTTCCGGGAAAGAGGGGAAACCTCTGTGGGATAGGAGGTAATGAAGGTCGGCTGCATAAGCTTTGACTCAGCGACTTCCTCAAAGATCTCGGTAATGAGTTTACCATAGCCCACGTCCTCGGGGAGGTCAATTCCAATGGACTTTGCATAGGTGTAGGCCAGATCCCGGTCTTCAAGGGATTTGGCATCGATGGAACCATATTCCAGAATAGCTTCCTTGACCGTCAGGCGTTTCCAGGGACGGCGGAAACTGATGGCTTGCCCCTGACAGGTAATATCCTGAGTACCGAGAAGCTGGTCGACCACATAACAGAAAAGTTCCTCGGTATAATCCATCAAATCCGTAAAGGTCGCATAGGCCTGATAGAATTCCATCATGGTGAATTCCGGATTATGGCGTACGGAAATACCCTCATTGCGGAAGTTCCGGTTTATTTCGAAAACCTTATCAAAACCGCCGACCAGGAGCCGCTTCAGATAGAGCTCCGGAGCAATACGGAGATAAAGTTCCCTGTCCAGGGCATTATGATAGGTCACAAAAGGTTTCGCGGTTGCCCCACCGGGAATCGGCTGCATCATCGGTGTTTCAACCTCGAGGAAGTCATTGCGCAGCATGAATTCCCTGATGAGCTGAATAATCCGGGCCCGTTTGATAAAGACCTCTTTCACTTCCGGATTAACAATCAGGTCAACATACCGTTGACGATACCGTGTTTCTACGTCAGTCAATCCATGAAATTTTTCCGGCAGAGGAAGGAGAGACTTGGTAAGGAGTCGTACTTCGCTGGCATGGAGAGAAAGCTCACCGGTTTTGGTCCGAAAAGGACGCCCCTTCACGCCGACGATATCACCGATATCCAGGGTTTCGAATTCCTCAAAAGCATTGTCCCCGAGAGAATCCTTCCTTACGTAAACCTGGAAACGACCTTTTCTATCCTGAACCTGCACAAATGCCGCCTTGCCAAAGGATCGACGGGCCATAATGCGACCGGCAAGAACGAAAACGTCTTCGACATCCTCCGGAATCGACTCCCTGTGACCATACGCTGTGAACAGGTCTTCCGAGGTATGTTCGGGCTTAAAATCATTCGGGTACGGATTAATCCCCGATTCCCACAGGGCATCCACTTTTTTTCGTCGCTGCAATAGAAGTTCACTGAGCTCTTCCAATAGTCCAACACCTTTCTGTTCTGCTACTGTAAATTGCGAAATACACGTAATAAACTCGCAAATTAACTCATTTCATCTCGTTAATCAAGCAAAAAGCTCGTAGCGAAAACCAACCGATTACTGAGAAACCCGCTATTTACAAGGTTTGCCGGGCGACTCATTTCCAGGTTATTTGTGAAGAAACGTAATGTCGGGCACACTGCAACCAATGCTGCATTGATTATGGTTTTCCAAAAACAAGCGACAACGAGGTATCGGAAAGACATCCGGTAAAAATCGATTTACCGAAATACTCGCCTTTCCAATATCCGCTAGCTTCTCCTGATGGAAAATTCACCCCTGATGAGTTAGTGAACACAAGAGACAGGTACGGGGCCGCACCGAAGGTAACCCCTTCTTTTTCAAGGGGGAGCCGAAAGGATGCGATGCGGGTAAACTCCGAGGAAACCGGATACGGAACAGGTTTACTTCCATTCGATTCCGCCAGTCGGAGCGGAACGACCGATGAAGTACTATTCCGTGCGGTTGGGGGTGTCTTTGCACACAGCGCTATGTCAGCATAGCCGTTTCCAGCGAGGCGAAAGTCATAGCTCGGCGTCCACTTGAGATTCGTAACCAGATAGTCAACCCGGGCCTTGCCGTTCGCCTTTGAAAGCCACACTCGAGCAACGGTCCGTGGCGCCCCCTCCTGTTTCTCCAACTCTGCTATTCGTGCCGAAACTTCTGCCAGAGCCTTCCGTGTTTGTCGCCGGGCGGCAGACACCGCATCAAGCTGGCTAAGGGTAAAATGGGTTCCGGTGCGAAGCGCATCCAAGGGATCAGGGTTAGTTTTGGTTTTTCTCAGTGCTCGACCGCTTTGAGATTTGGCAGCAGATTTAAAGATTGCTTCCCGTTCATCAAGGCTTTTGATTCGATCAAGAAGGGCTTCCCGGCGTTCTTCAAGCTCAGTCAGCCTTTTGGCAATACTGCGATCCGTTGGAGCAGGACCGACTTCCACCCTGAGAACCGTGCTGTCCCCGAGTGGTTTGACCCGGAAAGAGTCGGGCAGCAGTGCCGCGGAAAGCGGAACTTCGATGATGCCCTTACGGGCAGCGTACGTCTGCTCGATGCGGGCTCCATCCAGAAAAAGAATTCGACTTTCTCCCAGAGTCAGGGACGGCAGGCTCAAGAAAGCGACAAAAATAGCGGCAGCAAGAATTTTCATGGAATTCTCCCTCGGCATCGGACTTGAGCCCGGATATGTTCTGGAATTCGGAAAAGCCTAAGAGAGGATGCCCCCGAGACGGAGAATGACTTCCCACTCATCCTTTGTCACCGGCTGAATGGAGAGCCTGCTCCTGCGAAGCAACTCCATTCCGCCAAGGAGCGGGTGCCGCTTGATCTCTTCCAGAGTAACTTCATGGGGAAAAGCCTTTTCGTAACGGACATCGACCCGAAACCAGACAGGTGCGTCCGGCGTACTTCGCGGATCATAGGCATCGCTTTCGGGATTCAGGGCGGTACAATCCGGGTACCCCCCACGGACAACCACCGCAGTACCGACAACAGCGGGACGGGGAATGCCGCTATGATAAAAAAGCACGCCATCTCCCGGCTGTATCTCGTCCCTCAGAAAATTCCTGGCCTGGTAGTTACGGACCCCGTCCCACGGTTCGGTACTTTCCGGTCGCTTCTCCAGATCACTGAAAGAGAAACAGGAAGGTTCTGATTTGAACAACCAGAATTTTCGAGAGGGGCTCATAACAAAACCTCGTGCTTGTGTCAGGAAAGACGATGAAGGAACAATCCGCTCAGAAGTTTCGGTTCGAACCAGGTGGATTTCGGCGGCATGATCTTGCCTGCGTCCGCCAGCGACATAAGCTCATCTATGGAAGTCGGATAGAGGGAAAAGGATACCTGGAACTCTCCGCTGTCGACCAGTTTTACCAACTCTTCCGTCCCGCGAATCCCTCCCACGAAATGAATCCGCTGATCGGTACGCGGGTTGCGCACGCCGAGAATCGGGCTCAGCAGATGATCCTGAAGTATAGACACATCAAGTCGCCCCACGGCATCCGCTTCGTCGAAAAGGTCATGTCTAGGTGTTAGTGAATACCATTTCCCCTTCAGATACATACCGAAATCATGCCGCCGGGCAGGTGTGAAAGAAGCTGAAACAGGAGTAATATCAAACTTGTTCCCCACCAAGGTAATAAATTCGACAATGCTGTGTCCGTTCAGATCTTTTATTGCCCGGTTATAGGCCATGACATTCATTTCATTATCAGGGAAGATTACCGTAAGAAAAAAATTATACTCCTCGCTGCCGGTATGATCCGTATTCACGCTTTTTCGCAGCTCGCGCACCCTGCTCGCGGCAGCACTGCGGTGGTGTCCGTCGGCTACATACAATGTTTCGATACCGGCAAATTCGTTACTAACCTGATGAATGAGATCGCTATCCGTAACAGCCCAGACGGTATGAACAACGGAATCTTCGGTAGTGAAGTCATACAGTGGTTCCGAAGCGGTCAAGCGGGCCATGAGCTTATTGATACGGGCAGAGTTCCGATAGACATAGAAAACGGGCTCATCATTGGCATCAAGGCAATCAATATGCCGAACCCGATCTTCCTCCTTGTCTGCCCGCGTCAGTTCATGCTTCTTGATCAGGCCACTCTGATAGTCGTCTACGCTGGCGCAGGCAACAAGGCCGGTTTGAACGACAGAACCCATTTTCTGCCGGTAGATATAGTAGTGCTCTTCCTGGTCCTGGATTAGGGTCTTCCCGCCAATAAAGGCCGCAAGATTTTCCTGCCCTTTTCGATAGACGGACTCGTCATGGGGATCAACCTCAACGGGAAGATCTATTTCCGGCCTCGAAATATGAAGAAAGTTGAAGGGATTCCCTTCAGCCATGGAGCGGGCCTCAGCAACACTCATGACATCATAGGGAGGTGCAGCAACCTGCTGGACAATCTTTTTCTGAGGGCGCAATGCCCTAAAGGGTTTAATCAGTGCCATACGTACCTTTCTAAGTATCTTTTCACTTTTTCGAATCTCGCCGCCCGCTTGCTCTTCAGATCGTGCGAGCAGCAGAAGAAATCAATTAAAATACCGCCGAGCTCCAACGAATTTCTTGAAAAAACCGTTACCATGCAAGGGTGAGATCTTGATCTCGTCGCCTCTGCGTGGAGCATGAACAAAGCGGTTGCTGCCCACATAGATCCCCACATGGGAAATACTGTCATCCGATGAACCGAAAAAGACCAGATCTCCGTCAACGAGATCTTCCAGTCCGATACTCCTCCCCACCTTGAACTGCTCGGCAGAAGTCCGGGGAATGTTTACTCCGCACAGATTGTACACTGCCCGGACAAAGCCGCTGCAGTCCATTCCGTCAACAACGGTATTTCCTCCCCAGAGATAGGGGATTCCGACGAATCTTTCGGCAGTCCGTGCCGCAACAACCCCCAGATCGTCACGGCTTTGCTTTCGAACCGGCTTCTTGGTGGGCACCGGGGACGTCGGCTCCTTTTCCACCTCAAGAGGTTTTTTCAAGGGAGGAGCAATGAAGAACGATTCAATGCCAAGCCCTGCGACAATTCTCGAAGCGGCGCGCCGGGCAGTCCGGTGTGAAGGAAAATCTCCGAACCTGACAGCAAACAGTCCGTTTTCCCTTTTAAAATAGAACGCATCGACCCCCTGATCCTGAAGCTTTGCGGTAAGCCTTTCGGCGTTTTTCACATCGGAAAAAGCGCCGACCTGGATCGAATAGCCAAGCTTTGATATCCCACCTGAGACAGGAGCAGCGTTGCTGCTGCCTGGGATCACAATGAAAAGGCAGATAGCCATAAGGAAATATCGCAGAAACATTACGAGGCACCCTCCTGTTCATTCCTTCTGACCCCCATAAGGAAGGCAACAATAAACGCGTCCAAATCACCATCCAGAACCGCGTCAGGATTCCCGGATTCGATTCCGGTCCGCAAATCTTTCACCATTCGGTAGGGATGGAGAACATAGGAACGAATCTGGCTTCCCCAGCCGATTTCCTTTTTTTCCCCGCCGATTTCCGAAACCCTGGACGCCCGCTCCTCCAACTCTCGTTCATAGAGCTTCGCCCGCAACATTCTCATGGCGGTTGCCTTGTTCATGTGTTGGCTTCGTTCATTCTGGCAGGCAGCCACCAATCCGGTCGGAATATGGGTAATCCGGACAGCCGAATCGGTAGTATTCACGTGCTGGCCCCCGGCACCGCCGGAGCGATAGGTATCGATACGAAGGTCTGCATCGGAAATGCTGACATCGACATCGTCATCTATCTCTGGAAAAACGAAGACGGACGCAAAAGAGGTATGTCTTCGGGCATTGCCGTCAAAGGGGGAAATACGAACAAGTCGATGTATACCAACTTCTGCCTTGAGGTAGCCATAACCGTATTCACCATCCAGCGTAAAGGTAACACCCTTGACCCCAGCCTCGTCACCGGCCTGATAGTCGGTTATATCGGTGCGCCAACCTTTCTTTTCACAGTAGCGGAGGTACATGCGCAGCAGCATTTCAGCCCAATCCTGTGCCTCGGTTCCGCCGGCCCCGGCCGTAATGGTAACAAAACAGGAACTCTTGTCATGGGGTCCTGACAGCATTTTCTGAAATTCGGCCTGACAAACCCTTTCCTCCAGGTCGTCAAGCAGAAGTTTCACCTCAGCGCGTGTCTCTTCATCCTCTTCTTCGCTGCCCAATTCGATGAGGACCTTGATGTCTTCCTTGTCGCCTTGGAGGCGGTCCCAGCCATCGACCATTTTCTCGAGAAAAGTTCGTTCCTTCAACACCTTCTGGGCCGTAGCTCCATCGTCCCAGAAGTCGGGAGCGGCGATGCCGGCCTCCATCTCCTGGATATCCTCCCTCTTTCGATCTATGTCAAAGAGACCCCCGGAGAGAGTTGATGCGTTTCTCTATGTCTTCAATTCGTGCAATTTCTTCTCTGAACATGCTGTACTCCTCCGTTAGGTAGTTTCCATCCGAAAACTCCAAAATAATGCTTTCCCCCGTTGGGCTGGGGCTTTCCCGGAGTCTCTCGTACGGCTTCATGGGACAAGAGCGACAGCAAGGAAAGCGCCTGAAGCCGGCAGGCTGCCGATCCGTGTCTCGGGTGGCAACCGATTACGAGAGGCTTCGGGACAGCTCCAGCCCAGCCATTGCCGAGACTTTCCGATGAAATCTAGGTAGAGCCCTGTGACTTCCTGAAACCCAGCAGGGTAATGAAAATGGAGACACCGAGAGATACCAGCGCAAACACGTCTCCGAACCGGGTGTAAATCGTTCCGCCTTGTCCCAGGAGCACCTCCCCGGTAAGGAAACATTCCTTGAAAAGGGGTGTCGTATGCGAGATGTTCCCCTTTTTATCTATAATCGCCGATATTCCGGTGTTTGCAGCCCTGACGAGTGGCACACCATTCTCAACGGCCCGGAGGACCGCCATGGACAGATGTTGATAGGGAGCGGACGATCTCCCGTACCAGCCGTCATTGGTAATATTGACCAGAAGCTCGGCACCTTCGCGAACATAGCGGCGAGACAGCTCAGGGAAGATTCCCTCGAAACAGACTAGAACCCCGATCGTTCCTTTAGCGAGCTGGAGGGTGGCAAGGGAGTCTCCGGGAGAAAAGTCCCCGACACCCTCCACGAGCTTTTGCACAAAGGGAAGCAACTTTGCCAGCGGAACATACTCTCCAAAGGGCACGAGATGCAGCTTGTCGCTGCGACCAAGGACATCGCCGGAAGAAGAAACCAGAAAGGCACTGTTGAAATACCTTCTGCGGTTGCTCGTGTCGTCAAAGGCAGGACTTCCGAAAATCACGGGAGCATGGATCTCGCGTGCCAGACTGGTGATCCTCTCCGATGCCGGCCCTGCTGTCTGAAAGAAAAAGGGAGCCGCGCTCTCCGGCCAGACCACGAGATCCACCCCGCCGGCCGCGGCCTGGCGGGAAAGACGTTCATAGATCAGGATGGTCTCTTCCATAAAAGCAGGATCCCACTTGATTCCCTGGTCAATGTTGCCCTGAATCAGGGCCACCTTCAGGGGAACACCCGTCTGCGGCTGACGAAGCCGGTACGACCCGTATAGCAGAACTGTGGCAAGAAGAACAAGGAAAACCGTTGCACTCCGGTAGGGATACCCGACGCCCTGACTCTTGTTCCGTGCCCTGATGGCCAGATAGATGACACTATTGGCCAGGACCAGGAGGAAGCTTATTCCATAGACGCCGGTAATGCCGGCCACCTGAATAAGGGGAAGTATCCGATATTGGGTATAACCGAGACTTGCCCAGGGAAAACCGGTAAGGAGAAATGAGCGGATAAATTCCAGGCCGACCCAGAGAAAGGGAAAGGATAGCACAATCGGCAGCCCTTTTTGTTCTGCCTTCCGTACCAGAAAGAACAGGAGAAAAAAGAAAGCAGCCAGATAGGCGACCAGCATCAGGTACACGCAGATACTCACCACAAGAGGCAGTTTCCCGAAAGTGGTGACAACAATATTAATCCAGTAGAGGATACCGCCATAGCTGACCAGTCCGGCGACAAAACCGAGCTTGCCGGCTTTTACCGGATTCTTGTGCCCACAGGCGATAAGAAGGGGAACAAAGGCTATCCAGGCCAGGAAGGAGATTTCCGCCTTCGGGAATGAAAGTGTCAGCAGGACTCCGGTAATGACCGCAAGGAGATAGTCGCGTACCGTTACCGAGTTGATACTTCCTGGAGAAAAACGGAATCGATTCACGTGCCTGATGCCTCCGAAGACGATCCCGGCTTCCGCACAATACATACCCGACGAATCTTGCGCTCATCTGCTTCAAGGATCGTCAGCAGGATATCGTCATTTTCGACAACTTCACCTGCGGCAGGTATCTTTCCTGTCAGGTGAAAGATGAATCCTCCGACCGTATCAAACATCTCCCGCTCGATATCAATCCCCAGATATTCCTCCAGGTCCTCGATGGGCAGCCGAGCATCCACGATAATAGAGCCGTCCGGTTGCCGAATCAGCCAGTCTTCTTCAAGATCATACTCATCCTGAATATCACCCACAATCTGCTCAAGCAGATCCTCAATCGTCACCAGTCCCGAGGTCCCGCCATATTCGTCGATGACTATGGCCATATGAACTCTTTTGCGCTTGAATTCCTGCAGCAGTTCTTCAAGGTTTTTCGTCTCGGGGATATAGTAGGGGGCTCGCAGAATCTTTTTCAGGTCGAAAACGGAAATATCCATGCCCCAGTACTTCAGCAGGTCCTTGGCATAGACAAGACCCACGATATTGTCAAGGGTGCCCTGATACATCGGTAGGCGGGAATGGCCGAAAGCAATAATTTTCGAGAGGACTTCCTGGATACTGTCATTGCTGTCGACACAGCCCATATCATTCCGGGGAACCATGATCTCGCGAACCACGGTATCCCGAAAATGAAAAATGGACTGGATCATCGCATTCTCTTCCTGATTGATGAGCCCTTCCTCTTCTCCGGCGGTAATGACCTCCTGGATATCCTCTTCGGTTATCTTCTTACGCCCGGACGCAAACCAGCCGAGCAATAAACCAAACACCGATTTCTTGTTTCCTGAGCCCTCTTCCAATCGAAAAATTCCTCCGTACGGCGGATTGCAGTCTTACCACGGGACGGAATACCAGTGGCTGCAGCCTCCGGCTTTCCGTTCTGCTATCGTATCAATTCAGTTTTTTGAAGATGACCAGCACGGCCAGCGTCAGGACCGTGCCAAGTACCGCGCCAAGGACAACTTCCCGGGTAGTGTGAAGTCGGAGCGCTACCCGGGAATGGCAGACCATCAGCGCAAGTGTCACGGTGAGCAAAGAACTGATGGGGTCCTGGGTGGCAAAAGTAACGGCGGTGGCAATGGCAAAGGCGACTGCCGAATGGCCACTGACGGTTCCTCCTTCCAGAGGGGTTCCCTTGTCCGCGCACGCCTTGAGAATCACCACCATTATCACGACGACCAAAATAGCAACGACAGTTGCCATTTCCGTCGAAATCCCGGCCATACCCAGCGCCTCCCTGTAGACAGGTAAAATATACCTTGAAAGGATCAGACAGCCCATGACCGCCGCTCCGACAGCAGCGATCAGCACCGCTCCGGCAGCCACATCCTTGGCGGCCTTTGCAACGGGATGATACTCGGGAGATACAAGGTCGACGCACAGTTCCAGTGCGGTGTTGACCAATTCCGCAAACAGGACAAAAGACACGGAAACTACGAGCAAAATGAATTCCAGGCTGGAAACCCGCAGAAATAGGACCGCACCAAGTATCACCAGAGCCGCAAGGAAATGATTGCGCATGTGTTTCTGGGTCCTGGCAGCGTAGAGAATGCCTTCGATGGCACAATTTACGGAATCAATGAGACGGGTCGGCTTCACGGGATATCCAGAGAACTCGAATTCGTTGTAGTCTCCGACAGGAATCCTTCGCGCTTCAAAAGCGTGTAGAGCTGTCGCTGTTTCCTCTCCATCCGTTTCGCTTCGGCCTCGCCGGATCTCTCGTGATCATAGCCGGTCACATGAAGTATCCCGTGAAGGAGCAGGAAACCGAGACGCTCGAAAAAGCTGATTCCCTGCTCTTCCGCCTCGCGAAAGGCGGTATCGGCCGAGATAACCACATCGCCGAGGAGTTCGGGGTTCACATCAGCAAAATCCCCTGCCGACATGGGAAAAGAAAGTACATTTGTCGGTTTGTCAAACCCCCGGTAGTCTCTATTCAGCCGGCGAATACTCTTGTCACCAACTATTGTGACAGACAGTTCGCTATCGATGAATCCCAAGGCGTTTAAGGTCCTCTCCGCCAGTTTTCTTATCCTCTTCGCCTCGACTCGATGGCGTCTTTGCCTGTTCCCTATCGCTACTTTCAACAATTTTCTTCCTTCCGCTCACTTTGAATGCCGGCTCAGGATAATCGATCCGGTGGTGATATATTCCGGAAAGTATCCGATTGAAACTATTCGCTATATCATGGAGATTTTTCAAGGTCAGCTCACACTCTTCCAACTGTCCGTCGATAAAAATATTATTGATGATTTTCTGCACCATTCCCTGGATACGGGCAGGAGTCGGGTCGGTAAGCGTCTTGGAAGCAGCCTCCACACAGTCGGCAAGCATGACCAGTCCTGCTTCCCGCGTTTGCGGTTTTGGGCCCGGGTAGCGAAAATCACGCTCGTCAACGTTCCGTGATTCCGGATCTTCGGCATTCTTGGCCTTTTGGTAGAAGAAGGAAATCAGCGCGGTTCCGTGATGCTGGTGGATAATGTCAATGATCGGCAATCCGAGATGCTTCTCCTTTGCCAGTTCCACACCCTCTTTTACATGGGAAATGAGAATCAAGGCGCTCATGCTCGCTGAAAGCTTGTCGTGCCGGTTCTCACCTCCGCACATGTTTTCGATGAAATAGAGCGGCTTGCTTATCTTGCCGATATCATGGTAATAGGCTGCAACTCTCGCCATAAGGGGATTGGCATGGATTGCTTCCGCGGCAGCTTCAACCATTGTTCCGACCAGAATGCTGTGGTGGTAGGTTCCGGGAGCCCGTATCATCAGTTCTCGCAGGACAGGGGAATTAAGGCTGGCGAGTTCCAATAATTTGATGTCGGTCGTATAATGAAAAATATTCTCGATAACCGGAACGGTTCCGGCAACGATAACGGAATTTACCGCCCCACCGATCAGAGCAAAAATAATAATATAAAGAGTTTGCGAGGTAAAGAGATTATCGGAAAGAATCTGAAACGGAATGGCAAGGGCAAGGTTAACGACACTGACCTTCAATCCGGCAGTGTAGATTGTCCCCCGATACTGACACTGGCGCACGCCATGGGCACCGATAATCCCTCCCAGGAGTGCGTAGACGACAATCAGCAGATTGCTGTTGAAAAGCACCCCGAGAAGAATAGCCGTAACTGCGCAGTACACCAGGGCGATTTCGGAATTCAGGATGATCCGTACCAGCATTGTTCCGGCGGCAAAAGGCAAAAGGTAGAAATAAGCGTCGGTGCCTACCCGGGGAAATGGAACTCCCATCGCCGAGGAAATGATAAAAGCTATTTTAAGGAAGAGAAACAGCAGAATTGTCACGAGGGAAAGAAGCAGAAGATCCTTGAGGGTAGGATTGAACTTCCGGATGTTCTTTCTACCGAAACGGTAGGGAAAATAAAACAACACCAGAATCAGGGTAAAGATACCCAAACCTGCCAGGAACCTGTTGACACCCTGCGCGGAGTTGAAGATTTTGTTAAGCTTTACGGCCTGGGCTTCGGAGATCCGCTCTCCTTCCCGAACAATCATCTCTCCCCGTTTGATCTGGTAGACAATCGGGCGGATGGAATTTCTCGCTTCAGTCCTTTTTGCCTCGGTCGCGGCCTGGTTCCGAATGAGACTCGGCTTCAGTGCTTTCTGAAAAAGGCCTTTGACGACCTCAGCCTCTTTTCGGTCAAAACCGGATACACGCATGTCCCGCACAATAATTGCTGCGTCTTTCAAATCGATCGCCGTAATCGACGCGTCTCCAGCGCCGAGCAGGCGGCCGGTCTGATTTTCAATCAGCAATATTCCTTGCCGACGGTCTTCGTTGAACACTGTCTTGTCGCTGACAAGCTTGTGGCGGTAGATACTGTCTGCCATGGAGCCGATTTCTGCCAGTAACGCACGGAAATTTCGAATTTTTTCCAGTGAAGCCAGTTCCACCGGGGTCACGGGACAGCCAAGCTCATCGGAAAGATTTTTCAGCAACGCCTCGCGGTCAGGCTGAGATTGAGTCCGCGAAGCAACAATCAGGGTGAATGCCCGCTCGAATTGCTTTTTCAGCTCGTCACTCTTGGTGAGACGAAGGTCATAGACATAGGGCGTGGCATTTTCTGCTGCAGACCGCAATTTTTCCGTCAGCGCAGGGTCTTCCAGCAGATAGCTCTGGGTAGCCTTGATATCGGCAGATGCAATTTCACCGGCATTATAGCGAGAGGTGTGGAAATGCTGACTGGGAACAATGATCAGAGAGAGGACGAGAGCCGTTACCAGCAAGAGAAACGTTTGAGTCTGCTTTTCGTTTCTGCCGCTGAAGAACCGGTCATTGAGGGAGTCAAGCAGTCGCCTCCCACGCAAAGCGAGTAAAGCTGCTCTATTCTTTTCTTTACTGGCTTTGGAAGTATCGGAGGGCATACCCTGTTTCTGAAACCTCGCCGGAATACCTGAGTTTAGTAGAAAATTCAACGTTAACTATAATCTTTCTCTAGCAACCATGTCAACGTAAACATACCCCGGCGAAAAACCGTTACCAACCATCGTGTTAGACATATTGCATTTATGCAGGCGCCGTACATCTTTCCCATTTACATTAATTGTGATATAAAATCTTCGATAGAGGTCAGGGGCATATACCCCGAAGCAAAGGAGATAATAAATGAGCACAATTGCTGATGTGTATGCACGGGAGATTCTCGATTCGAGAGGCAACCCGACTTTGGAAGTAGAAGTACTGCTGGAGTCCGGGGTAATGGGCAGGGCAGCCGTACCATCGGGAGCCTCCACGGGTGAGCGGGAAGCCCTGGAACTGAGAGACGGCGACGCCGCTCGATACCTGGGAAAAGGAGTTCTCACCGCAGTCAACAATGTGAACACCCAGATCGCGGATCAGATCATCGGGATGGACGCAACCGATCAGGCCGGCATAGATCTGCGCATGATCGAACTGGACGGGACTGAATTCAAAAGTAATCTCGGGGCAAATGCTATCCTCGGTGTTTCCATCGCTGTTGCCAAGGCTGCGGCAGAGGCACTCGGACTGCCCCTCTACCGCTATATTGGCGGCGTAAACGCCCGGGAATTGCCGCTTCCGATGATGAACATCCTGAACGGTGGTGCCCATGCCGACAACAATGTCGATATACAGGAATTCATGATCATGCCTGTCGGTGCCCCAAACTTTTCCACGGCACTTCGTATGGGAGCAGAAATATTCCATTCCCTGAAAAGCGTTTTGAAGAAAAAGGGCTACAACACCTCGGTTGGCGACGAGGGAGGCTTTGCTCCGAACCTGAGTTCCAACGAAGAAGCTCTCCAGGTCATCATGGAAGCGATTGAAAATGCCGGCTATAAGCCAGGAGATGACGTCCTCCTGGCGCTTGACGTTGCCTCGTCCGAGCTTTTCAAGGAGGGCGCATATTACCTGGAAAACGAAAAAACACCAAAAAAGACCGCCGATCAATTGATCGATTTTTACGAAGATCTGGTAAACCGCTATCCTATCATTTCCATTGAAGACGGCATGGCAGAAAACGACTGGGACGGCTGGAAGAAGATTACCGAGCGATTGGGGAAAAGGATCCAGTTGGTTGGAGACGACCTGTTCGTAACCAACGCAAAAACCCTGCAGCAGGGTATCGACAAGGGAGTGGCCAACTCCATCCTGATAAAACTGAATCAGATCGGAACCTTGACGGAAACCCTCGATGCCATCGAAACAGCCAAAAGTGCCGGGTACACCGCAGTCATTTCCCACCGTTCAGGAGAAACCGAGGACACTACCCTGGCCGATCTTGCCGTGGCTGTCAATGCCGGCCAGATAAAAACCGGTTCCCTCTGCCGCACCGACCGGGTCTGCAAATATAACCAGCTTCTTCGCATTGAAGACGAGCTCGACACGACGGCCCTGTTCAAAGGAAAACGCGTCTTCTACAACCTTAGCTAAACAGTTTTCAGCCGGAAACTCTGAATATTGTCCGGGTTGAGATGGGGCTTTCACGGAGTCTCTCGTACGGCTTTATGGCAAACTGGCGACAGGAAGGAAAGCGCCTGAAGCCAGCAGGCTGTTTGATCCGTGTGTAGGGTGGTGACCGATTACGAGAGGCTTCGGGGAAGTTCCAGCTCAGCCCATGCCAAAACTTTTCGGATGGAAACTTAACAGGAACGATTCGCTCTTTGAGGTATCGTATTCCTGTAGTTGCACCCAAAAAGGGCATGGTTTCCATACCATGCCCTTTTTGGGCTCCCACGCTGTCGGACAAACCCTGCTGATTGAACGCCCCTGACAGATTGAAATACCTGCCGTCCCTCGCCCTCCCCCGGAAACCTGCTATACTGAATTACCAATAAGGTTAACGCAGCCTTTTCACAGCGTCATGACCGGTTCGACGGGAGCGGGGCAACAAATTTTTTGCCGAGGGGTGCTACTCTATGCATGTCATCTGGATGTTTCTTCTTTTCATGTTGACAGCAGCGCCGACACAGGCTAAGGAATTCAATGTGTTCGGCGGAATCCTGCAGGATACCGAGGACCATGACCAGACCTACACCTGGCAACTGGAATACCGTCAGCAGTTTCAGGAGAATTTTGCTTTCAGCATCACCTATCTGAATGAAGGTGCCTTTCCAGTTCACTCCCGGGACGGTCATGCGGCTCAATTGTGGGCACGGCTGCCCCTGGCAGACAACCGTCTTGCTTTGGGGCTCGGTGCTGGACCCTACTTTTATTACGACACGATTCCCTATCGCATCAGCGGCTACAGCCTCAACGACCACGGCTGGGGCGCGCTGGTCAGTCTCGACGCAACACTCTATACCCGCAGTCGCTGGCTTTTTCTCCTCAGAGGCAATTGGGCGGCAACCGGAAGCAGCATCGACACGGTCTCCGCCTCGTTCGGCATCGGCTACCGGTTGGGTGACATCACCTCGCCGCCCATCAGACCCGAAGAAAGTGATACCGCGGAACGCACAGCGCACAACGAAATCACCCTTTTTGCCGGTCAAACGAGCGTCCACAACAAGGGACCGTCCCACTCTTTTGCCGCAGGACTCGAATACCGCCGTCACCTTCTTCGGTACCTTGACGGGACCGCCGGACTCCTCTACGAGGGCGACAACAGCCTGAGCCGCAGGTACGGCCTCGCAACGCAGCTATGGCTCACCCAGACTTTTTTCGATGATACCCTGCACCTGGGTTTCGGTGCCGGTCCGTATTTTTCCTATGACCGTCGAAGAACCGAGGAAGGCCAGGACCACAAGCTGACCATAGCGAAAATCATAACCATGACATCTGGATATCGCTTCACTCCTGACTGGGGAGCAAGGTTCTCCTGGCACCGTGTGATCACAAACTATGAACGAGACGCAGATATCTATCTACTGGGCATAAGCCGATATTTTTAGACTTGCTTACATGAGTTTTTATTACAAAATCGTTGCAAATCTTATAAATCTGGACTATACATACCAAAAACTACACTTCCCACATCACATTACAGTTTCCTGAAAGATCTGCTGATGGACAAAAATCATAGACAATATCCTGCCAAAACTGTTGCAGTCGGCACTTCACCCGCCGGTCTGATAGCGGAAAGCCTCCGGGACGTTCTATTCCGGATAACGCTCCCCGAGGGCAGGTACGAACACATCAGTCAGGCGGTAAGGAATGTCACAGGATATCCTCCCGGCAACTGGTATCATAACCCGTTCCTTCTTCTCGAAATCATTCTTCCCGCCTGGCGAGCAAAATTCGAACGTGAATTCAGGAAATTTCTCCGCGGCTGCGGACGGGAGGACCATACGTTCCCTATCCGTCATCAACAGGGAGATATCCGCTGGATTCATCTTCGAACCACGCTGCTCAGAGATGAACAGGGAAAAGCACGTGCCATTGAGGGGCTTGCTTTGGATATTACGGAGAAAAAACAGGAGGAAATGGAGCGAGAACAGCTGATCCGGGAACTAAAAAAAGCGTTGGCCGAGGTAAAAACCCTTAGTGGTCTGCTTCCCATCTGCAGCTTCTGCAAGAATGTCCGGGATGATCAAGGCTACTGGAAACAGATAGAATCATATATAACCGAGCACAGTGAGCTGTTCTTCACCCATGGGTTGTGCCCCGATTGCCTTGCGCATCATTACCCGCAATACACCTCGGCACTTTCAGCCGCAAAGAACGACCCGAAGATTTGAAGGAAGTCACCCTCACCTTCCAGCACCAACCGTAGAAGCACTCACTCCGGCAAAAATGGTAGCGAAAACAACTTCGGCTGCACTTCCGTGCACGTCACAAGCCTGATTTCATCCCAGGGGCTGGAAGGCGCCCCCTTCTTTTCAGAGTGAAGTAAGAACCTTGAGCAGATGGGGGATCAGCTGTTTCTTGCGAGACATGACACCCTTTAGTTCATAAAGATGAGGTTCTAACTGGGGATAGCCCATCACATGGGCGATCTGGTTCATCCCTTCCACAAGAAACAGAGTCGTCTCGGTGTAAATGTCGGTAACCATGAGACCCGCAAGGGGCAGCCGTTCCTCGGACCGGATACGTTTTAGTGCACTGCGCAGATCTTCTTTCAGACCATGGAATTCGTCGAAACCAACCACCTCTACCTGACCAACGCCAATATGGGTGGTGCCGACGGCAAAATGCTTGAAGTCTGAGCGTATCGCTTCTTCGGGTGACGGATGGGGAGCAAAACCACTACAGGCGGTAAAAATCTCCCTGCCAAAAACACGATGATCAAGCCCGGCGATTTCCTCAAGCCAGACAACCATTTCCCTATCACGGTCGGTGGTTGTAGCTGATCGCAGGATGACGGTATCCGAGAGGATGCCCGCCAGAAGCAGTGCGGCCATGTTTTTTTCCGGACACACCCCACGCTCCCGATAGAGGGAGGCAACGACGGTACAGGTGCTCCCTACCGGAGAAGTCATGAAGGCAATGGGAAGGCTCGTTCCCGGATTTCCGAGTTTGTGGTGGTCGATAACTTCCAGGATTTCCACTGATTCAGCCCCCGGCACCGCCTGACCCAACTCATTGTGGTCAACGAGAATCAGCGCAAAGGGTACTGGCGTTAGAAGCGATGACTTCGTGGCAATCCCGGCAAGTGTTCCGTCCTCTTCCACGGCTATCACTGCGGACTCACCGCCTTGAACGAGGCGTACACGTAGATGCTCGAACGGCTCGCTGATTCCAATTCGGGAAAATTTTTTCTCTACGAACTGCGACAGCGGGGGGGCAAGCTTTGCAAGACCTGCAGCCGTGGCCGTATCAAAAGAAGTGGAAAGGATCGAAACGCCATTTTTGCGCGCCCTGTCCACCAGATCTTCATCAACCCCGAGACCTCCGGTAATCACCAGCAACCTGACGCGACGCTCGATGGCCGCCTCCTGGATGGAGCGTCGGTCACCGGTCATGATCAGCAGCGAAGAGGGATCAAATCCCTCTATACGCGTTGAAAACGATTCCTCCAGCATGGCACCGATAAAAAGATGCAGTTTTTCCACCTGGAAATCCGGGTTCCCGGCCAGGAATGTTCCCTGCAAGCAGGCAGCCAACCCGGCAAGGGAAGCTTCAATAGTGCGCGAGGAATTCGAACCGGCAACGAGATATTTTTCCGAAAGTTTGAGCAGGGAAACAATACCAATTGGAAAGTCTCTTTCGTCAACTACCGGCAAGACCCTTACTGAATGACGATGAAAGAGCTCCAGTGCTTCCTTGAGAGTCAGATCCGGACGAGCGGTAATGGGCGGACGGCTTAACACATGGTTAACTTTGGGATGGACATCAGTCAGGTATTCCGGCGGATCAATGCCGAGACGCTCCAGAACGTAGCGTGTCTGAGGATTTGGTGTGCCGGCCATGGCAGGTGAAACATTTTCGACGCCCAGCCGTTTTTTCAGGCCGGCATAGGCAATGGCGGATGCTATCGAATCGGTGTCGGGATTGCGGTGCCCGATTACGTAAATTTTTTTCTCCATGAAGTTCCCCTTTCCTTTCCCTGTCCCGACAGTACAGGAATAGTATACCCCATTCCGGCACGAATGCATTTCGAGTCAAACGAGGCGACAGGTCCGGGAATAAGAGAATGAAAGCTGTGACTACCTTCCGTTTACATAGGAAATAACGGTATCGGGATCGTAACCATAGACTACCTTCGATCCGACCCTGACCAGCGGCACTCCCCGCCCGCCCAGGTCGCGGTATATTTTGGCAGCTTTGTCATTTTTTTCAATGTCAAAGGTCGTATACGCTACCCCCTTTTTATCAAGGGCTTTCTCCATCATCTTGCAGTAGCCACACCAGGAAGTGACAAATATCTCAACGGTCGGGCAGTTCCGGTTATTCTTGGCCTTCTGTGACGCTGCATCCGCCAAAATAATTCTCGGCGCAGGTTTTGTAAGACCAACGGGAAACATTTCCGCCTGGGCAGGCACAAACCAGACACAACTAACAAGCAACAACGCGGTACAGGTTACAGGTATTCTCATTTCACCCCTCCTTAGGAGCTGCAAACAAATAACATGGGCATCTTGCATCTCATCTTCAGGCCATCGTTGACCGAACTTCAATCACCAAATCCTCAACGTAGTCCTGCTACGTCTGCGGTTTGGCTCAATCAGTTCTGTCAAATCTGATCTAAATCTGAGCGCAATCTTGACCATGTTATTCATGTACAGCTCCTTATTCGCGTTTCTATATATCATTATTTGCTATTATTTGCCATGAAATGTTACACGCGGACCGAATGACTCAGGACGTTTTCCCCTTCCGGCCCACGTCACTCGCCCCACAAAGCGTTCCGCAACCCGGTACGCCGCTCGACGCGACGGGCCACCGCGGCGGCAAGAAGTTCCTCGCCGCACCAGATTTCCACCGAGTTCCTGGCACGGGTAATGCCCGTATAAAGTACCTCGCGCGTCAGGGCCAGGCTATCGGTGGGCGGAATCACCAGCAGTACCCGGTCGAATTCCGACCCCTGACTCTTGTGGACGGTCATGGCAAATACCGTTTCGTGAGGGGGGAGCCGCAGAGGGGAAACCTTGCGAACCCCGCCATCCTCTGCCGGGAAAAAGACGGCAAGTGCGCCTTGCTGCTCCGGATCAGGCAAGACAAGACCCACGTCACCATTGAAAAGCTTCAGCACATAGTCGTTCACAGTAATCATGACCGGTCTGCCACAATACCAGTTCGTATCCGGCGATATCAGGTGATGAGCAGTCAGCAAACTTTCGACAGCCCTGTTCAGTGCTGCGACGCCATAACTCCCCCCACGAACGGCACACAGGACCCGGAGACGATCAAAAACGGCAAGGGCCGTGGCGGCACATTCCTTGTGCGCCAGGTAGGCACGGAAACCTTCCAGCACTGCCCGCTCGAGAGCGGCCGGAAGAGCCGCGGCCGAGGGCAGGTCGCGCCGACTCACCTCGTAACTCGTCTTGTCCCGCAGGGCTTCGAGCACGGCACCCGGGTCACCCTCGTTGATCGCCCGGCTGACGATGTCGATTGCGCTCCCGGCATCGAAACGATAATTTTGTCTCAAGACCACCAGGGAATCCGTAAGAATCGCTGATTCAGATTTCTCATCGGATCCTCCCGGCGAACAGCCGGCAACGTCGGCCAGATAGCAGCAAAAATCAGGGGAATAACGCGGAGCACTGCCTGTTGAACAGATATCGCC
>Ga0351902_1088_pt1 | contig 19954 bp, 17 predicted proteins | sample BONcelHT113001D5_FD_205828 | JGI IMG/M metagenome (GOLD analysis project Ga0351902, IMG submission 205828) | Enriched cells from coal bed in the Powder River Basin, Montana, United States - BONCAT cells T11 rep1 HSBNCT.T11.300.1.D5 ...
CTCCAGCTAAGGTATGGAAGTCTTGTCGAAAAGTTGATTGAGGATTCCGGGGCATTGTACGAAATGATCCGCAAGGAACAGCCGCCGGCAACTATCGGCTATCTAACCGACATCGGCTTTTCCGATGAAAATATTCAGAAGGTACGTTCGTTGATGCAGGGAGTGACGCTGCTTGTCTGCGAGTGTTCTTTCCTGGCGGAAGATAAGGCTAAGGCCCGCATATCTGCTCACCTCTGCACAAGCGACGTCAATGCCCTGCTGGACAAGCTGCGACCACTGTACTTTCTGCCCATGCATCTGTCGAAGAGCTACATCCACGATTGGCGACGACTCTATGATGAACTGATCCTCCCTCCTGATGTAACCCTGCTGCACCTGCCGGAACACCTGACACCCCGCCCGCTATTGACCCATGAAGCTGTTCGGCTTTGCAAGGCAAGGACCGCTGTTCACCCTTGAATTTGCGCCGGAACCTTGCTTGTCATATTACAGCCCAATCATTACTACACAGGGTTCGCGTCTTCGCAATTCCTTTTTTCTCCCGATATGGTTCATGTCAGGTTTGTGGATGATGAACAATCTGACACTTGTTTTTCGATTAACTTAAAAATTATGAACTCGCAAAAAGTCGTCATACCCGCGAAAGCGGGTATCCAGTGAAGATGTAACTCACTGTAATTCCTGGATTCCCGTTTTCACGGGAACGACGGTACATCGTACATTTCAACTATTTGCGAAAGCATCAAAACTACCTGCAACAAAGAGGCTCTACATAGATTTTCAAGAGCAAAACCAGGGTCAAAGCGCCCAAAAATGGCTTGTTGTGGGATGAAAGTTACAAATATCAATTGATTATCTTGGTCTGGTCCCTTGTCCGACAGGCTCCTAGATCGTTTACAAACAAAAAGCCTCTCGCTCATCTGAACGGGAGGCTTTTTACACTTCGTATGGAAGTTGAATGCTATTTACTGAATTGTATGTTAAGAGAATTGCTCCCTTTCATATCCTCAAGTGGGGAGAATCTATTTCCAGTCATCACATGCATGACTATCCATATCGCAGAAGCATGCATGACGGCCTACGGTGTTGGTTACGGCTTCGGCAACTTTTCTCAGTTCGTCGCAGCTGTTATGCTCACTTGCCGTGTTCAGATACTCTTTGATGTTGGCAGGAATATAGTCGTGGTCGACGAAAACGTTGACCTCGCTACCCATGGTTACACGGAGGGAATCCGAATAGTCAACCTGTAACCCGTCGCTAAATTCGCATTTCATAGTAACACCTCCTTTTTATGCATACATTATCCCACACTTCAATTGATAATGCAAAGCAGTTTCAATTGCAGGAAGTGCCCTGCGATTGTACCGGCACGGAATAGGGCTGTTTTGTGACGTACCTGTCTCCTGAAAATAATCTGCATAAGAGTATACATTGAGGCATAGCGCAAAAAGTCACGGTAGTCTTTATTTCGTCATAACTTCGGTTTGTTCGCAGCAGCCAAAGCGCGGCTGCAAAGCTGAAATCCCAAAATATCATGAGGTTAGCAGACTGGAACCCCGTTTTCGCGGGTACGACCAGTTTTTGCGGGGCCCTTAAAATTAGATGGTAAAATTCACGCAAACTATTTATAGATAGTGGGGCAACGCACCGGTATGGCTTTTGAGGGTTTTTTGTAAAAAGCTGGAACTTTTTTTGTGCATATTCCGTCTAAGAGTGTAACTACGTATAAACGAGAGGACTGAAGAAATGAAAAACCTGCGAGCCAGCAGTTACCTGAACCAGGTCGACGTCGGCAACGGAACGACACTCCTGTATAACGGCTCAACGCTGTGCATCGATCTTGTTCCCACGGAATATGCCCGTATGCTGTCTGAGGGACACGATCTGTTTTTTCTCTTGCCGGAAGAAAAACAGCATCTGCTCAATCGCGGCCATCTTACGACCCTCACACCGAAGCGTGAGCTGGAGGAGTTCAGAAAACTGGTTAGCCTTATTCTTGAGAAACGGGCCAGGGTTGACAGCAAACAACGAATTGCAAACCTCTGCTTCATCCTGACATATACATGCAATCTCTCATGCAGTTACTGTTACCAGCACTCCCTGGCCGATACAGCGACTGCTTCCCCGATGAGCGGAGAATTTGTCGAGAGATTCTTTTCCGACTATTTCCCGCAACTCTTCCCCCGGAAGCCGAAGAAACTATTACTTACCTTGTTCGGAGGGGAGCCTCTGCTTCCATCTAACCGGGAAGCAATTGCACGGATACTTGCCTATGCCAAAAGACGCTCCTCTGTCCGGATTTCCGTTGCTACCAATGCAACCACCTTGCCGGATATGGCAGATTTGATCGGCCCGTTACAAGGCAAGATCCAGAACGTGCAGGTCACACTGGATGGCGATCGACCACTCCATGACGAGAATCGCATATCGGTTTCCGGGCAGCCAACATTCGATACGACGATTGCCGCAGTCCGACAACTGATCGAGCTGCAGGCACGTGTTTCCCTGCGAATGCACATTCATCATGGCAGGCTGGAGTCTGCGAGGAATCTCGTTGATTACCTTGAGAAGGAAAAAATACTGAGCCATCCGCAGGTTGATGTCTATTTTTCGCCGATCAATACCTTTGACAGCGAACAGAATTCACCGGCAGAGGCTGCTCTGTTCGGAGGTTTGTTTCAGGAGGTGGCCGCGAAGACCAACCGGCCGCCATCAAATCTTGATTTCATGAGCAGATTTCTGGATATGCAGGAAAAGAAGATACTCCCCAAGGTGAGATTTTGCGGAACGGGAGGCGACAACTTTTATATTGTCGATCCCGTGGGAGATATTTACGGTTGCTACGAAGAGGCCGGACACCGGGACAGGCGCGTCGGCTCCTTTCCCAACGGAAAATTGCAGTTCCGGGCCTTACAGAAAAGCTATTCCAAGCGCCATCTTCTCCATCTTCCCGAGTGCATCCGCTGTTCTGCTGCGCTGTTCTGCGGCGGTGGCTGCCCCAGCGAAGCAAGGCTGCAGAAGGGTACGATTTTCACCTCCCATTGTCATCAAAACAAGGAATTTGTCGCGCAGACTTTGAAGGCATTTTTTTTAAGAAAGGAGGTGAGAACATGAAGAAGACAAGAATGACAGAAGCTGTTGTCGGGGTTGCTGCGGTCATGACGTTGTCCGTTATGGTTGGTCAGATCCTGCCGGTGAATCTGCTTGCCGACAACTCGGGTTTTTCCACCATTGCGGCTGCGGAAGAGTGTTGTGGCCCGTACGCACAACCGTGTCCTGAGTTCAAGGGGACGGCAGAATAGCCGTTTTCCGGGAAACCGGAAGGTTGGAAAAATCGGGACAGGTCTGTTGTGCTGTCTGGCGTAGTACGATAGATCTGTCCCGGTGGTATTCTGGCGTATTAGAAAGCAAAACAGGTACAACCGATTCACCAGTGAATCAACAAGCACCGAAGAGGCATCGGAACCGTGCTGAAAAATTGCAGAGCAACTATTTTCGAGGTGAATGATGTCTGCCAAAAACCAAACCGATCATAACGAAAATGGTGTGGATGTCCCGTTCGATGCATTGAGTCCCGAGACGTTGCGGAATCTTATTGAAGAATTTGTGACGCGAGAGTGGGCTGAACTGAGCGATTCCGGGTATTCTCTGGAGGACAAGGTAGAACAGGTCCTACGACAACTGAGGGAAAAGAAGGTAAAGGTGGTTTTCGATTTAACCTCAAATACAGCGAATATTGTTGTCAGTCGTTGACGGACAGCCTGGCTGTTTCACTGCCTGTTCATGAGGTGGTTAGAAATAAAAAAGCCCCTGAAAGGCAGGGGCTTTTTGTGATGTATGTGCGGCTGCTTAAATTTTCCGTACGTTAGAAGCCTGCAGTCCTTTTGGACCCTTGACCACATCGAATTCTACATCATCCCCTTCTTGCAGGGACTTAAATCCCTCTCCAGTGATCGCAGAGAAATGACAAAACACATCGTCACCATTCTCCTGCTCGAGAAAACCAAACCCCTTTGCGTCGTTAAACCATTTTACTTTTCCTTTTGCCATTTTCGTGCGTTCTCCTGAAAGATGTGATTTTACCCGATGCAAGGATCGGACAATTGCTTAACCGTACCAACTTTGGTTTCAATGTCAAGCAAATTGACAACAAATGGCGAGGTTCTTGTCTGATAAATCAGAAAAATTGCTTCTTTCATCGTTTGCTTGATCAGAATGTACAGGAAGGACTGGAGCTAGTTGCTTGAAAATACTAGATTTTCTGGCGTGTTCCACCAGCGGCCGATCGATTGCGCAATTCCGGCGGTGAATTCAGCCTTGTTATGCTTTTTTGCCCTGTTGACGTTTGGAAATCTCTGTTACTGCCTTGTCTCCGTGCGTTTGGGTGAAGAACAGGAGTAGGACTCAATGTGACGGAGAACAGCAGAAATTGCTACTTCACGGTAACGAACAAATTCAAGTATTCCACTCGCACAGGGCACAAGAGAAAATTAACGCTGCTATCCTTTGCAGGCGGGTGTTCTGCTGGGTCGGGACTTCGATGGCGTGCTCTTACGCCTGAACACCTTCCGCCACAGCTCGCAACTCTGCAAGCAGGTTGTCTTCGACCTCGATCATTCCGCTTTCCCGGTGCTGCCGTGCGCGGTGTGCACCCCGTTCCCCCGGTACGAATATTTCCCTGACTCCCGGCAGTTTCCGGGTTCCTTTCACCCGGGTGATGATTTCACCCACGTGCCGTATGAATTCCTCACGGTCGCCAAGGATATCCGGATCAATTGCGTAGATCAGGTGTCCCCAGTTCCCCTTGCTGTCGCCAAGGCCGCAGAATGCCGCTCCGACGAGGGGACCGCCCAGAATCTCGTTTATGAGCGCAAGACCTGAACCCTTGTGACTTCGGTCAAAGGAGCGGATTGCGCCCTGCATTGCTTCTTTGGGGTTGGTGGTCGGCTTCCCTACGGCATCGTAGGCAACGTCATCCGGAATCTCCTGCCCGGCGGTGGAGGCTTCCACCAGGCCGTAAAAAGAGATTGCCGCCGTCGACATGTCCAGGGTAATGGGGTCGGGGACTGCCGGAATGCCCACGGCCAGGGGGTTGGTGCCGAAGACCGGTTCGTAGGAGCCGTGCATGGCCACCCGCTCGGGAGATCTGCCGAAAACAAAGCCGATCAATCCCTGTCGGGCAAGTTCTGAGGCAAAATAGCCGATAGCGCCTGACGAAGTATTGGTGTTGAAGGTTCCGGCGATGCCGAAGCCGTTTTTCTTTGCCTTTTCGATTACGATCTCCAGGGCCTTCTTCACCACGACCATGGCATGATTCCGGTTGCCGTTGATCCGTGCGGAAATCGGGGTCTCCTTCTCGATGATGATTTCTCCGGCATGCGGGTCCCTCGGGATTCCCTTGCCGATGAGTTTTGCCACACCCTGGTTGTTGCCGCGCAGTTGGGCGTACAGCAATACCTCGCAAATGGCCCGTTTCTCTTCATCGCTGTATCCGAACTTTTTTACGGCCCTGGCCGTCAGATCTTCAAGTTCGCGAATGGTTATCTTCATCGCAAGTCCCTCCTGTCAAAATAGTCTCTTCAAAACGATCCAAAGTACATTCTGAACCAGATGAATCTAGCGCTAAAACCTTACCCCAGCCTGTGGTGTAGCTCAAGAAAAAAACAGTGGCTTTACACAGACGTTTTCTCCCCGCAGCTTTTAAATCCTTCTTCAGGTGCTACACTATCCACTGAAGTTTCAATTCTATGAATGAAAGGAGAAACACAATGAAGAATGGTCAACACGTCGTATTGGGAATCCACATTCAGAACAGGGTCAAGGATGCGCCGGAAATCCAGAAACTTCTGACCAGCTTTGGCTGTAACATCAAGACCAGGATTGGACTCCATGAGGTGACGGAAGACTTTTGTTCCGGCTCCGGTTTGGTTATTCTCGAGATGGTGGGTGATGTATCCGTCTCCAATAGGCTGGCGGATAGCCTCAATGCATTTGACGGCGTCGAGGTACAGAAAATGATTTTCGGTCATGACTAGCGTCCCGTGTGGTTAGTCCCATCTTTTTCATTCCGGTTCTTTTGGCCCCTTACGCTCCCCGTCAGGGACCTTGTCTGCGTTGCCTCGCCTTGCCAGAAGCCGAAACTCCTCGGAATTCATGCGGCGAACTAACCGCACGGGACACTAGCGGTGCATGATTCGGCGAGATGCCGGTGCGTTATCGATTGCCGGCAGCGGAGAGGAGGTCGTCAATGTCCTCAGGAAAAAGTTCGGAAAGCCTGTCTCCCTGGTGGAGAATTTCAGTGATTATCGTACTGATAATCGGGTTTTCCATTCTGATCTGGATGGCCGTCAGATCCTATCAGGATGCGCCGCCGATCCCTGACAAGGTCGTAAACGCCAAAGGTGAAACGGTATTCAGCGGAGCAGACATACTGGCAGGACAGCAGGTCTTCCTCAAGTACGGCCTTATGGAAAATGGTTCCATCTGGGGACACGGGGCCTATCTAGGCCCTGATTTCTCCGCTGAATACCTGCACATTTTGACCCTGGATGCGGGTGAAATGATTGCTCGCAGGAATTTCCGGCAGGGTATGGGTGACCTGTCTCCGATCGAAAGGGAGACCGTCAATGCGGAAGTTCGGCGATTGCTCAAGGAAAACCGCTATTCTGCAGAAACACGCACGCTGGTTTACTCCCCCGAGGAAATTGCTTCGTTTGCTGGCCAGGTCCCGAAATGGACGTCCTATTTTCTGAATCCCTCGGTAAACGGCGGACTGATGGTGGGGCAGGTTAAAAATCCCGAGGAACTCCGGCAACTGACAGCTTTTTTCGCCTGGGCGGCCTGGGCTTCCGTGGCCAACCGTCCCGGGAAGTCCTACTCCTATACAAACAACTTCCCCTACGATCCTGCCGCCGGCAACACACCCGGCAGCGCCTCCATCCTCTGGAGCACACTGAGCCTCATTACCCTTCTTGGCGGCATTGCCGCGGTACTGTTTGCCTTTGGAAAATTCAATTACCTCGGCTGGAAAGCACGAGAGGATCAAGGCAGCCCCCAGGTATCTCCCGGCACTGCCACGGCTACACAACGGGCCATCATCAAATTCTTTCTTGCGGTTGCCGTACTTTTCCTGCTGCAGGTGCTGGTTGGGGGAGCGACCGCGCATTACCGTGCCGATCCCTCCAGTTTTTTCGGCATAGACTTTAGCAAGTACTTTCCGGGCAATATTTTCCGCACCTGGCACCTGCAACTGGCCGTTTTCTGGATAGCGACAGCCTATGTGGCGGGCGGGCTCTTTCTCGCTGGTTCACTGGGAGGGAAAGAACCGAAAGGTCAGATCAAGGGCATCAATCTTTTGTTCTGGGCGCTGAATGTGGTCGTATTCGGCAGCCTTCTGGGCGAGCTGTTCGGAGTCTACCAGTTGCTCGGGAACTTCTGGTTCTGGCTGGGCAACCAGGGTTGGGAATACCTCGACTTGGGGCGTGTCTGGCAAATCCTTCTGGCCTTGGGTCTTGTTTTCTGGCTTTTCCTCCTTTTCAGGGAGATCGCACCGGTTCGGAAGGATCCCGAACGAAATGAGATTTCGTCTCTGTTTCTTTTGGCCGCCATAGCCATTCCGCTCTTTTACCTGCCGGCGATGTTTTTCGGCAGTGCCAGCAACTTCTCGGTGGTGGATAACTGGCGTTTCTGGATCATCCATCTCTGGGTTGAAGGTTTTTTTGAGCTGTTCGCAACGGTAATGGTCGCTGTGATATTCTTCCAACTTGGTCTCATCACCCAGTTCACTGCCTCACGGGTCGTTTATCTGGATGCCATTCTCTACCTGGGCAGTGGAATTGTCGGGACCGGACATCATTGGTACTGGAGCGGACAATCAACCGTTACCATGGCCCTTGCGGCAATGTTCTCCGCGATGGAGGTCGTGCCGCTCACCCTGCTCACCCTCGATGCCTGGGACTTTATAAAAGTTACCAGATCGCAAGGCGAGAACAGCAATAGCGAACAGACTATCCCGCACAAATGGACGTTCTATTTCCTTATTGCAGTCGGCTTCTGGAATTTTGTCGGCGCCGGGGTCTTTGGTTTTCTTATCAACCTGCCCATAGTCAGTTATTTCGAGGTGGGTACCATGCTTACACCAAACCACGGCCACGCCGCGATGATGGGGGTCTTCGGCATGCTCGCGCTGGCGCTTATGGTTTTTGCCATGCGGCAGGTATCTTCGGATGAACAATGGTTGAAAACGGAAAAATATATCCGGGTTTCATTCTGGGGATTAAATGCAGGGCTTGCCCTGATGGTTGTCACGAGTCTCTTTCCCGGGGGAGTGCTGCAGTTTGTGGATGTCCTGAACAATGGCTACTGGCATGCCAGGGGGCCGGAGTTTTTGCATTCTATCAGAATTCTCGAGTGGTTGCGGCTGCCTGCGGACTTCATTTTCATTGTTCTGGGTGCTTTCCCCATGTTGATTGCTGCTTTTTTGACCTGGCGGTCCATGGGAGAAGAGGCCCGGGGGTAGCACGATAGTGTGTCTGTGGACCAGCAACGAACCTGCAACTCTGCTTGGCGAGGGAATACATGTCAGCAAGCTTCGGGCCGGGTAACGGCGCCCTGGAAAATGAAAATGTACTGTTAACGATCGGCCACTCCACACGGTCCGTTGAAGAATTCCTGGCACTACTGCTGGCTCATGGTGTTAAAAGGCTTGTTGATGTTCGTACTATTCCGCGTTCCCGGCACAATCCGCAGTTCAATCGTGATACGCTTCCTGAAGCCCTCGCGGCTGAAGGCATCCGTTACACGCATCTGCCCGGATTGGGCGGTCTTCGTCACACCAGGGCCGATTCGCCGAACAGCGGATGGCATAACGAATCGTTTCGCGGTTTTGCGGATTACATGCTAACAGAAGAGTTTGCCGAAAATATTGAGAAGCTGATGGAGTTAGGCAAAACAGAACGAATTGCCGTTATGTGTGCCGAGGCGCTGCCTTGGCGGTGTCATCGATCACTGATAGCCGACGCCCTGATGGTTCGAGGTGTCAGCGTTGCTCACATCATGGGCAAAGCCAAACTTGTTGTCCATGAACTTACTTCATTCGCTCGGATAAAAGGCACCACGCTTGTCTATCCTGGTGAGGAACAGAGTGCGGAGGGGTAACCATGAATTTTCTGCTGGACCATCTTGTCCTGAATTGCACAAACGTTGAAAAAATGCTTGAGTTTTACTGCACTGTTTTCCGGTTTTCAGCCGAACGGGTCGAAATGTACCGTGAAGCAAAAGTGCCGTTCCCCTCTGTGCGAGTTAACCCGGATACAATTATTGATCTATTCCCCGGCAGACCGGCCGGTATCGAATCTCATGGTGAAAAGGCGGATACAAATCTCAATCACTTCTGCCTCTCGGTAAGCAAAGAAGACTGTATAATGCTCACCGAGAAGCTTGGCCATCTCGGGGTACTTATAGAGCAGGGCCCTGTGGAACGATGGGGAGCTCATGGAACCGGAGTTTCGATCTATTTTCGTGACCCTGAGCTGAACCTGATTGAGGTGCGTTATTATGAAAACAGGACTGGTACAGAAGTATGTCTGCTCGAAACGTGATCCCTTGGGGGTACGGGCAAGGAGGATTGATACATGAGCTTTTCTGGAAAAGAAGCACTGATAATCGGTGGGAGCAGCGGCATGGGACTGGCTGCGGCCAGGTTCCTGGTGAACAAGGGCGCCGTGGTGACACTGGTTGGTAGAAATCCTGCGAAATTGGCAGAAGCACAGGCAACGTTCGAGACTCCCGACAAGGTTCGTACCTTTCAGTGCGACCTGACAAACAAGGGAAAACTGGAAGGTTTGATCTGTCATGTACGAGATGAGATGAAAGGCGTGAAATATCTGGTCAATGCTGCGGGCGTTTTCTCTCCCACGTCTTTTCTAGAGCACACGGGCGAGGATTATGATGCCTATCTGGATCTCAACAAGGCCCTTTTCTTCGTGACCCAGCAGGTGGCGAAGAATATGGCTGCCAGCGGCGGCGGGGCGATCGTCAACATCGGCTCCATGTGGGCTCATCAGGCCATTAAAGCAACACCTTCGTCGGCCTACTCAATGGCCAAGGCCGGGTTGCACGCCTTAACGCAGCATCTGGCGATGGAACTGGCAGATCATGGCATACGTGTCAATGCCGTGGCACCTGCTGTGGTGGAGACGCCGATCTACGGTGCCTTCATCAAACCCGAGGAGATTCATGAGGTTTTGCAGTCCTTCAATGGTTTTCATCCACTGGGCCGGATCGGCAAGCCAGAGGATGTTGCCGCGGTGATCGTGTTTCTGCTTTCGGAGGAGGCGAGTTGGGTGACAGGTGCTATCTGGAATGTTGACGGCGGGGTAATGGCCGGACGAAATCAGTAGCTGGAGTCTCACCAGAATTACTGATATCGCACTATCCCCATTTGTCAAAGCGTCTAGAGAGAGCGTAAATATATTGAAGGAGACCATGGGCGGGCTTGCCTATAGGCGTGTCGAAAGATCTGTATGCCGGAAGTAGCTACAGGGGGCAAACCTTGAAAAAGGAAGTATGATATACTTTAAAAAAACTTCAAGGAGGTGTCACATGGCTGTAAAGGTAAAGTCTTTCGGGATGGAGATTCGGCCTCTCAAGACCACGCGCGAACTTGAGGAGTTGGACAACTTGGTGAATCAATTCATCTCCGCTACGGGAATCAAGAAGGTGCTCTCAGTCTCCGACACCGCCACCACCGATGACAAGGGCGAGACCATTGGACTCGTGCGGGTCGTTGCTTACGAAGAATGATGAGCAAGGTCGGCACCGAACAGCTTTATTAAGGGTCACGTCTCCAAATATCAAATTTGATATTTGGAGACGTGACTCCAGTAGGTTCTCCAAATTACCAGTAAGCATCGTTTTGCCTTCCTACAGGAAAATCCACACTAAGAGCTTGTCCGTAAATAAACATTCCAGGCTCGCATCCCGTCTTCACGACGTCTTTGACCGGACCTCAATCACAAAATCCTCGTCGTAGCCGTGCTACGCCTGCGGTTTTGCTCAATCAGACCAGCCAAATCCTGCATAAATCCGGGCGCGATCATTTGTAATATTATTTACGGACAAGCTCTAAGTCACCAGAACATTGGAGAATCCAACCTGTTATAGTCAAGAAGGGCGGGTTTCAAATCCGCCCTTGTCTCTACATCGGAAATAACAATAATCCTATGGATGTGATTCGGCATGACAACGAATGCGTCCAGTGCAACATGCCTATAATGCCTTGGCATCTCGGTCCATGTCTCACAAACATGGTTGCCCAAATCGTTCAACTGCATTTGCCCGTAAACAATCTCACCAAACAGACATTTCCGTTGCCATTACAAATAGTCACGAAATATCCACCAGCCTGCGAATAATTGTATTTCCTCCTTGCATAAAATGTGGCAGATGCCGGTTACACACGATACACCAGGATTATTTCTGGATTCCCGATTACTCCCTCGGGAATGACACCTTTTTCTATTGTGCTGAATAATTACGTTCTAGCAAACAAAAAGTCCATGGAAGGTCGGCAATAGACTCTTATTGTTGCGGTGAATTTACCCGGCTGCAACATAGCCGTGATAAACAAAGGGTATCTTGGCACCGTGCCCTATCCCGATCGGTTATTCGGGGTGTACGTTCTTGTGTACCACGGAAATCACGAAAATTGGAGGTACCACCATGTGCAAAAGTCTACCTTGTCCATTGCATGGCCAAAACTGCTGCTATTGCCTGAACAATGCTGAAGGAGAGATCGTCGAGGTCGTAACCGCTGCCGGCACGAGTGCCGTTTCCGCTCGCCATGCATCCTGAAACAACGTCCGTGGGTAAGACTGTTCACTCTATCATGACTGAACCGCATGATTTTATCCCTCGCTTGAAGGATATCATGCAGGCGGCGAAAGACATTCCACCCGACTGGAAGGTTCGAGATGTGGTGGAGGTGTTCCGGAATGATAACTCCCTGATGCTGCTCCCGCTGGTTGCTGAAGGTATATATGTTGGGTTGATCAGCCGCAAAAACCTCTTCTTTAACCATTTGAGCCGTAAATTTGCCCTGGACCTTTACAGCAACAAACCGATAGCCGATCTACAGGATGACAATCCGGTCGTGATGGAGCCCGATCTGGATATTGCGGGTGCGCTTGCCTGCCTGATAGAACGTGACCCAATTCTGGAAACCGATTGTTTGCTGATAGCAGAGGGAGACCGGTGTGTCGGGGTGGTGCTGGTATCCGACCTGATGATGAGGATCTCGGAATTCCAGCAGAGTCTCCTTGCGACACTGCGAAGTATGAGCGAAAGGATCAGGGAAGAGGTAGCCCATGCGAGCCTGATTCAGCAGGATCTTCTCCCCGAACCGAAATTCAGCTTCAAGGATATTCAGGTTGGCGCCGGCATCACCACTTCGACGGAGATCGGTGGCGATTTCTATGATTATTTTATCTGTGGAGAGAGTCGGCTCGGCTTGATTATCGCCGATGTCAGCGGACATGGGGTTCAGTCTGGAATGGTTACGACTGCCGCCAAGGCAAGTCTCCATACCCTCCTTTCACTGGGAATTGCAACGCCGACTGAATTACTTTCGGGCATGAACAGGGCGATAACGGCCACCGCCAAGCGCAGGCTGCTCATGACCTGCTTTATCGCCGTGATAGATACGGAGAGCAGTCGCCTCTGCTATGCAAACGCAGGCCACAACTTTCCCTACCTGTTCCGAGGAAAATCCCGCGACCTGGAAATGCTTCAGGATGCATCCGGTTTCCCCCTTGGGTTCGAGGAGGATTCTCTGTTTGAGGAATACTCGACGGAATTCACAGCGGGCGACAGTATTGTTCTCTATACGGACGGAATTGTGGAGTGCAGAGGAGTTGACGAAGAGGATTTAGGCTATGATCGATTGGAGAAAAACATTCGCGAAAATATTGGGAAAACGCCGCACGAATCGGCACTCGCCTTGCTGGAATTCACCAGGAAATTTTCCGGAACTCCCACCCTTGAAGACGATGCAACAGTCATAATAGCCACCGTGGCTCCCTGATCGATTCGGGCTTCATCGAGGGCATTGAAAGGAAGCTTACCATGAGTGAAACCGGAACAATTATCGCGCTCGTTGCGGACGCTGAAGAACTGGCTGTCTGGGAGCCGATCTTCACGCGCTTAGAAGAAAAGTTGCTGCTCGTTGAAATGATAGAAATTCCTGGTGTTATCGCAAACCTCCGGAAAAGAGGAGCAAGTGTCTCACTCGTTATGATTTCCACGAGGGTGTATCCCCTTGGCTATCCGAAACTTGTCAGTCAGGCTCGTCAGCTATTTCCCGATGCCGACATCATGCTGATGTGTCTTTCAACCGATCCACCACCACCTTTGAGCCCCCTGCTTGTAGACAATATCAGACATCTGCTGATCAACCCGGTCGGCGGACCATTTTATGATCTGGATACAGTGGTGTCCCTGTTCAATCTCTCGATACGACGGTTAAAAAATGGCATCCCCCTCTCGATGGCTGATTACATCCGGCCGGGAACGTCCGTTCATGAATACCGGGTTTCATCATCCGAACAGAAAGAAGAACTGATAGCAGAACTGGAAAAAACAATCGGCGGCTATTCGCAGGAATACGAAATGCTGCGAATGAAAGGCGCGCTGCTGGCAGATGAAATGCTGGAAAATGCTTTCTACGCCGCTCCCCGGGACGGCCATTTCGCGCCGCTCTACCGGAAAGGTGAAAAAAGGAATATGGCGAACGGGGAAAATGTCATATTCCGTTACGGCTTCGACGGTGAAACACTTGCACTTGAGGTTACGGACGGCTGGGGCACACTCTCCTCGGAAGATTTATTCCGGCATCTCACGCAACACTTTGACAAACTCGGGGTTCATGAAGAAATCGGCGGGAGAGGTCTTTTCATTATCTGGCGTTTTCTGGACACACTTCTTATTCGTATCGATCCTGGAAAACAGACCGTAATCGGTGGCCACGTCCGCCTCTCGACAAGCAACTTTTTACCGGAAATTAAAGGCTTTCACATTGCCACCGGCCCGTAACAAGTCGCTGGTTTCCATCCGGAAACTCCGGATGTGAAACTAGCGGTTTCCCTGCCGCCTCCCGGTCATAACCAGGCTTCAGCGGGTCACTTGTGAAACTATTCATGATTGCCTGAACGACTTCTGAAAGGAAAGAGACATGGAAAAAGATTTTAAAATGGAACTCAGGCGCGGTTACGACGCTGACTTCGTAAACCTTTCGGGCACCATCGATTATGATGCGGGAACTTCCCTTGAAGAACTGATGGAAATAGTCAACCGTCCCAAGATCCGTATAGACTTCAGCAAAGTCGGGCGTATCAACTCAATGGGCATAGCCTTTCTCCTGCGCTGTTTCAAGAAACTCCGCGACGACAAAGGCGCCGAGATATCCCTCACCGGGCTCAACTCCATGCATACCATGCTATTCAAGATGACCGGAGTATTCCTGCTGGCAAATCCGGAGAATTGATTGTTCTTCAGCAGGGAACTTCTGTTATCGGAATCATGGCACCGCTACGGTTCCGGTCGAATCTACCGGGCACAGATAGGTCATTCAAGCTGATTTCGAAGAAATGTTACCGTGCTTTGTCATCTGCAGTACAAGATTGAAAATACTGTAATTACAAGGTTTTTATTCTTTTTAACCGGCGAGCCGTGTGGTACGTTATAGCAACCATCTCCTTTTTATTGCCTCCTCGGATTTTTCATTTTAGCCGAGGGGGCTTTTTTTGTACTGAGCGAGGTAGTTTTCATACGGAAAGTTTCGACAGAGGCTGAGCTGGAACTTCCCCGAAGCCTCTCGTAATCGGTCGCCACCCGAGACACGGATCGGGCAACCTGCCGGCTTCAGGCGCTTTCCATGCTGTCGCTGTAGTGGCATGAAGCCGCACGAGAGACTCCGAGAAAGCCCCAGTCCAACGGAGGATAGCACTGTTTCGGTGTTTCGGGATGGAAACGAGGTAAGGCGGGGGTATAGGCAAAGGAGTAATGCTGCCTGAGTTTTTCACAACATTTTTCAAACTGACAAACGGTTGTCATATGTCTCCGTCATACTGACAGTCAAAGGCATACAGAGTGACCGGCCAGTTTCGGTCGACAACCGATAGGGAGGATGAACATGATAGTGGAATACAGGTGCTCATGCGGTTTCAAGACGATATTTCCCCACAAGTATTTCAGACATACCACGTCGTGCACCGATCAGCCGCAGCATGACAAGGAAAGCCGCGTTTTTCGTGCTGAACACTCAACATCAGGGTAGAACAGTTTCAAAGGAGGCTCCAGGTGTACAAGACATTTTTGTGTGAATGTGGCGTGCGGAATAGCCATCAGGAATATTATTTTCCCTATTGGGAGAATATAGTTACACATAGCTGTACCTGCGGGAGGTTGCATCGGATAACCACGGAATGCACCGGGCGAGACCGGCACGCCGTGCGAAAAGACAATCAGTAGAAAAGACTTCCCAGTCCAAGAACCCTTTGAAAATCCCATGTTCGGCCAGTTCCGTCGGGTGGAGCGTGTGGAGGTGGAACCCTCTGTTCTCGAAGCGCGGAGTTGCATTCCAATGGAAATCGGGCGGAAGGGGCCAGCTGTAATGCCGAGGGAAAATTGTCTGTCTGGGGTGGATGAATTTGAATCCGAGCCTTTCCTGGAGCAGTCCGTAGAGCCCGCATGCGATCCCCTGAGGCGAAGTGGCATGGAGCCTGAGCTCGATAAAATCTTTACGTCGATGCGAATCCCAGTGATACCCCTGCCACGGTGAGTGAAGCAGCGGATACCGGGTGTGCGGTTTTGGCCCGGGAGAAGGGCTGTTTCGCATCTGCTCCGGGTCGGGAAGAACGATGCGAACCCTTGAAGCTTGGGCGTTCAGAGTGATTCTGGCGTTGGGGAATCCCCTACGGAGTAGGGTATGTGTGTCCTTGACGGCGATCCGGACTACAGGGGCTTTCATCAGGCTGTCGGGAACAACGATGTTTATCGATTCGTATCTTTCAGGCGTTTTGGCTGTCGGGTGCCGGGCCGCCAGGGAAATATCCTGAAAGACAAAAAGAAACAGGGCGGCAACGCTGCAAAGGATAATCCCTGGTGATGTTACGGAATATTTCACATTACATTCGTTTCTTCTGAAATTGTAATTCCTGCTGGTTGAGGTTGATGCTTCCACCCTGGAATGCCATAAGACCGGACGCCTCTGTGTGAGGTGATTCAGGTGCGAAACGCGACAGTTTACGGTAATCTGGTGCCAGTCTTCCATTAAAGTAACTGGTGGCCCGATAGTAGCGCAAGTCGTTGAGCCAGAGTGAGGAGTGAATTCTGTCCCGCAGCAAACGCTTGGCAAGCCTGACCGGAGCGGAGAAGAATTCCTGAAAGGGTCCAAGAAGTTCCGAAGGGTCCCGGAAACATTCCCAGTCGCATTCCCGGCAGGAAGGTTTACAGGGCGGGTTTTTCAGATCGAGATTCCAAAACTTGCCGAGATTCTCGGCGCCCCGGTAGCCACAGGGATAGGTATCACCGTCCTTGGCCTCGATAAAGAAAAAATCGCTCCCTCCGTGGCACGGGTAGCTCCGGTCTTCCTCGCCGGAATACCGCCGTGCCAGAGCGTGCAGAGAACTGAGGGGGGAAAATATCCGGATTTGCGAGCGAAATTCCGGGATGGTTTCCAACAGGGCCGTGAACATGGCGTGTCTTTCCCGAGCGCTGAAGCGGACACAATCATCCGCCGCCGTTGCCTCGTAGACAGCGCTGAGAGAAGAAGACGTATCCGTCTCGATATTCATCGGATAGCAGGCGTTGGCGATGGTGAACCCCAGATCAAGTACGCGACGGTAAAAAGCCCGGAATCCTGCCCGGAATTCCTCGGCCGTGGCGGGTGAGCCGGCCTTCGCGGCTGGACGTGGCGGGAGGATGGCTTTGGTGATGCCAAGGTTCGCCGAGGGGAAAATGCCATGCTCGTGGAAGATGGGCAGCGCACGTTCGATGCCCTTCATTACCCCTGGCAGTCCCCGCAGGCTTTCGTGAACCTCCGGATCAGGCGAATCGATGCTGATCCAGAAGGTATAGAGTCTGGTGGCGGCGAGGGCCTCTGCCAGGCGGGAAATTCTGGAGGTAAAATCCGCGCTGTCGGGGTTCTTGAAGAGAAAGCCGTTTGTTCCGGTCCGTATAAAGGGTATGTCTGCATCACCGGCGTAGTGCAGGAGTGTGAGCAAATTCTTTGAGTAGAGGAATGGTTCCCCACCGGTAAAAGACAGCGCCGCAATGCCGGAATTGGCGGCATGGTCGATGATCCGTCTGCCGTCGGCCAGCGAAAGGAGGGAGCGGCGGAAAGGGGTGTTCCGCCGCATACCGCACTGCGGGCAGGTGGCGTTGCAGGAATCGGTCAGCTGAACAATCAGCTGGGAGGGAATTCTGCCACGGGCCAAGGTGAGCGCGTGGCGCAGAAGGGAGCGTTTCGTGCTGATGTCTGACACAGGACCTCTCAGTAATTGGCAACCTTCGGCTCGAGAATGGTAGCGCAGGCCTCGGTCATGGAAAGGGCACCCTGTTCCGTGAATGAACGTGCATTCCCACCCATTTCGGCGATCCTGGCAGGATCCAGGAGCAGCGACCGCAGGGCAGCGATCAGTTCCTCCAGGCTATCCGCCTTGGTGACGAGACCGGTGATACCGTCAAGCATGAGTTCTTTTGGCCCGCCACCATCGGATACGATGACCGGCAGACCGGATGCCTGGGCCTCCAGAACAACATTACCGAAGGTATCGGTGGTACTGGGGAAGGCAAATATATCGGCCGAGGCATAGGCCGTCGCCAGGCTTTGGCCTTCAAGGAAACCGGTGAAGATCACCGGATAGCCCTGCAGAATTTCCTGTAGCTCGACCTTAAACGGACCGTCGCCGATGATGACGAGCTGGGCGGCTACTCTTTCTCCCCGTAGCGCCACAAAAGCCTCTGCCAGAAGTTCCAGGTTCTTTTCTCGCGAAACCCTTCCTACATAAAGGATTTTCAGTCCTTCGCTGCTTCCGTAGCGATCCCAGAAACCCGGATCGCGATGATCGGGTGAAAAGTTCCCCACGTCAACCCAGCGCGGCAGGGGACGGGTTTTCTCTGCCGGCAGCCCGCGTTCGATAAGCTGGGTGCGGGTACTGGCCGAGGGGACCATCACTTCATCCATTTGTCCGTAGAACCAGATCATGAAGCCCCAAGCCGCCCTCTCCAGTATTTCGTCGGAGGTGAGGCTTCTGACATACTGGGGAATATCGGTGTGGTAGGTGCCGGCGATGGGGAAATCCATCAACTTGGCAATCGACAGTGCGAGCAGACCTACGGTGCCGGGAGTGCTGACATGGATACGGGTGAATTCTTCACGCTCGAAATAATCGATGACATCCAGAACCGGCGGGAAGTGGAGTTTCAGCTCAGGGTACTCGGGAAGTACGAAGTCGCCGACGGAGCGGAAGTTCATGACGCCGTTTTCATATCCGGTCGGATTCGGTGAGGAGGTGATGACGGTCAGTTCTATTCCCCGGGTCCGGGCAATATCGATAAGTCTCCGGATGGTGATGGCAACACCGTTGATTTCGTCCAGGGTATCAGTGAACAGGGCAATCTTTTCTTTCTTTTTTGTACCGTTATCCGAAGCAAATCTATCTGCAAGGTCGGCCATTAAGTCCTTGCCCCGATGCTGATGGTGAAAGGCGAGGTAGTAGGGGGAGATCAGGAGATGGACCAGACCGATGGTGCTTAGTGAGTGGATAAGATCAAAGAAGCCCGATGAAAACGAGAGCCGTGTCAAACGTGCTGTGTAGAGATAGATCATCCGGTTGGCCAGGTAACTGGTTACGGCGAATATTTTGCGGTTCCTGGTTTCCGTACCGATGCTGCGCAGAAAATCGGAATCTTTCAACAACCGTTTGGCTTCTTTGTCCAGCATTCCTTCGAAACTGCCGTGTGCGCCCCGGTCGCTTCCATCCGGCAGGTTCCGGCGGATAAAGAGCTTCAGCTTGTCAAGAAAGGATGATTGTTCACCATCCGATGCAAAAAATCTCTCGAGCAGGACTTTGATGAATGGCATTGATACGGAAGAGGCGGAACCGAGCCGCTGGCGGTAGAAGCTGTGGGTTATGGAATAGAGACTGTGGGCGAGGGTGAGGGGATCGCCGTCTTCACCGGCCGGGGAGGACCGGCGCATGGTGATTCCAGCGAGAAATTCGTCAAGGCTTGCAGCCCCGGGAACAACGGTATGAGCCCCGGCAATAAAGAGGCCGCTGTGGTCGTCGGAGCCTCCGACGCAACCCTTGATCCAAGGTGTGTCTCCGATCGCTGCAATGCCGTGCCTGTTCGCAAGTTCCGCTATCTTTTCCGGGGTCAGGCCGTCAAGGAGCTGTTCCAGGAAAGTTGCGTAGCGCTTGGCCCTGGCGCCGTTCTTTACCTCGAAGACCCTGAACAGCAGGATCATCTTTTCCAGGTGGTCGGCGGACAGTTTGTTGTTCTGGGCATAGAGGGGATGGGCAACGAAATGAGGGATCTCGCAGCGGTTGAGATAGTCGACCAGTACGTAGATGTTCTTCCGCAGCTCCAGTATCTCCCGGAAGCTGTCTTCCGTAATGTTAAGCACCACCACGTGCAGCTTGCAACCGTCTTCCGGAAAGTAGCAGGTCACCTCGGAACTGACGAAGACTCCGGGGAGATGGGCGATTTTCAGTGCACCGGAAATGGTGTTGTGGTCGGTGATGGTGACGTAATCCATTCCCTGTTTTCGCGCCGCGTGGTAGATCAACTCCGGAGTGGAGTAGCTTTCCGGACAGTTGAATTTGCGCAGTGCCCAGTAGTTGGGCTTGTTGGAATGGCTCGAATGAACGTGAAGGTCGGCTCGTGATATCTTCAT
>Ga0351902_1034_pt1 | contig 19274 bp, 12 predicted proteins | sample BONcelHT113001D5_FD_205828 | JGI IMG/M metagenome (GOLD analysis project Ga0351902, IMG submission 205828) | Enriched cells from coal bed in the Powder River Basin, Montana, United States - BONCAT cells T11 rep1 HSBNCT.T11.300.1.D5 ...
GCCGAAGACACCCAACAACCAGTAATAAACAACAATACCACTGATGAACCTGTTTTAAATAACAGTATAGTAGTCAGTGATGAAAACTCGACAAATAAAAGAATAGAATACGCTGTCGATAGCGCTAATAACAACAAGAACGATTCTATCGAACTTGAAGAAGCAGGTGTTGATAATACAACTCAATACCAAAATTCAACCAACTCCCCTAATATAAATAACTCTGCAAAAGAAGAGATAAAAGCAGCAGGAACCACGACTAGTAAATATTCAACGACTTACGACCTTCAAAGCATTAAAGATGCATCAACAAGGGTCAAAAACTACATCGAAAAAAACTATAAATTGCCTAGCTATGTAACTATCTCGAATAATAAAATAACCATGAGCGAATTCCTTTATTTGCTGGTTAAAGGAACAGTTCAAATTAATAGTGGTAAAAACACTAAAATTACTCTTAAATCCATGTCTGCTGCATTGAAACCCAGCGGTAATGCAAAAGTAGGAGTTCTCTATAAATCAGCATACATAACCCTGGCCAACAATATTATTAAATATATGGATAAGTATGGTCGAGCACCAAATTACGCAAGTAGTTCTCTAGGTACAATTCAATACCAAAAATTGATTTACACCATGTCAAAAATCGTGAATTTCCAGAAATCAAAAAGATATCTACCAAATTATGTTTCCGTTCCTAATATCAAAATTACAAGTACCAGTAGCGGCGGTACTAGTAATAACGAGATTGGATCCAATAAAGTGAACGATGCATATAATGGAGAGATTCTTGCCAATTTCTTGAAATCCACAAAAAATTGTCAGGTAACCAACAGCCAGATTACTGCATTAGCTTCTTCAATAACCAATGGATTGAGCACCCAATGGGAAAAATCTGAAGCTATCTTTAACTGGGTAAGAAACAACCTCAATTACAGTTATTACTACAATACTAAATACGGATCAGTAAAAACTCTAGAATTGAAAAAAGGTAATTGCGTAGATCATAGCCATTTATTAATTGCCCTGGCCCGGGCTGCAAAAATCCAGGCACGATACGTGCATGGAACATGCGTATTTAATAGTGGAACAACTTATGGACACGTTTGGGCCCAGCTCTATGTAAATGGAGTATGGTACGCGGCAGATGCCATTAGCTATAATAACAAATTAGGTGTAATCAATAACTGGAACACATCTTCTGTTATTATTAAAGGTAAATATGCAGAGCTACCTTTCTAATTAAAGAAAAAGCGAACATAAACCTTTTTTTATTTTTTTTTTAAATAAATCCTGGAAAAGTATATTATTTTATGAAAAATTAATTAATCACTATTTTTACTTATCGATAATTTAGAAAATCTATTAATCATTAAAAAAATACTATTTTTACTTGACTTAAATCACATAGCTAATAGAGATATTTACTTGAAATTAATTTAATATTGCCATTAGACTGAAAATCATTAATAAATGGTTAAATAATAATCACATTAAATATAATAACTGATTAAAATGAGTTTCATCAACCCTATCATTAAGAATATCAGCCCTTGGAAAAGAACTCTGCTTATAATAATGCGTGTTTTAATCCTTATACTTGGTATTAGTATTGTCATTTTTGGAGTGGGCGGGACCAAAGTATTTGGTATTATGGCCCTGTTGGCCCTGACTATCATTTACCTACCCACCCTTTTAAACAAAAATCACTTGCAATTGATACCAGTGGAAGTGGAGATAATGTTTCTACTGGTTGTTATCATGGAATACGTCTTAGGAAATACCTTTGGTCTTTACGGAAGGATACCTTATTACGACAGCTTCATGCACTTTACAATCCCTATGATGGTATCTCTTATTGGTATGATGTTCATGTACACTGCTTACATATACGGCCGAATTAAAACCCGTTTAGTTATCATGGCTTTTTTAATTATTTTAATAACCATTGGAATTGGTGGCATACTGGAAATGGTGGAGTATTTCTATGACCAGTTTCTCTACGTCCATATCTCCCATGTAATGCCTACCGGCTTGACTCAAGGATCACCCACCCAGAACCCATTGGACGATACTATGACAGATCTATTTACCGATGCTATTGGTGGAATAATAGGGGCTGTTATTGGAGTTTTTTTAATTAAGCGAGCTGAAAAAAAAGGTCAGTGCATGGAATGGGTGGATCAATTTGCCAGACTGGAAGGGTTTAAAGATGACCCTGACCCTGAAGAATTGACCGATGATGATGAATAAAACTTTAAAATAAACTTTAAAATATTATTTAATAAAAATTAAGCTAGTGATTAAGACTAGAATAATAATTAAAAAAATAATTACTTAAGCCACTGATTAAGACTCGAATAATTATCATCTGATTTAGATTTTTTTATAACTGGATAATTATTAAGAGATTCTTTTAAATCTTTTTTAGCCAATACAATCTCATTAAAAGAAGAACTTTTAAGATTCTTAGAGACGGCCTGCTGAGTAAGTCCTACCTCATGAGCTACCTTAGATTGGTTATTATTTTTTTCATAACTTTTTACAATCTCTCTTTTCTTGGCTGACCAATTCATTTTGATCTTTAAAATATAATTCATCTGCCACATTACACAAGGATCATGAGGAGAATCTGTGCCAATATTAAAATAAAGACCGGTTTTTTTAAGGCCATCTAATAGTTCCCTAGATAAATTAAAAACTTCACCATCCATACGACCAATATCACGGTAGCCGTAGCTGTTAAGTTTGCCCAAAGATACCGCGAATATGGGTTTATATTGGTAAATTGATGCTTGGATATGATCAATTATTTTATAAATATTTTTAATTGATAATAAAAGAGTAGATATTTCACTGAAACCAGTTATCTTTAAATCTAAAAAGATATCTTTTTTAAATTTACGGTTAATATCGTGACAGATATTATGCAGTAATGAGTGGAAAGCCTCTTTATCCTTAATTTGGTCGGGGTTTATCACCTCAACTTGCATAAGATATGGCCAGTTTTTCATGTATTTATTTTATATTTTTTCATATTTAACAACTTTGATAGTTGTAAATGTTTAGCTCCAGTAATTCTAGTTTCTTCTTACAACTTTTTTAGTTGTATAATGTTTTAGAATAAAAATTTATGGTTGTATTTATCTATAACTGATAAAAATCAGGTTCAATCAATACAAATTTGTTGGTGCAATATTATTGAAAATATCTATAATCGTTAATATCAAAAATAAAAAAAATAAGTTATTTATTTAGATCTATTTTTCCATTGGACTCTCTTAAGATACCTTTATTAATCATATCTTCCATTACACCAAGAATACGATTCAAAGTCTTCTTACTGGTGGTTTTAAACCCAAATAACCTTGAAGTTTTAATTACGAGTTCCTTTTTAATTACAGATGATTCAAAATCAAGAACCATTTTAATGGCCTCTTCAATTTCTTCTGCAGAAATAAAGGTAATATCTGGTTTGTAGATTCGTTCACGTACCGGTATCTGTGAAGTGTCATTTAAGAGCAAGAAGTCACCACTGCGGCGTATATTTCCATTGTTTTCGGCCATTTCAATAGCACTGGATATTATATTTCGCACCTTATTACCAGCCCTTCTGAGTCCACACCCTTCCCTAATTCTTCTTATGACCTCTTCAAAGTGTATAGGTCCTTCAATGGATACAATTTCACTCACCACAGTAGATACTACGGGAGTAGGACTTTTATAGAGGTCTTCAGATGTTTTAAGGGTGTTAGATTCATAAGCTTGGTATGGTATGAGTTTGTCCTCTACTTTAGGAGGTGATGGTTTTTTAGCCTCAGGTCGGGAAATTGCATCAGATGAGAGGTTAGTATTTTCTTCCACCAGCTTATCATCAGATATTTCACTTTCTTCAGATGATATTTCTTCCAAAGTGCCCATTTCATCATCTAATTCAGCTTCCTCATCAATAAGCACTAAATTTTCTTCATCCAATTCAGTTTCATCATCAATCTTAGATAAATCTTCTTCAATACCCTGAGTATCTGTTAGTGGAACCATATCTTCAGATGCATCTTCCTCAATTTCCACGCTGTCTTCAGTTTCCTGTTTTTCAGATTCACTTAAGGCCTGAGATTCTATCTCCAAAACTCCTATTGAGTTTAATAATTTTTTCTGAGTTTCTTCGCGGTTACGGTACCAGTCAGTGGACCATACATGGATGATTTTCCATCCCAGTCCTTCAAGAACCTGTTCACGGAGCCTATCTCTGTCCCGGGCTACTGAGGAACTGTGGTACATTGCACCATCACATTCAATTCCCACCATGTATCGGCCAGGGTCTTCTGGGTCTATGATTCCCATATCCACACGGAAACCTGCGCATCCTATGCTTCGTTCTACTTCCAGGCCGTGTTCAACTAGGAATTGGTAAACGGATTCCTCAAATGGGCTCATAATTTCATCATTATGGGCTGATTCTAAACTTAAACTACCTGTTTCGGCATACTGCAGGAATGTTTTAAGGGCTTTAACACCGAATGGTGTTCCCCCAGTTACATGTAAATCCATGGATCGGAAATTGGAGAAGGCCACACATTTTTCCCGGGCCCTGGTTATGAGCACATTTAAACGACGTTCCCCACCTTCTTGATTGAGTGGGCCGAAATTAAGTGATATTTTCTGGTTCTCATCAAACCCGTAACCTATACTAATGAATATCACATCTCTTTCGTCGCCCTGAATGGTTTCCAGATTTTTAACAAAGAAGTGTTCATCAGCGTCTTCCCTGAAGTATTTTTCCATGCGGGGATGTTCTTTTCTCATCCTTTCTAGTTCTTCCAGGATGGCATTCATCTGGGCCACAGAGAAGGTGCCCACACCCAGGCTTTTAGTTCCCTTATACTTTTTGAAGTGGTTGAATATTTCTTTGACCACTTCTTTAGCTTCCAGTGGATTAAATGATCCTCTTCCACGTTCATACACGGTTTCGGGTAAGTAATTATGTTTTAATCCCAGTTCCTCGCTTTCATGACAAGGTGAGGGGTAAACTAATAAGTAATTATCATAAAATTCTTGGTTAGATACTGCAATCAATGATTCATGCCGGCTACGGTAATGCCATCTCAACATCTTAACCTGGAAACTTCGCTTACATAAATGAAGTATACTTTCCATATCCGCTGCTCTGGCCACTTCCTCAGTTTCTTCCTCAGAGATAATCATCTGATCAAAGAAAGAAGTGGGTGGTAACTGGTTGGTGTCCCCCATAACCACAGAAGTTTTTCCTCTTAAAAAAGCACCCAATGCATCTTCGGGTTTAACTTGAGAGGCCTCATCAAAGATAACCACATCAAATTCCAGTTTAGGGTTGGAAGGGTCCAAATATTGGGCAATAGATAAGGGGCTCATCATGAAACAAGGTTTAATCTGAGTCACTAACCCTCCGGTTTTTGCCAGTAATTTTCTTAAAGGCAGATGGCCTCTTTTACGGGTAAATTCCCCACTGAGTACACTTGCCTCAGAATTAGGAGCAGCTCCTCCAAATACTTGGGGCATCTCTTTATTTAATTTATTGAATAATCGTTTACGGTTTAATTCAATAATTTTAGAGTCCAGTTCCTGGAACTCAGTAATACGGCCCTGGTGTAAATCTCCAATAAAGGTGTAAAGTATTGATATTTCATTGAAAGCCCGGGTAAGTAAACTATCTGCCAGGTTACCCTCCATGACATCTTTCACATCATCTAGAATTATTACCCCTGATTCTACTGAGGGTATAAATGGAGCGGCTTTGGTTTTCATACAGAGTTTTTTCTTCTCTAAATACTGGGACCATAAAGCAAGTATACTAAGGTTATCCTGCCATAACCTGAGTCTGGTTTTCCATTGACTAAATGATACCAGTTGAGGTTCCTTATTGAATATAATATGACTATGAGTATTAAGAGTTGATTTGAGTTTCTCCAGTGCCTGAGAGAAATAGTCATTTTCAGCCAGAAGCTCATTTTCCAGACGCATTATCTCCGCTTTATCTATGCCCTGGGCCACCAATTCCATGGTTTTTTCAGTTATGATTTTTTCATTAACCAGTTTACGGAAGTCAATCACCCAACGGGCGGTGGCAGTTAAATCCTTAACTGATGAAGTTTCCAGATCCCACTGGGAACCAAAGAATTTACGGGCCACTTCTTCATAGTCCTGTAACTGATTTCTAAGATTAATAAAGTCTTTAAGTGATTCTAGATCCTGTATGATTTCATAATCATTCTGTGGTGGGTTTTCCAAGTATATTGAATCGATTTCGTTCTTTATTTTTCTATACTTACCACTTAAGAATTTGATTTTGCTGGAAGACTGTTCCAAGTACTCTCTTAATAACACATCCAGATCCTTTTCCAGAACTGAATCATGGAACCTTTCTAGTATTTTCACATTATTTTGGAGTTTCTCCAGTTTCTCCAGTAAAAGATAAGCATCGTTTTCATGTTCATCCCAAACCGGTGAATTCAAAATCTTTAAATCTATAGGCCTTGAATCAGCCAGTATTTGTGAGGCCAATATTGTTTTATCCACTTCCAGGAAGTTTTTAGATGGTTTAATACCAAAGTTATCTTCCAGTTCACGGGCTTTTTTACGGAATAATTCCAGGTTCTCCAGTGTTTGGATAATCTGTTGTTCAATCTCCCGCATGGTCGGAGGTAGGATCATACCCGGATCGGTTCCAGACCATGGGTTTTCAGCTAGTGGGGGTAGAAGTTGGGATAATTTTGCCAGGTTTTCCAGTTCTATAATGGATTCTTCCCATTGTTCCGGGGTGATATCCTCTGGTGAGGGTATCCTGACTAATGGTATTTCATCGAATTTCTTCTCGGCCATCTCCTTCATACCAAATAATTGGAATGGTGATAATCTTATTTTGTATAGGGGCTGATGTAATGCCCGATTATATTCATTTAACTGTTTTCTAAGTGTTTCCAGCCGATTTAGTTGTCTACCAATATCCAGTTCATCTTCATGTATTTCCTTAAGAGAACTTTCCAGATCCTGCAAGACATCTTTTTTACGGGCCTTGTGGGAGTGCAACTCTAAACAGAATTTACCTAATCCTATACGATCCAATCGATTTTTAACCACTTCCAGTGCTGCCATTTTTTCACTGACAAATAGTATGGTTTTACCGCTGGCCATTAGCTCAGCTATAAGATTTACAATGGTCTGGGACTTACCAGTACCCGGCGGTCCCTCCACCACCAGATTAGATCCTGCCTTCACATCTTCAATTGCTGCAATTTGTGACGAATCAGCGTCCATGACGTGGTATACGTCTTGGTAGCGGAGTTTCTCATCAACCTCGCTTTCTATGAAGTTAGAGCGTTGGCTGGCTAGGTCTGGATTGAAAATGGCCTCAATTAATGGTTTTTCTGTTATATCTATTGTTTCTTGGTAAGTTGCCGGGTCAAGGTCCCTGTACATTACAAATTTGGTGAAGGAGAAGAATCCTAACTGTATCTGGTCGTGGACTTTCCATCCTTTCATAGACCTAACGGCCTTTTTAACCTTTTTTAAGTATTTATTTATGTCATCGGCATGGATAGGCATGCTGAATTCAGGCAATTCCATGTCCTGTTCTTTGAGTTTGGCCTGGAGAGATATGTTGGTGAGAATATCGTTGCCGTCCCAGTGAATTGAAAATGACATACCCACTTTTCTCCTTTCCAGGATGACAGGTATTAGTACTAGGGGTGCCTTGCGTATGTCTGGTACGTGGGGCTCGTCCCATTCCAGGAATCCTAATGCCAAGTATAATATATTGTAACCCTGCTCCTGAAGCATGGTACGGGCCCGCTGGTTTATGTAGAAGAGTCTTCTTTGAAGCTCTGGGGGTGTTAATTCTGTTTCCAGAAATCTGCTTTTTTGTTCCTCAACAGTTTCCTCATCAACCGTGGGAAATTCCCATAGCTCGGAATCTTTTTCAACTTCTTCTTCGGAACCCACATCAATCTGAGCAATCTTTATATTGTCCATTTTGGATTCAGATTTGATATTAGTATCATCATTAGGATTAATTTTATCATCAATGACTTCTTCAACTACTATTTCTGCTTCTTCCTGGTTTTTTTCATCTCTTTGAGGGAGAAACTGCATTTTTTTCTCATTTAAAACCAGATAATCGTAAATGTGAGAGGGGGAATCATTTACCACTTCAATGGTTCGGGATCGGGGTCGGAAGTTTAAAAGCTGATTACGCATACTCAAATCAAGTAATTTCCTTCTTAGACTTTTAAATTCTTTTTGAATAGATTTATTGGCTTTGGATCCCATATTTTCCCTCTAATTTATCCTGTTATCCTTGGTGAATTTACAGTGAAAATTATTTAAATCACAGTACATTAACCCATTAATGATAATTTATTATTTTTATTTTAAGTGTTTAGGACTTTATAAATTATACCATTATGGCTTAGTTGTTATTTAATAAATTTATAAGCATATCCTAAGTGAAATTTGATTCTATTTTATAATATAATTTTTAAGATACTTTAATTATTAGATTATAATTGTATTTTGTTTTTAAATTATAACACTTATCTAATAAATATTTTGAGTATTAATAATGCATAAATCTTTCTTTGGGTTGATTTGTATTAGAATAAAATGAAATTAATTTATTTTGTTAGAAATTTTTTATTAAAAATAGGCATAGTGAAATTATTTAAATCCCATCATGTTTTTCTTATAAAAAATATAGGTATAGTGAAATTAAATTTCATCATGCATCCGTGATAATATAAGGGCCAAAGTAACAATATCCATCCGATTGTGTTCTACTATAGGCACCAGTGGTCCAATATTACCAGTTTTTTGATAGGTTTTATAGTAACCAGGGATCTTACTACCAGGAACATCGTCGCTTCGTTCAATATCAAACAAATGTTCTTCAATTGTTGTAAGTTGACAATTGGGTAAATTATTCCTCCACAGCCTTCTGGAAAAATGCAGCAAATCAAAGTGTGGTCGGTTTAAATCATTATTTATGGAAAAATGTCTTAAACGATTTTTGATAAAGGGCAAATCAAATGTAACACCATTAAATGATACAAAAGCAGTTTCTTTATCGACTTGCGAGGTTAAACCAGATAGTACTGCGGGTTCCTCACTAAAATCTCTTAAAAGGTATTGACGCACTTCTATCTCATCTTCTTCAATGGTGGCCTCCCCCATCAGTATCACCGGTACGTTAGATAAACCCATGGTTTCAATATCTAGAAAAATAAAGTGTTCTGGCTTTTTGAATCCTGCACATTCTAAAACTCTTTTGTGAGAGGCAGGATAACGATTTTTTACTAAATCGATGATATCACAGGAGTCTCCATTGCACATCCTCTCCAAGAATATCTGGGCATTATCACCAAAACGAGGGTGTTCAATTAGATCATCAATAGTACTGTAGCCCTGTTCCTTTAAGCGATCAGCAGTACAATCACCAATCCCGGGTAATAATTTAAAATCACATTTAATAGATTTTTCCACTTTACTGTCAGATTTGAGGTTGAACTTTATTTTTTCACGGTGAGTAATCTGTAATGTCTTTCCGTGGGGTGTTTCAATCTCTTCACCACCCAGTTCATCCAGGGTGGAGTCCTCGTACTGGGCCAGTAGCTTAGCCTTTAGCCGTTCAATAGGGTCGCTAATTTCAGATAGTGAATCCATTAAATACTCTTCATGTTCCTGCTTTTTCATGTTAATTCCTTATTCATTATTTATATAATTAAATAGAAGATATTGGATAGTAATTCATATAAGAAACTTATTATAAACGTCCTCCACCAACAAAATCCAATCATATTCTATTATAAAACATTCACATCAGCAAAATCCAATCCTTTTATATCTTATCTTATTTTTTTATTCATTATAAGTAGTTTTAGAGAGCAGATGAGAGCTAATCATTAAATCCCTATATCGAAAAAACTAAAGAAACAAGCGCTAAAGGAGTTTACGTAGATTATCCGAAGCTTTTGTATGGTCGGGGTTCAAGCTGAGGGCTTTACTATAAAATTGTATGGCTCCCTGAATATCTTGCTGGGCCTGTAATATTACTCCCAGTAAATACCATGCCTGGTCATTTTCAGGTTTAGAGCTAATAATATCACTGAGGAGATGCTTAGCTTCTAAGTATTCCCCGTTGTTATAGAGAGATGTTGCGAGATTAAAGATTAATTTATGATTTTTCTTATCCAACTCATATGCCTGTTGGAAGTACAGCAAAGCCATTTTATGACTTCCCATTTGTTCCAGACTTCTGGCCTTGTACTGTAAAATATGGGGGTCGTGTGGTTTAATTTCCAGTGCCTTATCAAAGAAGGATAATGCCTCATCTATTTTGTGGTTTTCAAATAATTCCACACCCCGTTCCTGTAGCTTATCCAGTGCTTCAAATTCAACATAGGCTTCAGCACCAGCCATAGCTTTCTGGGGTTGGATATTGTTTTCTGTGGGAATATCATGAATTATTTCAGGAGTTTTACCTGATTCCATGGCCTGCATCATCTTTTTTAGAATAAATGTGGTGGCATCCTTGTGCAGCGGCCTGTTTTCGTTACCACATTTTGGTGAGTAAATGCATGAGGGACAGCCCTCTTTACACTGACAATCTTCCACTAAGGACCTTGTGGATGCTACCAATTCTTCAAATACTTCTGTGGCCTTCTCTGCCAGGCCAATGCCTCCTTCATAAGCATCATAGATAAATATAGTGGGTTCTTGTGTGTCTGGATGATAAGGGGTGGAGAGTCCTCCGATATCAAACCGGTCACACATAACATGTAATGGGAACAGTGCAATAAGGGCGTGTTCAGTCCCGTGCAAGCCTCCAGCAAATATTTCATCACCTTCAAATTTAGCCTCCAACTCTTCTTTGAGTGATGATGGTAGGGTAAACCAGACTCCACGGGTTCTGAATTTAAGTGGGGCCAAATCCAGAGGATAGGTTCCTAGTACCTTACGGTAATTCATTATCTTATATTTGTAGAAGTCCTCTGAAACTTCCACTTCTCCGTAATTTACTTTTAAACCACCAATGTCTCGGCGATCTATTTTTTGGGTGATTTTAACATCAACATCTTTAAGGACTTGGGTGTGATAATCCACGTTCCTTTTGGCCACATTTATATACCTTTTTTTACTATCAAAGGTTTCCACGGTATATGTTTCCCCTTGGTTTATGAGTACCGCGCCTTCATGCGCCTCCCGGTAGGCGTGGGAGCGCTCCATCTTCTCCATGAGTCTTCCGCTGTGCATCACTTTAAATATATCGGAAGATATCTGGTCCAGCCCATGCTTAAATGCGGGGTTGTCGTTGGAGTTGTAAATCCACTGTCTTGGTGTTTGTCTAATAGTGCCCTCTCTTACCAGTTCTTTTATTATAGAATCGTCAGCACCAAAATATTCTTCCAGATCATCACGGGTAAGTGGCAGTTCATTGGCCGCGCACAATAGATGGCCCTGTGTGATGTGAGGGTTTTGGAGGTCAATTATGGCATTTTCGTGTGGTTTATCAAATAAAAAGCGTGGGTTAATCATGAAATATTGATCCAGTGGATTTTGAAATGCTATTAAAACCACTAGTGAATCGTTATGTTTTCGGCCTGATCTTCCGGCTTGCTGCCAAATAGAAATCATGGTTCCGGGGTATCCGGATATAATTACTGCATCCAATGTGCCTATATTGATTCCCAGCTCCAGTGCGTTGGTTGTGGTGACTCCTACAAGTTCTCCTGTTCTGAGTTTATGTTCTATGCCGCGCCTTTCCTCTGCCAGGTACCCCGCCCGGTAGGCAGTTATTTTTCCAGCCATCTTAGGTTTAGTCATGGCAATCTGGCCCTTGGACCACATGGCAATAAGTTCGGCCATCTTCCGGGAAACCGTGAAACACAATGTCTGCAAGTTCTGTATAATAAAAAATAAGAAAAGATTCATGGTTTCCTGGTGAGCAGAAAGGTCATTTTTCTTTTTATAGGGATTGTATAAGACGAAGTGTTTCTCCCCACTGGGTGAGGTGTCATTAGAGATTAAACTAAAGGGTTTTCCAATTAGTTTTTCACTGAACTCCTTGGGGTTGGCCAATGTGGCTGAAGACAAAATAAACTGAGGATTCGATCCATAGTGATGACAGATTCTCCTTAATCTTCTGATGAGAAATGCAACATTAGAACCAAATACTCCCCGGTACTGGTGGGCTTCATCAATAACCACAAATTTCAGGTTTTTATAAAATTTCTCCCACTGATGGTGCCAGTAGAGGATAAGGTGTAATTCATAGGGGTTGGTTAAAATTAGGCGGGAATTTTTCTTAATCCATGGCCTTTCACTTTTAGGAGTGTCTCCATCATATATGTTAGGGGTGAGTTTAAGTCCCAGGTCTTCTTGTAGTTTTTTAATTATTTGCAGCTGGTCGTTGGCCAAAGCCTTAGCCGGGTAAATGTAAAGGGCTGTGGCGTCTTCATCAAAAGTTAACTGTTCCATTATAGGTAAGTTAAAAGCCATAGTCTTACCCGATGCTGTGGGAGTTGTTATTAAAACGTTTTCCCCGTTTCGGACGTGGTGAAATGCTTGGGCCTGATGCTGGTATAGCTGGAAGTGGTTATCCTCTAAATATTGGATAATATTTTCTGGTAGGTTTTCTACCTCTTCGTAGCAGGCTTCTCGTGCAGGGAGGGATTCCACATGTTCCACTTTATCTCGGTAGCGGATATCGTTTTTTAGTTTCCCCAGGACCTTACTGACCATTTTAATTATTTCCTTTTTTATTAAATTTTTTAAAAGCCTTTGATAAGACTATTATAACTAATTTATATTATCTTAAGAATAGATTTTCTATATTGAATATTATTAGTGGTAGCTATTGACTAATAAATGTATTTGAGTATTATTTAGAATTTAAAAGTTCTAGCAAGTACTTATTTTTGTATCATATATTTTAATATTATAGAAGCTTTAATTATTAAATATGGGAATCAGATTCCCTTATACTCCTTGAAAATGGAAATATGGTTAATCTGATAAAAAATAGTTATTAGAACTTATTAAAAATGAATTTTATTTAAAATAATAATTAATCATTATAGCGAGGTTTGCTGGAAAATATTAGTTTACCGCCACAACCACACTCTTTTGGGTCTTCCGGGTCCAGTGGATGGTCCAGTTTGTAGTAGACCGGACAACTATCACATAACAAGTACCCTGAATCTTTGGAGTTTTTATTGGAAAAGTTTCCCATATTATTCATATTTACAAAATTAAACCCACTTGCTTTTCCCATCATATTGTTTATGGTTTTTTCCCGATATTTACGGGAGACTAGTGATTTTACAAGAACTCTGGATCCTTTTAATACTTTCTTCATCAACCTAAATGTGTTTTGATGATTTGACAAGTTTTTACCACAGCGGGGACATTTTAATGATCTTGCCTGTTTTTTGGCCCCACAGTAAGGACATTTGCCGTAGTTAATATTAATTTTTACCATCTTTTCTACCTTAAACAAATCTAATAATTAAAGACTAGTTTATTATATTAAATATATTTAAAGTTGTTTTAATTTAATGGTTATGAATTTTATTTTTATTTCTAATGAAAAATATACTCAAAATTTCATTTAAATTACCTGAATTAATATCAATTAAATTATATGAATTAAAAAAGCTTCTTTTGGTAATCAACCCTTTCTTTTTCACCATCTTTTCGCAGGTGAATAAGTTGGAATCCCTTAGCTTGCATTTTTTGGCCTATTAAGTGGTGGCGGTGGCACTGATATGGATTTTCCTCACTGCACATGAGAACAACTTCATGCTCTCTGGCCATTAGCACAATCTCTCGAATACCCTCCTTGAATTTAAGGGTCCTGGATAAAAGGTCATAGTTTACCTCACCATTGGTGTAATATTCTGCACTGCGAGGTTTTCCCCCTATTTTCTGGCCAAGGTAGTGGTAACCAATGTGTGCATTTTCAACTGCTATTTGAATATGCTTCTTATTGAAATGGGGAACATGCTTACTGTAAGGTGATGATCTTACATCAACCACCCTATCAATATGGCTGGACTTTAATATCTGTAAAAAATCCTTCATAGAGAGGTTGCTGTGACCAATGGTATAGATTCTCATTTAAGGTCCTATTTTAGTTTTAATTATATGAAATATATTCAAATCATTATATGAAGATGAGATTTTAGTTTTTATAGTAAATTATATTGTTAGTTTAAATATTATATTTTTATGGGCACTAAAATTTTAAAAATCCAATAATGATATAAAGGATAGATTTTTATTAATAATCCATCCCTACCATCTTCCCATTCCCAATATTATACTCTCCAATCAAATCTAAAAAGGCCTCCCCATAATTTTCCAGGAATTTTTCTCCAACTCCTTTAATGGACAATAAAGAATCCTTATTAGCTGGTTTTTCACGGGCCATGTTGAGAAGAACATCATTACCACAGATGATATATGCTGGAACATTTCGATTAATGGAAATTTCTTTTCGCAAATCCCGAAGCCCGTTGAATAATATTTTATCTTCAGGGGAGATTTTTCTGGACTGGTTATTAAATAAAATATTGTTTAAGTATCGAGGCGATGATAAAAATTCCATCCCTTTATCTGTGATTAAAAGGGCTTTGCGTTTAGTGAATTCCTCTAACAATCCAGATTGTAGCATCTCATAAATTATGTCTCGTAAATAGATGGTTTCCATCCCCTTTAGCAGAGAATATGTAGGTAATTCATTTAAGCCTTGGTCAATAATGAACATGTCCTGGGCACCCCGAAGCAATTTAATAACCTTGTTTATAGATAGATCATAATTAATATTGGCTATGGAATAAAGAATTATTTTGGCTATAACTGCCTCATGGCGTCGAATTAATTCTTCACAACCCGTTTTTTCTTTTTGGCCTTCTGAAGATTTATTTTCTAATTTTTCACTATACTCCAATTCACCACCACATACACAATTTTCCAATTTTGTTTCTTCTTTACTTTTAAAATTATAGCAAGTTTCACATTCTTTACAAATTAGGTAGGGCATGGCCCATCACCTCCAGTAATAAATATGATATTATTAGTAATAAATATTGTTGTTTGAGTAATAATTATATTTTAAAACCTAGGGAAATTGAAAACTGTGAGAATTTAAAATACATTAAAAATTATTATATTCGAAAACTGTGAGAATTAAAAATATATTCAAAATTAAGAATTTAAAATATATTAAACACTCTTAAAATAAACAAAAACCCTAAAATAAATACTAAAATAAAAAAATAAGTTACCTAATATACCGGATTAAACCAAAAATTGTTTTTAACAAAATAAAACCATCCATCCTAACCTGGTGGAATATATATCCCGGCCTAAGGTAAAAACCATAGAAAGCCCCGGTTTGCATCTTTTTAAGCTCTTCCAATGAACATTCCATGGTATCCAAAACCGGGGAAAATAATGTATATTTAGACCAGTCCTTGACCTTAATTAAATTATTTTCAAAGGCTTGCTGGTAAAAAAGAGTTCCAGGATAAGGGGTGGCCAAACTGAAAAGAGCATAAGAAGGTTTCAGTTCTCTTACAAAATTGATAGTTCTTTGAATACTCTCTTTAGTATCTCCGGGCATTCCCAGTACCACAGAAGCAATGGTACGGATGTTATATTGTTGGGATAGTTCAAAAGCGCTCTTAATTTTTTCAATAGTAGTTTGTTTATTGACTGCATCCAATGTCTGCTGGTCAGCCGATTCCACACCCATAAATATAGTTATACATCCTGCTTCTCTCATAATTTTTAGAACATCACCCGATAAAGTATCAACCCGGGCAGTACATCCCCAATGAATATTTATATCTCTTTTTATGATTTCTGTGCAGATTTCTTTAACTTTTTTCTTGTTTAAGGTGAATGTGTCATCCATAAAGGCTATGGTTTTAACATGTTGTTCTTTAATCAGATGCTCCATCTCATCTACAATGTTTTTAGTAGACCTCATCCTCATCTTAGAACCGTGAAGTGATGCGGATGAACAAAAAGAGCATTGCATGGGGCATCCCCGGCTGGTAATCATGGTGGCCATGCCTTTTTTCATGTTAAGGATTTTATAATGATCCATAGGTAAAAGATGGAGGGCTGGAAACGGTAATGTGTCTAAATCAATTATCATGGGACGGGGAGGCGTTTTCACATCTTCAAATGCTATACCCAAAACATCTTCTAAATCTCCACCTTTTTCTAAAGTTTGGACCAAATTCAATAGTGTGAGTTCCCCTTCACCCATGATAACCACATCCACTGAATCATTTTCCAGTACTTCTTCATAGTTGAAGGTAGGATGATATCCCCCCATAACAACTGTGGACTCTGGTAAAACACTTTTTGATATTTCAGCCGTTTTCATGGCCTGGTTGATGTTAGGAGTAAGTCCCGTGATGGCCACTACTTCCGGAGACCTATTTTTTATCTCCATTCCCAGTTCATCCCATCCCATATCCATAGCAGATGCATCAATAATATCCACCGGGATATTATTTTCTTCCAGAACAGCTGCCATATATGCAATGCCCAGTGGAGGGGCCACCACACCAATGAATTTATATTTTGAATTGGTATGTGGTGGGTTAATCAAGGTTACTTTCATTTAATTTACCTCTTAAATATTTAATATTTTAAATAACGGTAAAATCAATGAAATATATTTTTGAGCCTATAATTGGCCTTAAAGGAATTAATGATAAAATAAATGATATTGGGGTAATAATTAATAAATATTAAATTTTAATCAGGTAACAACTTAATCATTATGTATAGTAATGAATATATGTTTATTTTTAAGAAATAAATATTTTATCTAATTGATATAAATAGTGGATTACTTTTAAAAAAATAAAGATAACTGCATAATTAATATAAAATAAGGATAGTGATTATCATGAGTGAATGGGTAGAAGTTAAAAAAGAAGAAGAGAAAAAAGAAGAAATCCGAATATGGGAACCCGTGACTACAGGAGAATCCGTCCAGGGAAAATACATTGATCTGGAAGAGGATGTGGGCCAATTTAAGAGTAGAAGATACACAGTTCGTCAGGAAGATGGTGAGATTAAGATATGGGGTTCTACAGTTCTAGACAGCCTTATGAAAGAGGTCCCTCTAAATTGTGAAGTAAGAATAACCTTTAATGGAACCCAACCATCAAAAAGTGGTCGAAACCCATGGAAGGATTACAAAGTGGAGTTCAAACCAGTTTAAATCATTTTTCTTTTAATATTCTCTTTTAAAATTAAAGATAAAAATTAATATTTTTTTAAATATAATACCTTAGAAGAATAATTTTAGGCCATAAACGAGTTAAGATTATTATCTACATTAAATAACTAATTTTCAATCATAAACAGAAATAACATTTCAACCCTAAAAATAACTAATTCTTTATATAAACAAAAATAACATTTCAACCCTAAAAATAACTAATTTTCAATCATAAACAGAAATAACATTTCAACCCTAAAAATAACTAATTTTCAATATTAAATAATTATTATAGTCCCTATTTTATTTAAAAAAAAAATAAAAGAATGTTTATTTTTTAAATGGTATTAATATTCCACCACAGACAACCATGATAGCCATTAATAATCCCCATATTGGCATTCCCGTATTTTGCATTGGAACTCCGTGTCCATTATCGGATCCAGACTGAGCATTGATAATCACTGCCTCGATATTGCTATTGAGGTTAGGATCATATGTATCAGTTGACAATATTGGCTGCAAGACATATCTGCCGGATTCTAGGACTCTTAATACTAGATAGAGATATGGGTCTCCTACTGGTACGTTTCCTATGTTCCAGGTTATTGTTCTTGTAGCTTTGTCGTAGGTAAATGTACCTTGATCCACGCTGGCTTTGAGAAATTCCATACCTTTTGGTATTTTAAGGACGAAAACCACATTTTCAGCAGTATCCGGACCACGGTTACCAACTTTAAAGGTTATGGTTATGTTTTCTCCAACACTTGGGTTGTTTTTGCTAGCCCAGCTTTTGACATATAAGTCGGCTTGAGGAACTTTTAAGGTTCCAGTTGCAGTTGATGCTATGTAGTAGTCATCTCCTATAAAATCTACTTGAATGTTGTACGTACCTCCGTTCAAGTTGATAAAGTAGGATTTATTGGCTACTCCATTAATATCAGTAACTGCACTTCCAGCATTAACTCCATTAACCAGGAAATTTACTGTTCTTCCAGCTAATAAATTACCATATTGGTCTTTTAAAGTAGCTATAAAATTCACAGTTTTTCCTTTGTTTCCTATGACATTGTCAACCATTATTTCAGTGGTTGCTTTAGCCACAGTCAAGTCATTAGTTCCAAATTTAGGATTGTAGTAGTCATTACCAGCAAACTTTGCATTAATAGTATGAGGACTACCAGTAGGATTGTAGTAGTCATTACCAGCAAACTCCGCAGTAATAGTATAAGGACTACCAGCAGGATTATTAGTGATAGGAGAATAGGTCACACTAGCCAGGCCACTACCATCAGTAGTACCAGACCCAACCAAAACACCATCAACTAAAAAATCAACCAAAACACCACTAATAGCATTACCAAACTCATCCACCAAAGTAGCAGACAAATCAACACTACCCAAATAAACACCAGACGCAGAATCAACTGTAATCACAGTATCAGCTTTATCAACAGTCAAGTCATTAGTTCCAAATTTAGGATTGTAGTTGTCATTACCAGCAAACTCAGCAGTAATAGTGTAAGGACTACCAGCAGGATTATTAGTGATAGGAGAATAGGTCACACTAGCCAGGCCACTACCATCAGTAGTACCAGACCCAACCAAAACACCATCAACTAAAAAATCAACCAAAACACCACTAATAGCATTACCAAACTCATCCACCAAAGTAGCGGACAAATCAACACTACCCAAATAAACACCAGACGCAGAATCAACTGTAATTACAGTATCAGCTTTTTCCACAGTCAAGTTATTGGTTCCAGATTTAGGATTGTAGTTGTCATTACCAGCAAACTCCGCAGTAATAGTGTAAGGACTACCAGCAGGATTATTAGTGATAGGATTATAGGTCACACTAGCCAGACCACTACCATCAGTAGTACCAGACCCAACCGAAACACCATCAACTAAAAAATCAACCAAAACACCACTAATAGCATTACCAAACTCATCCACCAAAGTAGCGGACAAATCAACACTACCCAAATAA
>Ga0351902_1091_pt1 | contig 19262 bp, 17 predicted proteins | sample BONcelHT113001D5_FD_205828 | JGI IMG/M metagenome (GOLD analysis project Ga0351902, IMG submission 205828) | Enriched cells from coal bed in the Powder River Basin, Montana, United States - BONCAT cells T11 rep1 HSBNCT.T11.300.1.D5 ...
AGCAGGTGCATTGGTGATTTGATCGGCATCTAAAACGGCTTGTGAGTAGCCCAGCGATTTCTCTTCACGCTCGATACCAAGAGCTGTGATCACCACATCATCGATCACCTTGGTCTCTTGTTCCAACGAAACATTAACAACATTCTGGCCTTTTACTCTCTGGCTCTTGCTAACATAGCCGATAAACGAGAACCGAAGGTTTGCGTCGGCAGGAACACCTGCCAGACTATACTCTCCATTGATATTGGTTACATTACCGTTTGTAGTGCCTTCAATCACTACGGTAGCACCAATCAGGGGCGTGCCGTCTTTCCCATCAGTAACTTTGCCTGATACACTGATTCCCTGAGCTTTAATCAGGACCGGCTGAATTAGCATGATCAAAAGGATTACAAAAACTTTTAACCGTTGTTTGTTTGCATGCATAAATGAAATCTTCATATTAGAACCTGTTTAAAATATGCCGCAAAACTGTTTTAACAATATTTAACTTCGATTGATATAGAATTAAACTTTGATTAATAAAATGTTGTCGATTGCGATAAGAGGTTAATATCCATTCGATCGGTGGGTTATATGCTTGTCGAGATTTAATAAACTTGTAATGCATCCTTAACCGGAACCATCATTTCGTTTAGGATATTTGCGAAAAAAAGATTTAATATGAAAACTTTTTACCTTTTATCAATAATGATTCTGCTTGGATTGGTAGCTTTTGGCAAAAGCAATCCAAAAACACCGAATGCACATAACCAGAATGTACTTGTTGTTGGGTTCGACAGGAACAACTTGGTTTCGAATTATTATGGCAATGATTATCTATCACAAAAGAATGGAGTGCACGAAGACAGCATCCATTATTATTATTTCACTTCGATCTGTCAAAAACTGAGCTCCCTTACCGGGGTCAATTACAAAGGTATCGACAATTTACAGGATATGGGGCGTTTTCATCTGAACATCCATGTTGAAGATCAGCAGGGAAATGCAGTCAATATTAAAGAATCGACCACTAATTTCTATACCAATCTGTTGAAAGGATACAACTCGGAATACCTTTTATACCTCCGCCAGTACCAGATAAACTGGAGCGGTGAGCCATTCAACACAAATGTCCATTTGTTGGATTACTCCCTTTTCGACAAGAATAAAAATGAAATATTATCGGGGCAGATATTTTTAGACAGCAAAGATGTATCGCCGATATTTAGCCAAAAACATGCAGAGAGGCAATTAAAGCAACTTGTTTCCAGGATTGATAGAACAATAAACTAAGCAGGCAATTGGTATGCAATAAAATTACTTCTTCAAATTCTAATTATTGAAGGCTTCAACACCAGCAGAAAAGTGGATCCGGGAATACATTTAATCACCGATTGTATAATCATTTCTCACGTATGAAGCGTAACGAGTTTGAAAATGAAAATTTCAGAATCGTGAAATGTAAGGTAAAACGTGTTAATCGGTAAACCTAATACTTATCTTATATGGGCTATGTAGTTTTTAGTTTATTGTGTTGTGTGAAATTAAGTATTTCAAGTTAATTTACCTTATTGCTTCACCTTGGTGTCCTTCCGTGTTTCCCGCTCCAATTTTTCGGCAGCTTCGTTAAGTTTCATCTCATATTCCTCCACTTTTTGACGAATTTCTCTGATCTTGTTTTTATCCCTTTGATAAGAGAAAACATTTTCTAGCATATTGAGATTTTCCGGATCAATCCCGTTGGTTGATTTGATATAGCGGTATTTCAGATCATTATCCGTCATTCTGGAGTTAACTATAAACTGTTGAACATTCCCGAATAATGAAGTCAGAAGCAAAACCGAAAGGCAAACAATTGTAATCACTACTTTTGACGATCTCAGGTCAATAATGTGGTAATGACGAACCTTAGAATCAGGTTTCTGGCTGATGGTTATTCGTTTAAGATCTTCCATGTGGGAAAGGACATGCTTTTCAGATTCTCTAACTGATTCAGATACCTTTCCGATTTTTTGTTCAGAGTTCTGCATATTTGCAGCTATCAATCGGAGTAACTGTTCCGGCTTGACCGCGTTGGTTTTATCACCAGTTTTTGACTCTGTCTTGGTTTCTGCAGGAGATGGATTTTCTTTTACGGTCACTCTTTCATTCAGCTTCTTATCAATTGATGTGAGCAAATCTTTGATCTCCTCAAACATCACGCTGACCATCGAGTTATTGTTTCCCATAACTTATCTTTTTATTTTTATTTGCCTGCTAAAGTCTTAATCTAAAATCCTTTTTCTTTTTCTTCCTGTATTTCCGAACTGCTGCTGTTTCATCATTGTCCTCGTTGTAATTTGACGGTTTTTGCAATTGGTATAAAAGATCATTGATTACATTTCCTGTAAACAGTTTCTGGTTTTGATACCCGGTAATCGCATTATCTTGTAATTCAGCTTGTATAGATTTATGTTCTTTCAATTGCAGCTGCTGGTTAATCTTGGAGAAGCTGAACTGACGGTCAACCTTTGAACCATTGAAAGTGTATCCATTTTTATTGAAGATGATACCCTGAATCTCATCCGTTTTTCCTTTGTACTTGAATGTCACCCCAATATTCTGATCGTTCAGTCCCCGAATAATTTGTTCCCAATTCTGGGATTTAGGGATAATCTCTTTTAACGAATTGTAGATTTCGTATTTTGTTTTGTCCGGTTCACGCAAACGATGTTGCTTTACATTTTCCTTCCCCTGGGCATGGTACAGACCGTATTCCCGAGTCAGTTCCTTGCAGATCTTCTCACTTCGGAAGCGATCATTCCTGTCAGAGATTGTATTCCCATTGTAATCTATCCGGTTAAAGACCAGGTGAATATGTGGATGGTCCTTGTCGTTATGTCTGGCAATCAAATATTGAGTATCGGTAATTCCCATTTGTGCCATATAATCCCGTGCGATTTTAACCATGAATTCGCTGGAAAGCTTTTCCTGATCCTGTGCTGAGAAATTCAGTGAGATATGTCCTACAGGTTTCAATATCCGTGGATTTAGTTCGGTCTGGAAGTTAAAACTTTCAATGATGGCTTTAGGATCATCAAGCATAACTCCATCGCTATCCAGAATTTCAGCTTTCTTTTCCTGATTCAGGATGTAATTGACCACACCCCGGAATCCTTGACCCTTGACAATTTTAGCTATCATGACAGAGATGATTTACCAGTTTTCTAATACTGCCAGCTAGCAGAATGTTTTCACTCTGGGCCTTCTGGTACCCTTGGGCATTGGCTTTTCGTGCTATCTGGTTCAGGTTATTGGCCATACCACAAAGTTTTCGAATCAAGTCATACATTTCGGTGCTAAGTCGCTGTTTAATTACGCCGTGCAAAACAGATTGGCGGACACATTCACTAATGGAAATCCCGGCTTCACGGGCTTTGGCTTTTAAAGTGTAATACTCCTCTGTATCCATCTTGACGCCGATGAAATACCCTTTTTTCTGACCAGCCACTTTTGCAGGTCTGCCTCCTTTGTTTTCTGTTTCCATTTTCACGTTTCTGAACATTTTAATAGACCAGCGGGATGAAACGAGAGTTTTGGTATAACCAAAACATAAACTTGCTACCCTAAAGAATCACGGTATTCTAATTCAGTCAGGCTATGGCTTTAATCCTGATCTTTTCTTTAAATCCTGATGTTGTATCTGTTGTTTATGACACAGGTATTCGTTTAAGTCTTTGTATTTGGAATAGAGAAATGAATGGTCAATAACATCTTTACAGATGGATTCTAATTCCCGGACAGCTCGTTTCCTGGCCTGGTCATTATCGAGAAATGCCGAAATGCTTTTATAAGACGCAAAGGTGTTTTTTACTTTGGGCAGGTTCGTAAGTGAATTGAGAACAATTACATCGACCGGTGAATTTTGCAGCTTTTTTATCGTAAGAAAACTCAGGTAGTCCATAAAGCCTTCGAACAGCAGGCAATGGTCATTATTTCGCTTTAATGATGTTATGTCTTTCGAAGTGCATCCCTTAAAATATTTGCTCCGCAGCTCATATCCGCCTTTGTCATTCTGGAACCCAACCGCATAATAAGGCTTATCATTCACTGAATAATGAACTTCGCTGCAATGAATCCGGGCAATGTTTATACTGATCAGGCGTTCATGCAGATACTCAATCAATGCCGGATTGCTGATCGGTTGAACGTTCAATAATGTCATTGACGGTTTCGGTGATTTCAGATCCGAATCCGCATTCTTCCGGTGAAAGGAAAAATTACTTGTTGGTGTGTCGGCATTTTGATAGGTACCTGCGTCCGCACAACTGTATTTCCGTTCCAACGTTGTGATGGCTTCATGCAGGGAACAATGTTCCATTCTCATCACCAGGTCGATTAATGTTCCGCCTTCATTTGCGCCGAAGTCCATCCACAGATTTTTAGGATAATCTACTTTCATACTTGCGTTATGATCCTCTCTGAATGGCGAATTATACATTCCATAACGGGAACTGTCTTTTGCCGGGTAGATTCCCAAATCCGCCAGATATTTCCTGATACTTATTTGCTTTATTTCTTGTAATGCCATAGTCGTTAATTTTTTGTTGTTTTGTTTAAAATGAGGTTAAAATGCACGCTGTCAGATTATTACAAACGCAACAATAGCACAACAAAAGTCTGATTTGTCGCAGTTGGAATTCAACAGAGTAAAAATTGTTGTGCGTTTGTTGTAGCCGTGTTGTGGTATTAAAATTATTATCATTCAATGCTTTAAATCTAAAACTCAACATTACAACAGTATTTTATCTACCACCGATATTTCAATTTCCATATATCGTCCTTTTCTTTTCACCGGGATGAATTCTCCATCAGTGCCTATAAGATAAAAACTGTATTCACCGTTCTTTTCAGAATTCAGACCCCAACTGTCTTTTAGTATGTTTCGGATGATGTTAATATCAGCACGTAACCCTGATTCGCGCAACACGTCCATAAGGTCTTTGGGGCAACATCGCAATTTGGTTTGTTTCAAACCATCCATTACCTCATAGCAATAAGCAGCCATTTCTATTTCAATCTTGTTGGTGTTGTACTTTTTAATTTTCTGTAATGCTGGTGTATCGAGGGTCGATGGATGAAACCACATCCGGGATTCATTTTTAGAAGAGAGTTCCCTACTCAGAAGGAAGTTTAAAAAATGTGGAATTTCTGTCGCCATCTGTCCCCGAAGATGAATATTGTCCTTTTCAATCAGATTGATTTTGCGAACCCAAAACCGCACCTCTTCTTTTGGAATAATTATTGGATTTCGTTCATTGTTGGAACAAAGAACAAATTTTGCAAAAAACTCAATCTCCCGCCGGTCTTTGCCCTTGGCCTCAATTTTATAGTCGCCTGCCGTTGAAAGATTCTTGATTTTCTCGGTGTCTTCCATTTTGTTCAGAAGTAATTCATCGACAAGTACCAACAGACGATTTGCCCAGTCAGCATTAAACTGGCTCCGGAAGTCTTCATTCGTATTGAAGGTTGCATTTTTGCCGAAAATCATTTTCAGAAACCGCAGGAATGTTGTTTTCCCCGTATTCCGCTCATTGGAAACCAGTAACAGAATCGGCAACATTTGCGTTGGCCGGGTATAAAGGATTTGCAGATAATCCATGCCCAATTCGATCTGTTCCCCAAAAATATGGCTCAAAAAACTTTGGATATAAGGAAAGTCTCCGGGACACGGCACATGGGTTATCGGTTCATATTGGTTAAGGTATGATCCATGCACTTGTTTATAGTGAACATGGTCGGGAATGATACAAAAACCATCGTACTTTTCAATCTCCGGGAGATTGTTTTTGCCATAGTCCTGCCGTAGTGTTTCGTAACTCCAAGGGATTTTCTCTTCGATGTAATCGCCGCTGATGAGTGGCCTTTGTACGGTTTTATACAAAGTTGTCCCGATGCGAATATATTTTCCGCAATCATTTATTTTTCCTTTCATAGCTTTAGCCTTTTACGTCTGGCGCTCCGTGCTAATGTCATGGTTATTTTACCAGAATCGTGCTTGGGTTTAGTCTGATTATCGGCCCACAACAGTATTTCTTTTCGGGAAAAGACCAGTTTATTTCCGTACGTTTTACAGGGAATATTACCGGTTGAGGTCAGCTTATAAAGCTTGGCCTTGGACGTTGGATAGCCATGTTCTTTCAACAACTCCAGAGCGTCGTTCAGTGTAATGGTGTCGATGTTTGATGGATTGGATACCGGCTTGGGGAAAGCGCCGGAGATCGCTTCGCTTACAATTGCCCTCAGCTCGTCGGGCGTGGTTAGAATAATGTTTGACATGATACTCAAGTTTTAAATTACACATAGTACTGATTGAATTTAAGTGTAAAATAAAAATGAATATAATTGAAAATCAAATAGATAAATAACTTTACTTGAATAAGACAAATGATGCCAAATAAGATCAAACCTCACCATGTAAAGCTTTTAAAAGCACTTTTTTATTTACTTGTAAATGCAAAATTATGCCAATCGTAACAGATGTAAAGCTGAAAAATTTATTTTATTCTTTATTCCTTTTGTTTTGAAGCTGCTTCAGAATCTGGTCGGGAGGAAAGATTATTTTATCCTTCAAAACACTGGATTGAACGGGGGTAATAAATTCTTCCCTAATCCATTTATCAAGAGTTGGCCGCGATATTTTTAGCATCCTGGCTATATCTTTTTTGGATACAATCATTTCACCATTGATGATCTGGATATGATCCCTGTTAATCGCGAGGTATCTTTTCAGGTTGGCTATCGCCAAATCAATATTTTGAATCCGGGGAGTAATTTTCTTCTTTATGGATATTTCGATGGTGTCCATGTCGTAATCAGCCAATTCAGGATTCTGCTGAAGCTCGGCCACGATAACATCATATATTGCAGTCTGCCTGGCTGATATTTTGTATTGCTTACGGCGCGGCATATTAATTCTTTAGTTTATCTAACGCATATTCTGATAGAAAATATCCTCCGGTTTTCTTTGCACCCCTGTATTCAATCAGATTATTTTCTTTCAGAATTTTTAAATACCTTTCTATGGTAGTTTTTGCCTTTCCTATTTGCTCAACAAGTTCTATTCTATTGATTCCTTTTTGATTGTGGATAATTCTTAGCACATTTACCAATTCATTGATTACAGCTTCATTTAAAGCACCATTTATAACCCCATTTACAGCCCCACCACTACCAGTAAAAAGCATATAATACTTATTACTAGAGCCTTGTATAGATTTTTCTTCTCCTTTTATAGCACCATTTAAAGCATCGCCACGTTCCAAAAAGGCAGGATGTATCGGGAGAGTTGTTATAAAATAACTGTAATTTTCGTCTGTTTCAAAGCGAGGTTCAGGAGAGCCATTCTTTTCCATTTCCTTGCGGATAATTGGAATACCTGTCCCCCTGCCTTCAGTCATATCCAATTCTTTTAAAAAATCACCAATTCTCCGGTTTCGATACCTCCGGTTATGAATAATTCCTTTTTGTAGCTCTTCCATCTTGACACTCCGGTCGGGACCTCCCTGGTTGACAATCTCAATGCAATCCGGCAAAATTCGTATCTCTACCGGTTCCCGAACCTCCCAATTCCTATGATACAAGGCATTTACGATACTTTCTTCCAAAGCCCGGAAGGGATAATTCCATACACGTTGTGCTTCTGCTCTATCAGGCAATTTATATATCCGTTCTTTTAACACGATACTTTCTAACTGGGCAAGCGCTTTCTGTATTTGTACATCGACAGGGCCTGTTATGGCCGGTTTTTCATAAAATACTGGATCGCCCAAGCCATTAGGAAATTCAACAATCTCGATTCGGGAATAAGGGAAGAATTTTTCCGGCCGATAATTAAACATCATCAAGGCAATATTTTTCGGATAAAGTAATTCGTCGGGACCACTAACTAAATCCATTGCTCTGTATATATCAATAATTGGGGCTGTTTCGATTTGCCCGACCAGTGAACTTTTCACATTCTGCAAATATTCCCTGACTAATAATGGAGAAATATCTTCAACACTTGCCTGAGAGTTAATCCTGTCATCGAAAGGAGTTTGGCGGGTAAGACTTATCAATTCATCCCGTTCGTCTTTATCTGCATGCACAGTACTTGCATACCTTCGAATGTAGTACCGATATTTCTTATCTTTTTTAACAGTAACATCTTCGGGAACTTCGTATGGCCTCTGATTTCCTCCCGGAACCCAAATTACAAGAATTGAAACATCATCAACAGGTTCAATGCTGATTTTAGGAGCATAATGAGGGTTTATCAATTTGTTGTATTCAACCATCTTCTTTTGAATGGAATCCAATTCATCGATAGCAATACCGGCAACTGGGCGTTTCGCCCTTCCTTTTTCTTCTTCCGTTCCAACAATGATATAACCGCCGCCAATATTTTCAAAATCATTGGCAAACGCACAAATCGTTAAGCAGCGATGGCAATGATGCACTGGTCATACTTGATGGGATACCAATCAGCAGTACTACCATTGGTACGGGAGTGGGCTCTTACATGGGAAGCGATAATGCTGTTGATTTTGGTAACCGCCTTTCCGACCTAAACTCCGATGATATTGAATCAATTTCGGTATTGAAGGGTCCTGGCGCAAGTGCATTGTATGGTAGCCGTGCAGCCAACGGGGTATTGATTATCACTACTAAATCTGGGGCAAGAAAAAGCAAGGGAATTGGTATTACCGTTAACTCGAGCATCGCTTTCGATGATGTGCTTAAATGGCCCGATTACCAGTTTGAATACGGCGAAGGGTCGAACAATGCTTCGTATTATTCCTACGGCGACAGCGAGGATGGCCCGAGCCAGGTAGCAACTGCAACCTATGGTCCTAAATTCGATCCCAATAAAATGTATTACCAATACAACCCCAACAGCCCCGATGGAAAACCCACAGAACGAACGCCCTGGGTGGCCTACCCCAATACCTACAAAGATTTTTTTGAAACCGGGATCACCTACAACAATTCCATTTCTATTGAAGGCGGCGATGCGGATAACTCGGCAAGGCTTTCGTTCTCACATGTAAAAAATGAATGGATTATCCCTTATACCGGATGGAAAAGTTATGGCGCTTCGTTATCGGTGAACCAAAAAATTTCGGAAAGGTTAAAGATCGTTGGGCGGGTAAATTATACGTTGAAGAACAACGAAAACATCCCCATGTCGGGTTACAACAACCACTCCATAGCTTACAACATGTTGTTCAGGCAACCCAACTATGACAATGCCTGGTTTCCCAAAATTGATTATTGGGTCGAAGGCAAGGAGAACATCCTCCACAGGAGGGTAGGTGATACGCTGACCGGCGACAACCCTTACTTCTTGGCCAACGAGATCAGGAACAGCAGTATCCGTAACAGTATTACGGCATCGGCTACCGTTATTTATGATTTCAGCCGCCAGTTGAGCCTCACCGTCCGCAGCGGGGTCGATAATGGCAATGAAGCCCGGCAGCAAAGGAGACCATATAATATCACCAGGTACCCTCAGGGGATGTACAAAGAGCATATGATCAACATGTCGGAATTCAATACTGATGCGCTGCTGACCTATAAAACACTACTGAGCCAGAAAATTGGTATGGTTGCTACTTTAGGAGGCAATATGATGCGCTCGAAAAACCAGGGATTGGTTGCTTATGCCGATAAACTTTCAATACCAGGTATCTACAACCTGGCAAACAGTAAAGATATGCCGCAATCGATCCCAAGTTATTTCGAGAAGCAGATCAACAGCGTGTATTCAACGGTGAACCTTTCGTACGACAATAAGATTTTCCTTGATCTTACAGGCAGGAACGATTGGTCGAGCACGCTTCCCCAAGGCAATAATTCCTATTTCTACCCTTCGGCAAACATGAGTTTTGCATTGAACGATATGATAGCGATGCCTTCCCTGATCAACTTTTCAAAAGCAAGGCTCTCGTTGGCACAGGTAGGTAACGATGCCCGTCCTTACCGTACAATGAAATATTATGACCCTTCCGATTTTCCGGGAGCCCTCGAAAATCCACGTGTTTTGTATAACAACAGCCTGAAACCTGAGATTACTACCAGTTTAGAAGGTGGGATCGATATCCGTATGTTCCGTAGTAGGTTGATGTTCGACCTGGCAATCTATGAAAACAATACCCGGAACCAGATCCTCGATATCGCCCTTGCCAATGAGTCGGGCTATTCAAGCGCCACTTTGAACTCCGGTTTGGTAAGGAACCGCGGTATAGAGCTTATGCTCTCGGGCAAGCCAATTGCAACCCGGGATTTTACATGGACATCGACAGTGATTTGGTCAACCAACAAGAACAAGGTACTTGAGCTTGCCGATGGAATGGAATATCAGCCCATTTCGGAAGCTCAGGGGGTTGCATTTGTAAGGGCAACTGTTGGTGGTTCGTCCGGCGATATATTTGGCTACAAAGTACAAAGAGCTCCGGATGGCCAGATGATTTACCGTGACGGAGTACCCTTGCTGACCCCAACGAACAATCAATATATTGGCTCTGCCCATCCCGATTGGAAAGGTAGCTTCACCAATGAATTTGTATACAAAAGTTTACGTCTCAGTATCCAGTTCGACGTACAAATGGGTGGCGTGATCTATTCTCAAACGAACCATAAACTATCACAAAGGGGTAGGCTAAAAAGCACATTACCTGGCCGCGAAGAAGGGTTTGTTATTGGAGAAGGTGTTGTATTGAACGCTGATGGTACATATTCTCCTAATACGGTGAAAGTGAACCCACAACGTTTCTACGATCAGTACTATCGAAGAGATAATGCCGAAACCAATACCTTTGATGCCTCGTTCCTGAAACTACGCGAAATGTTACTGGAATACAAACTTCCAGGAACTTTAACTACCAAAATTGGCCTACAGGGAGCATCTTTGGGACTGTTTGGCCGCAATTTGTTGCTGCTTACCAACGATTTCCCAGCCTTTGACCCCGAATCGGCACAGTTGGAAAGTACTTCCATCAACATTGGTTACGAGAATGGCCAGTTGCCATCTACCCGCACTATGGGGATCAACCTGAAGCTAAACTTTTAGGCAATCATGATGATGCGGGTTCAAAAACCATTGCGAACAAATAAAAAGAACATTAATAAGAAAAAAATGAAAAGATTACTGATTTTCCTGATCATATCAACACCTTTGATTTTCTCCGGGTGTACATCCCATTTCGAAGAAATGAACACCGACCCGAACAAGGTAGTTGAAATCAACCCTTCAAGCTTATTGTCGCCGATTATCTACAACACAACAACATCGGGCATTAGTAGGGCGAATGGCTTCACCCACGAGCTGATGCAGTACAACGTACCGGTTGTAAGCCGTTCTTTTGGTGTACACCGATACGAATTCGACTTAAGCATTGGTTCGTCCATGTGGTCGTCTTATTATAGGAACTTAACCAATATCAACGACCTGGTTAACGTTGCAACTGCTAAATCGGACAACAACAGCCTGGCAATTGGCTTGATTATCCGTGCATGGTTTACCTCTATCACAACCGATGTTTTTGGCGATATCCCTTACCAGCAGGCTTCAAGTGCCGAACAGGGTATTTTACAGCCTGAGTTCGATAGCCAGGAAACGATCTATTTGTCGATATTGAGCGACCTGGAAAAGGCAAATACTATGCTGGGCAACAATACCAATGCCGTTAGTGGCGATTTGCTCTTTAGCGGTAACATGGGAAAATGGAAAAAGATGTGCAACTCACTCAGATTGAGGCTACTGTTGCGCACCAAAAACGTGGTCCCGGGTGCCGAGGCCAAAATTAAGGAGATCATCAATAATCCTGCAACTTTTCCGGTGATAGACAACAAACAGGATGATGCGATTTTGAAATTCACCAACGTATCGCCATTTAACAACCCGTTTTTATCGGCACGGTACAGGGACTTTAGCGAGGACTTTGGTTTCTCTACCTACTTTGTATCGAAGATGGAAGCGCTGAGCGACCCGCGTTTTTACATGTGGGCAACCAAATCGGGCGTGGCCAACAGTGTTACCGGGTACGATGGTATTCTGAGCGGTTACGATGCGGAAACCATATTCCAGGCAGGCCGTTTCTCTTCGTTTGTAGCGGCATTGCAATCATCGTCCCAAATTGGGGCAATCATCACCTGTGCCGAAGTAGAGTTCATTAAAGCCGAGCTGGCACTGAGCGGGATTATCAGTTCCGATCCGGAAACCCATTACAAAAACGGGGTGGTTGCAGCTATCGAACGTTGGGGCTTATTAACGCCCGACAATTATTTTGTGAATTCACCAGCCACATACAACGGCACGCTAGAACAGATCATTTTCCAAAAATACATCAATTACCTCTTTACCGACTACCAGGCGTGGTTCGAGAAGCGGAGAACAGGCTATCCCGATTTCCCCCTGACACAGTTCATGGACAATGGTGGCGTTATGCCATCCAGGTTGCCCTATCCGCCGCAGGTATCATTTTACAACCAGGAGAATTACGAAAAGGCAATTCAATCATTGGGAGGAAATGATGACATTAACAAAAAAGTTTGGTGGGACAAAAAATAGATTTAAAGCCGGGGACAATCCATTGGATTTCCCCGGTTTTTTTCATTTTAAAAAGAAACAGTTATGAAGAAGTTATTGACGATTTTTATATTTAGCTTGTTGCTGCTGTCGGGTAAGCCGATGTTAGCCCAGGAAATTGCCCTTAGGGAAGCAGGTGTGGCATTCCCGCAAATGAAGAAGTTTTATGGCGATATGCAGCGCAGGGTACTCGATTTGCCTGAGATCTCCGGCTATTACCTGATCAAAGCCGACCTGCATATGCATACCGTTTATTCCGATGGTTATGTTTGGCCGGTAACCCGTGTCGAAGAAGCATTTATGGAGGGGATAGATGCCATTGCAATTACCGACCACATCGAATTCAGCCCCCTAAAAAAATATTTGCCTTGCGACGATTATAATTTGCCCTACGAAATAGCCAAACCACGTGCCGACGAACTTGGGATTATCCTGATCCGCGGTGCAGAGGTGACCCGCGAGGTGCCGGCTGGCCATTTCAATGCCATTTTTATCGAAGACGCGAATAAGCTGGCGAAGTTGGTCAACAAGGAAAACCCGTCCGATCAGTCCAGTATCAAAGAAACATTGCAGGAAGTGGTGAACCAAGGTGGTTTCGTTTTTTTTAACCACCCGTGGTACAAACAACCCGGCGATCGTGCCAATTGGCACCCGGTTCATGAAGAGCTTTACCAACAAGGGCTGATACATGGGGTCGAGGTCAACAACCGCGACAGGTATTACCCCAATATTTTTCAATGGTGTCTCGATAAAGGGTTGGCCATGATGTCGAACACAGATGCCCATAACCCCTTGTTCCGTTTGGAACCTGGCGCTCATCGTTCCATGAACATACTGCTTGCAAAAGAATGCAGCCAGAAAGGTATCCGCGAAGCGCTCGACAACAAAAGGACCGTGGTTTATACCCAAAATTACCTGTATGGGAAAGAAGAACATGTAATGCCGATTTTTGAACATGCAGTAGTACAGAAAATCATCCATCAAACCGAAAAAGGCTTTATTGTTGAGTTGAAAAACATAGCCGGTATCCCTTTTCATATACAGATTGAAGATGCAAATGGGCTGAAAGTGCAACAGACCAATTTCATCCTTGCAGAACATGGCAATGCAGCTTTGATTTTCAGATCTGATGCACAGGTAATGGGCCAATCGTTTAAGGTTTCGGCAAAAGTTTTGAACTGCCACACAGGACCGGAGAAGCCTTTGAATTTCGTATTTAACTTGAAACTATAACTTAATGAGAACAATTAAAAACTTCGTTGCCGCCTTCATGGCTTTGGCCATTGTTGCAAGTATCTTTACCGGTTGCCAGAAAAAGAAGGAGGACGGGAACCTTGTGTTGTTGGTTGTATTTGATGGCTTGCGCCCCGATTACATTACGCCAGAGATCATGCCCAATACGTATCAACTGAAAACCGCCGGAGTGTACGGGTCGATGCACCACAGTATTTTCCCCTCGGTTACCAGGGTCAATTCAGCCGGGATTGCCTCAGGGGCCTATCCAGCTACCAACGGTCTGATGGGCAACAGTGTCTATTTTCCGTTGATCGACTCCGTAAGCGGCTTAAATACCGGTGAGGCATCAGAGTTGATGCGGATTGTAAAAGAAACCAACGGGCAGTTGTTCACTTCGCCTACACTTGCCGAAGTATTGCGGGATAACGGGAAGAACCTGATGGTTTTCAGTTCAGGTTCCACCGGGCAATCGTTCCTGTTGAACCACCTTGCCGATTCGTTTGGCGCCATTGTGAACCCGCAACTAATTCTGCCAGCAACGCTTCAGCCAGAACTGGAAAAGGTTGCGGGCGCCATTCCCTCTTCAGAAAAAGGGGATTATCAAAAGCACACCTGGATTACCGATGCTTACATGCATTATGGGTTATCGTCCGATGCCCCGGCAGTGAGCATCCTTTGGTTTACCGATCCGGATGGAACGGCACATGCCAAAGGTATTGGCGCACCTGAGACCATTAAATCGATCAAATATGCCGACAATGAATTAGGGCGGGTTATCAGCGCAATCAAAGAACGTGGGCTGAAAGTCGATATTCTGATCAGCACCGACCATGGCTTCGTAACGTACATTGGAAAAAACAGCATTTCTCCGTTTTTGATCGAACAAGGTTTGAAACAAAGCCCTGTTTCAACCGATGTTGTTGTAGTGGGTGGCGCAATCTATGTAAAAGAGAAGGAAAGTGTTGAAGCAATTGCCAATAAGCTGATGGAACAGCCCTGGGTAGGGGCCATATTTACCAAGCCATCCGGTGTCGATATGGCAGAGGGTTCAGTGAAAGGTACTTTTTCAATGGCTTTGGCCAATTACGTTCACAAAGACCGCAGTCCAGATATCTTGATTGATATGGCATGGAATGATAATGTGAATGAATTTGGTTATCCCGGCATGTCGCATTCGCGCGGAATCGCCGGTCACGGTGGATCAAGCCCATACGAGATGAATATCAACCTGATTGCTTACGGCCCAAGTTTTAAAACCAGCTATCAAAGCAACATGGCATCAGGCAACGTTGACTTGGCTCCCACTATTCTGCACCTTGTTGGATTGGAATTCCCCAAAGAAATGGATGGCAGGGTACTGTTTGAAATGTTTTCAGAATCAAAAGGCGAACCTAGGATATCTGTTGACACCATCTATAAAGTTTCCAATGCAGTGAGAAGCCAGGAATTAAGGGCGGTGAATTCAGGAGGTTCGTGGTATATGTCTTCTACACGATTCGATTTCGTAGAAAAGTAGATCCTTTATAATGTCAAAATTCTGGCTGTGCATTAAGCACTGTCAGGATTGTAATTTTGGGAATCGGGATTTTGCAAACATACTTATGGTATATATAATCTATTCTGGTGAATAAGAAAAACAAATTATAAAGTCCGAAAGGCTCCAAGAGCAAGCATATCATAAGGATTTTAAGAAATATATCATGTAGCTAAATATCAATTACTTACTATCACTTCGGATTGATTTTTCGTTATGGTTTTTTGTACCCATGCAAATGTTCTTTCTTATCTTCAATAAAAGATATGAAGGCTGGTGCAGTTTTGCAATCCATACCTTTAAAATTGGGATTGGTAATCCTATTACATAGCAAGCGAAGAATTGAACGCGTTTTGTTGGTAGTAAAATGAACTGGATATTTTGGTGAAATCTACACCCCCAGAATAATGGTCAGGGAATATGAATGAATGACAAAATTAGATTTTAGCTTCCAATGCCCTTCTGATTTCCCGTTTAGCGGTTCTTGAATTTCTTACACAATTTATAATGGCAGTAAACTCGTTTACTGTTAGTTTACCCACAGTTTCATAATCGATTTCTTCAAACGAATAGATACTTTCTAAAAAAGGCTTTGATAAACTCAGCAAACGGTGGACCATAAACGTATGTTTCCAAAGGGAATCCCCATCCTCTTTGAAGTCAATTTTAACTTTCAGTGCGAAACATGGGGTAATGGAAGTTGTGTGCAAATTGTGTGCAAATAAAAAATAAAGCAGTTACAAAAATATTCTGTAACTGCTTCTTTTTCAATTAGTGGGCCCACCTGGGCTTGAACCAGGGACCACCTGATTATGAGTCAGGTGCTCTAACCAACTGAGCTATAGGCCCTTCAATATTTTAATTTTTATCAGGATAATTTAATGACTCCCTGATTATGAGTCAGTCCCGAGTCCTCGGGATAACCAACTGAGCTATAGGCCCTAAATATTGTGTGGTTTTTATTTGTTTTAAATTCTCGATGCCAAAAGAACGTGTGATTTTTTCGGAGTGCAAGTTTACAGAATTCATTGCGATTTCACAAGCGAATTTGTTAATTTTCCTCAGATTCATTTTCAACTGCTTTTTCCGAAACTTCAACTGTTATTGCTTCTTTCTGCGGGGTTTCATGTTTATCAGATGTAATTTCGCTGAATTGCTTCCGGTAGAAAATCATGATCGAAAAAATACCTATTGTAATGGCAGAGTCGGCTATGTTGAAAACCGGACGGAAGAACTGGAAATCGCTGCCACCAACAAAAGGAACCCATTCAGGATAAACGCCTGAAAACAAAGGGAAATAAAACATATCGACCACCCTTCCATGTAAGAATGTTTCATATCCGCCACCTTCCGGAAATAAGGTTGCAACCTGACCGTAGCTGTCGTTGAAGATAAGCCCGTAAAAAGCGCTGTCGATAATATTTCCGATGGCTCCGGCAAATATGAGTGAGGCACAGGCGATGAAACCCATCGGAATGTCTTTTTTTGATAATTTCAGGATATACCAGCCGATTCCTAGAACTGCGACTATCCGAAACAGGCTTAAGAAGATCTTTCCATATTCTCCGCCAAATTCGAAACCAAAGGCCATCCCATTGTTTTCAACAAAATGAATGATAAACCAATCCCCTATCGCAGGAAATTCCTGACCAAGCGTCATGGTTGTTTTGATCCATATCTTCAGGATTTGATCAGTCAGCAAGACCAAAAAAACGATGAGGGCTGACTTTTGTAATTTTGACATGATTATCTGTTATAAAAAAATGATTGAAAGAGCAATTCTTCCAATCATTTTGCACTATTTCTTTTGAGATGTTTTTACTTCTGATTGTTCTTCGCATCAATGCTTAAAGTCGCATGAGGGACTGCTCGCAGTCGCTCTTTCGAAATCAACTTGCCTGTTTCGCGACAAATGCCGTATGTTTTGTTCTCGATACGTACCAGTGCTGCCTGCAAATACTGAATAAATTTTTGCTGGCGTTGGGCCAATTTACCTGCTTCCTCCTTCGACAAGGTGGCTGCACCTTCTTCAAGAACCTTAAATGTCGGTGATGTATCCTGTGTGTCATTCCCGTCACTTCAGGAGTAATGGAGAAAAATATTTTTGAAGGTTTTGAAGTTGGCAACAACTCCGCGGAAAACTATGAAAAGGTTGATCTTCACCGTCCGTTCGTCGACGATATCTTCCTTGTTTCAGCAACTGGCAAAAAAATGTTTCGCGAACCCGACCTGATTGACGTTTGGTTCGATTCGGGAGCCATGCCGTATGCGCAGTGTCACTTCCCGTTTCACAAAAAAGAAAAATTTGGCGAGGTATTCCCTGCAGATTTTATCGCTGAAGGTGTTGACCAAACACGTGGATGGTTTTTTACGCTTCATGCGATTGCAACCATGATTGACGAATCGGTCGCATTCAAAAATATCATTTCAAACGGATTGGTGCTTGATAAAAGCGGGAACAAAATGTCGAAACGTTTGGGCAATGCGGTTGATCCGTTTGCAGCAATCGAAGAACACGGTTCCGATCCGCTACGCTGGTACATGCTTACCAACTCCCAACCCTGGGACAACCTGAAATTCGATATCAACGGAGTTGACGAAGTGAAACGCAAATTCTTCGGCACGCTTTACAATACCTACAACTTTTTCGCGATGTATGCCAACATCGACGGATTCAATTATTCCGAAGAAGAAATTCCGGTGGCTGAAAGGTCTGAACTGGATCGTTGGGTTATCTCGCTGCTGAATTCACTGATTAAAGAAGTGGCCGAATGTTATGAAACTTACGAGCCAACCCGCGCCGGACGTGCCATTTCAGAATTTGTTTCGGAAAACCTGAGCAACTGGTTTGTTCGTTTGAGCCGCCGCCGTTATTGGGGTGGTTCGTACGACAGAGATAAAATTTCGGCTTACCAGACGCTTTACACCTGTTTGAATACCGTTGCCAAACTTTCCGCGCCAATGGTGCCATTCTATGCTGATTTGCTTTACTCCGATCTTAATAAAATTTCAGGAAAAGAAACAGACCAAAGCATTCACCTTTCTGACTTTCCGGTTGCCGATGAAACAATGATCGACCGCGATCTGGAAGAAAGAATGGCCATTGCACAAAAAGCCTCTTCCATGATTCTGAGCCTTCGCCGGAAAGAAAAACTAAAGGTTCGTCAACCTCTGGCAAAAATCATGGTTCCGGTGCTTTCCAAAGATTTTCAGGAAAAATTTGATGCAGTTAAAAACATTATTCTTTCTGAAGTAAACGTTAAAGAGGTTGAATATCTGACCGATGCAGCCGGAATTATCAGCAAAAAGATAAAAGCGAACTTTAAAACGCTTGGACCGAAATACGGCAAACTGATGAAACAGATTTCCGGAGAAATTGCAGAATTCAGTCAGGAAGACATCAGCCTTCTGGAAAAAGCAGGAAGCCGTGATCTGAGTATCAACGGAGAAAGCATTTCCTTAAGTTTGGAAGATGTTGAAATTCAGACCGAAGATGTTCCTGGATGGCTGGTTGCCAGCGAAGGTGGTTTGACCATTGCCCTCGACATTAATTTGACCGAAGAACTGAAACAGGAAGGAATTGCGCGTGAGTTCATCAACAAAATTCAAAACATACGCAAAGACAGTGATTTTGAGGTAACCGACCGGATCGTATTGAAAATCCAGAAGAACGAAAAATTTAACCTTGCTGTCGAGAACTTCCGCGATTACATCAGCAATCAAACACTTGCCAATGAATTGGTTCTGGTTGATCTGATCAATCAATCCTCTTCGCACACAGTTGAAATTGACACTGATCTTGAAGCAGTTGTTCTCGTTGAAAAATATTCCTGAAATGGAATCGGTTTTTGGATGATTTTATGACTGCATGAATTAGAATTATTTTTATACTTTTAGCAC
>Ga0351902_1084_pt1 | contig 18495 bp, 11 predicted proteins | sample BONcelHT113001D5_FD_205828 | JGI IMG/M metagenome (GOLD analysis project Ga0351902, IMG submission 205828) | Enriched cells from coal bed in the Powder River Basin, Montana, United States - BONCAT cells T11 rep1 HSBNCT.T11.300.1.D5 ...
TTTCGAAGTTTCGCTGCCTGTCACAAGCACTGTATATGAGTTATTCTCTGAACTAATTAATTCCGGTGGTGGAGACCTTGACCATACGGGACTGATTACAGTGCTTGAAAAAATGGCGGGGTTTGAGGCAAGAACACAAACAGTTCATGAATAACGAACCAGGAATATTCGTTTAGAAAGGAGAAATAGATTCAGTTCTTAAATACTTACAAAATTTTTTTCCATGGATCCGTTTTCTAACAGAGAAAGGTAGAAAATAGATGTCAGAAAATACTAACCTAAAAGTTAAGATCAACTGGAAATACACAATCATTTTTGGGCTTTGGGATGCGGCCTGGGCAATGATGTGGGGAGTATACAACAACTATATGCCTGTTTTTTGGCAATCGGGCAACCCAGACTACAATGTGCTTGGCGCTTCAGCGGCTGTCGGATTTGGACTGGGTGCTTTCACCACGGGTCTGATAATGTCCATAGACAATATTGCAAGCGTTATTATGCAGCCAATTTTCGGTGCTTTTAGTGACAGCGCAAAAAGCCGTAAGCGCTTGGTATTAATATTTGGTTTGCTGCCTGCAATATTCTTTGCATTACTCCCTATAAGTATTCTTTCTATTTCTCCTGAAGATAGTGGTAACCTGGTAGCGTTAGTGTTTCCAATGGTTTTCGTCATGACCCTGGCCTTATTTATGATCCTTACCTGGGGGGTCGCAAAGGGATCTGAATATGGACTCCGTTATGCGATCATCCCTTCTGCCGTAAGAACCCAGGTGTATAGCTATACAGCGGTCTTTGGTGGTTTGGCATTTGTGGCAACCTTTGTTGGCAGCAACATGCTCTATAAAATCAACCCTGGATTGCCATTCTGGATTGGGTCCGGAATGTTATTTCTTACAGTAATATGCTACGCATTGTTTATAAAGGAACCAATAGGCACCACCCTGACCAGAAATGATCTCGAAACGGAAGGGCATGAAAAAAACACGGGGTTCAAATCAATTTGGGATGGACTCAAATTGTTTTCCCCGGAACAAAAACGGGCATTGTTAATCATTTCAGGCACCAAATTCCTAGCCTGGGCGGGTGTCGCGGGGTTGGAAACCTTCGCTTCTTCCTATGTTGTTAATACATTAGGATTGGATGAAGGTGCCGCAGGAAATATGATAGCAATATATTTCTTGGGCTATTTGTTGTTTGCTGTCCCTGCGGGATACCTGGCCGCAAAATTTGGCCGAAAGAACATGCTACGGACGGCCTTGATAGCGTTTATCTTCGCCGGTTTGACTCAATTTATATTACAAAATACCACTTTAATATATTTAGTCCTCATCTTGGCTGGAGCAGCCAATAGCACCACTGACATTATGGTAACCCCAATGATAACTGATGTCGCCCCATCAAAGAAAGTAATGGGGATTACCGTTGCTATTGCCAGCGCAATCACTACTCTTGCGTCAGTCATTTCTGTACCTATTTGGGGCGCAATAATCCAATCGTTCGGAAACAATTTTGGCCTTCTATGGTTGGGATTGGCGATTATGCCAGCGTTTGGTTTCATGTTAATTTCAACATTACGAAAAGGAGAAGGTGAAGCAAAAGCTGTTTTAGCTGAAGAACTTAATTGGTAGCAAATTAACAACCATTAATTCTATGAAGTGTTGCCGTTAGGGAGTCGTAATGAATAAAATTCTTAATTACATCAATCAAGAATGGGTCTTTCCAGAAACAAGCGAATACATAAATGTTATCAATCCTGCTACCGGTGAAGTAATCGCTAAAACGCCTCTATGTGGAAAAAAAGAAGTTAATGCGGCCGCGTCAGCCTCTAAAGCGGCATTCCCTGCATGGCGGGCTACCCCCGTTCAAGATCGCATTCAGTATCTGTTTAAATTGCGTGACTTGATGAATGCCAATCTTAAAGAGATAAGCCGAACAATAACCAATGAATGCGGAAAAACCTTCGATGAAGCGAAGGCCGAAATGGTGAGAGCGATTGAAAATATTGAAGTAGCTTGTGGAATGCCCATGATGTTGAAAGGTGAATTCAGCGAAGATATTGCCCCGGGAATTGACGAAATGATGATTCGCCAACCATTAGGGGTATGCGCCACAATCGCGCCTTTCAATTTTCCTGGCATGATCCCATTCTGGTATTTACCATACGCACTCGCGACCGGCAACACTTACATTATTAAACCTTCAGAAAAAGTACCGATGACCATGCAATTGATCTTTCATTTGATTGATCAGGTTGGTTTCCCAAAAGGTGTGGTTAATTTAGTCAATGGATCAAAGGAAGCTGTAGACAGCATCCTTGATCACCCAGAGATTCCAGCAATTACATTTGTAGGTTCCACCAATGTGGCCAGGTATATTTACCGCCGCGCCTCCGAGAATGGTAAACGCGTTCAAGCCCAGGGTGGGGCCAAGAACCCGGTCATCGTCTTACCGGATGCTGATATGGATATGGCAACCAAAATTATCGCTGACTCTGCTTTTGGTTGCGCGGGGCAGAGATGCCTGGCTGTTTCGCTTGCGGTAACCGTTGGCGAAGCCCGGAATCAATTTACTGAATCAATATGTGATGCCGCCTCTTCTAGAGTGGTTGGATATGGTTTGGATTCTGGCGTCCAAATGGGACCTGTGATTAGCCAAACCAACAAAGCTCGAATAGAAATGCAAATCGAATTAGGCGGCAAAGACGGTGCAAATATTTGTGTTGATGGACGGAATCCTTCGATAAAAGGTTTTGAAAATGGCTCATTTGTCCGACCAACCGTCCTCACTAATGTTCAACCTGAGAGCAAAATATGGGAGACAGAAATATTTGGCCCTGTCTTAGGAATGATGCACGTAAACACATTAGATGAAGCAATCTCACTGGTAAACAGACATGTGTATGGTAATCAAGCTAGTTTATTTACATCATCGGGTTCAGCCGCGCGCAAGTTTAAATATGAAGCACAAGCTGGCAATATCGGTATTAATATCGGTGTAGCAGCCCCGATGGCTTATTTCCCATTCAGTGGTTGGAAAGAGTCCTTCTTTGGTGATTTGCACGGCCAAGGGATGGATGCGGTTGAATTCTTCACCCAAAAGAAAATTGTTGTAGAACGATGGCCAAAAGAATGGAGCCGGAAATTTTAGGAGATAATCATGTTGAAATGGTCTGCAAGTCTCACAATGTTGTTCAAGGATGTTCCTTTTGTTGAACGTTTTCATGCTGCTTCAAGGGCTGGTTTTGGAGCTGTCGAATTTATGTGGCCAATTAATGTGAATCTGGAAGAGTTGGTTAACGCGCAAAAAGAATCCGGAGTCCAGGTCGCATTGTTTAACGTGGATTCCGGCGATGTTCCATCAGGTGAACGCGGATTTGCTAATGACCCATCCAAACGCGATTGGTGGCGTTCTCGCGCAGCCCTGGCCATCCAGCTTGCTGAGCGGCTTGGCTGCTACCGCATCAATGTTCAAGCGGGAAACACGGTAAACAATCTTTCCTACTCAACCATGATAGATTGCCTTTGCGAAAATATTGCCTGGGCGATAGAGCAATCCCAAGAGATCACCTTTTTCTTAGAACCGCTCAATCGATTCGAAAATCCACGGTATATTTTGGAGCGAACTGGTGAGGTAGTAGAAGTCATAAATCAGTTGGGCAGTTCAAGAATAAAATTGATGCTGGATATTTACCATACACAAAACACAGAGGGCAATCTCACCAGGCTTATCCAATCTAATTTTTCCAACATAGGCCACATTCAAATTGCCGATGTACCTGCTCGCAACCAACCAGGAACAGGAGAAATCAACTGGAGATACTTGTTTTCGCTGCTTGAAACACTTAATTACAACGGCTATATAGGGTTGGAATATATCCCCCTTCCTGAAACGCTCGAATCGCTGGGCTGGATTCCCGCGAACAAACGACTATCCTGTACAACTAGCGATCTGGTTCTGTAGTGAAAGCGCTTAATTGGAAACAAATGCTTATTGCAGCCTTAGTACCGGCAAGCGCTGAATTGGTCTGGATACTTTATAACACTTACGTCCCTTTATGGCTGCAGGCGGGAAATTCCGTTTTCTCAGGAGAAACATCTCTCCAAGGTTTTGGTTTAAGTGCTGTGACGACAGGAACCATCCTGACAATCGGAAATTTGATCGCGTTAGTCGTCAGCCCGATTGTGGGGATATTAAGCGATTCCACTCACAGCCGGTTTGGTAGGAGAATGCCATGGTACACTTTTCCAGCGCCATTCATAATCCTCACCTTATGCCTGATTCCGTACCTTTCACAACACGCAACCCTGAAGTTGTTTATGATCAATATAGGGATATTCCTTGTTGCCCTGGCGATCATTCGCGGCCCTTCGACAGTCCTTCTTTATGACATTACGCCTTCCAAGTATCGTGGAATAGCGGCTGCCTTGAGTGGAATTGCCGGTGGTACGGCAGGGATAGTTGGAGCAATTTTGGCTGCAGCATTGTTCGGGATTCGCCCTGAATTGCCCTTCTGGATAGTAAGTGCTCTGATTGGGTCCGCGATTCTTTCCGCTGCTGTTTTTATCCGCGAACCTGTCCCACAAACTGGTGAAGATACCACCTCCCGACTCTCGCCAGGCAAGATGCTGTCGATGTTAATTTCCATACCGCGAGACCATCTAGCCAGCACCATCCTGCTGGTATTGAATACATTGTTTACATATATCACCTTTGGCCAAATGCAAATATTCACCAGTTCATATGGAGTTTCTGTTCTGGGATTAAAACCAGCTAACTCTTCATTGATTTATGCTTTTGGTGGTGCTGCGTTTATATTATTTAGTTTCCCTGCCAGCGCAATTGCCACAAAGTGGTTATCACGAAAATCAACCCAATTGCTGGGCATATTGATGTTTATCCCCATTTCTTTGATAATTTATTTTTTTGCAAATACGACCAATATCTGGGTTATGATGGTAATTTTAGGGATAACCTGGGCAATGATAATCATCACTCAAGAACCTATGATGCTCGATTCAGCCCCCTCTGATGCCCTATTGGGAACTTTTAGTGCCATTTTACAAGTCGCGCGGACTCTGGGTTTTGTAATCAGCCCCATTCTGGGTGGATGGTTCATTCAAGCGTCGGGCAGCAACTTTAATACCATCTGGTTGGTAATGGCAAGCGCGCAGCTTATCGCATTATTAACTCTTCTGCCGGTAACACATGGAGAGGCAAGGGAGGTAAATTGAGAATGAGTACAATTTTCGGGCGATTGGTATTCTTTGTATTTATATTTCTGCTCGGTATAACCATTTTTCTCATTTATCGGTTATTAGCCCCAAGACATACTCCCAAAATTAATGGGGATAACGCGATTGCAGAATTATTTCCAATTCCGATCAACGGAGTCAATCAATGGTTGTTGATCCGGGGTGCAGATACAACAAAACCCATATTACTATTTCTTCATGGCGGCCCGGGTTCCGCACAAATCGCCATCATGCGAAATTTTCAAAAAGATCTGGAAAGGTATTTTATTGTTGTCCAATGGGATCAAAGAGGAGCCGGACTATCGGGATTGGTGCCTGTTGAAGAAGCCACTTTTAACAAAGAGCAATTTATTGCAGACGGACTTGAAGTAACAAATTATCTTCGCAACCGGTTCAATAAGGAGAAAATATTTCTGGTAGGTCATTCATGGGGGAGTGGTTTAGGATATATTATGGCGGTCAGGCATCCAGAATATTTCCATGCCTTTGCAGGGTTGGGACAGATGTCTCGTGATGGTGAAAAATTAGCTTACGCCGAAACATTAAAAACCGCAGAGAAAAATAACCACCAAATTGCGATAAACGAATTAATCGAGCTTGGAGCGCCACCTTATCTACGACTGCCAAATATAAAAGGCACTCTTCATCAAGCAAATCCAGGAAACATAGCTCTTTCTGGGATGTTAATCCGATATAAATGGAGCGAAGCATTGGGTGGAGATGCAAAGTACATTAACATCAGAAACTTAATCGTGAAGGAGTTAATATTTTCAAGTGAATACAAACTGACTGATGCATTTGCCTGGATCAAACAAAAAGCGCGCTCCATCAATTTGACATACGAAGAATGTAATCAGGATTTGGATTTATTTTCGGAAGGGTTGGTCTTTAAAATCCCGGTCTATTTTCTATTGGGAAAATGGGATTTACTGACAGTTCCTTCTGGCGCGGTTGCATTGATGGAAGCCATCGAGGCGCCTCAAAAGGAACTATTCTGGTTTGATGCCGCGCATGAGATTCATTGGGAAAACCCTGCGGAATACCAAAAAGTGATCATAAAGTGTTTTTTGGATATTGAAGACTAAAAAGGGACCACTGTCGCGGCAGATGCTGGAGAAATTATTCTCAAAAAGATCAAATCGTCTTTAAAAATGCTGTATTTGATGGAAAACTCATCCCACGCGATTATACTGGACCAGGAGTTAGACGATGTAACCCGCCTGACGCTTGAATTTCTCAAGGGGTTATGAAGTATTTTATTTTTCAGTAACCTGGGAAATGCATAGTCTCAGCTTTTCCCAGGTTACTTTCTTGAATATCCCATTTCCGCAACATTCAATCTCAACCAACCGGTTCTCTAAAATTTCTATTTATTGACTTTTTCTGATATCATCGCGTCACGATAAAGGCTACGCGCAATATTTTTTATTGAATCGAGATCGTTTCTTAATATTGCTTATGAAAATTTCGTCTTTCTGGTTTTTCAGCGATCAATGGGCAATTCCCTGATAAAATAGTCTCATCATTTGCAGGAGTGATTTCTTCGTTATGCCCGGACTTAGAGAGTCGAAAACAATTAAGAAGACCCCCTTTCATACTTTGTGGTCATGGTTTGAATTGGACCGGCTGCGCATTTATGCCGCGGCCGGGCTTTTTATCGTAAAACACAGCCCTGTATGGCTGCTGCCCCTGCTCACTGCGAACATGATAGATATGGTTGTGCAACACCAGCGAATTTCTGAATTGTGGTGGAATGCGCTGATCCTTTTGGCACTTCTTTTGCAAAACATCCCATTACATGTCGCATACATGAAGCAATTAAGCATTGCGCTGCGGCGTATGGAAACCCGTCTTCGCTATGCTCTTTCCAATCAACTTCAACGCCTTACAATGGGTTACTACACCCGTGCCAGCGCAGGTGTATTGCAAAGTAAAGTGGTTCGGGACGTGGAATCCATTGTAGAGATGATTCGGCAGATGTTTGATGGCGGTTTGAGCGCGATTAGCAACCTTTTGGGGGCAATCGTGATCACAGCCATTCGTGTGCCGAAATTTCTTCCATTCTTCCTGATTATGGTTCCCATTTCAGCTTTACTTGTTTCCTCGATGCGCGGTAGATTAATCACCCGAAACTCATTATTCCGGAATGAGATCGAACGTATGTCAGCCCGAATCAATGAAATGACTCATCTTCTTCCCATTACTCGCGCACATGGGCTGGAAGGAAACGAACTGGAGCACATGCAGTCAACTTTGACCCAGGTTCGAGAAGCTGGACTGGAACTGGATACAACCAATGCCATTTTTGGCTCCCTTTCATGGGTAACTTATAACATTTTCAATGCCATCTGTTTGATTTCAGCAATTTCGCTTTCATATTACAAGATCCTGCCGATCACCGCCGGGGATGTGGTAATGCTGACCGGTTATTTCAGCAGCCTCACAAACGCGGTCATGGCTTTGGCGAACCTCTTGCCGATCATCAGCAAGGGTTTTGAATCGATTCACTCGGTCGAAGAAATTTTAAAATCCTCTGATCTTGAGCAGAATGAAGGAAAACTGCCAATCAACCAGGTCTCAGGAGATTTTCGTTTTGAAAATGTCAGTTTTACCTATCCAGAGGCCGGTTATCCCGCCATCCGCAATTTTTCACTGGAAGTACCAGCGGGTCAAAGCATCGCCCTTGTCGGCTCCTCCGGCGCTGGAAAATCCACCATAATCAACCTGGTGATTGGATTCATCCGACCACAAAGCGGCGAAATACTTATGGATGGACACGATATGAATGACCTGGACTTGCGCACCTATCGCCAATTTCTGTCAGTGGTACCCCAAGAATCCATACTGTTTAGAGGTACCATTCGCGATAATATCTCATATGGCATCACCCAGGTAAGTGATGAAGATGTATTGGTTGCATTACGCGATGCTAATGCCTGGGAATTTGTTCAGCAGCTTCCAGATGGAATTAACACCCAAATCGGCGAACACGGTGCAAGACTCTCAGGCGGACAAAAACAACGTCTTTCCATTGCGCGCGCCCTTATTCGTAACCCAAGGGTGTTGATCCTGGACGAAGCCACTTCAGCACTTGATACTGAATCGGAGAAATTGATTCAGGAATCACTGGCAAGGTTAATGAAGGGGCGAACCACCTTCATCGTGGCACACCGCCTATCTACGATCCGCAATGCTGACCGCATTGTCGTTCTGGAGAATGGCCGGATCGCAGAAATCGGAAACCATGAAGAATTAATGGCAAAAGGAGAAGTTTATTTCCGCTTACAATCCGGTTATGAAATTAGGCGGGATTAATATGTCTCAAGCAAAACCTGTTGCCTGCCAAGCGTGTCCCTGTTCAAGGTTTTTTTGACCACCTGATTGATTCGGTGAAACGCCCAAAATTAAATTTTTTCAGATTTTATTCTCAAATTCTTTTAATCATGAATATGCGAATTGACATTTCACAACATAATTAAAGCTCAAAATCCCAAAAGACAATTCATATATCTTTCGCGCCGATACTTAACTGTCCAATTCTCCAATCCCCACAAGGTTAAGGTGCTTTTTTGAAATCATCATAAATTAATATTTATGAAGTATTCTTAAGAATAATCCTCAGTTTGTTTTTTCCTAAATATAAGAGATAATTGTATGAAGGATTTATTTGGAATTTTTCTTTGTTCACTCGCAATCCAATCAAATCCATTTCATCGTATTTTTGGTGTAATTTAACAAAATAACAATTGGTTAAAGATTTATCCTATTCGGTTATTATTAATAATTACGATCACGTAAATATTGATATGTTTTTACCAACACCTGCTTTATCAGCGTAACTTTTCGGCACCAGGCATTGAACAACAATTAATAATATTCAGATCGCGGGTTGGAGATCAACGAATTCCGATTAACAGGTGCTGATGAAGACATTGGAATTGGTTAAGATCATTTAACATAAGGTTACTAATTATTGGAGCCCAGCCATTTATGAAATCTCGATCCACTATTCTCAGTCTGGTTGTTGTGTTAATTTTATCAGCTTGCTCACCTAGAGTTAAAACCCAACCGGCGCCAGACCTGGTCACGGTTCAACTAAAGTGGATTCATCAAGCGCAATTCGCGGGTTTTTACATGGCTCTTGAAAAAGGTTTTTACGCGGACGAGAATTTACAGGTCACACTTTTACCTGGAGGTGTGGGGGTCGATATCGTGGACGAAGTTGTGTCTGGCCGGGCTGATTTTGGCATTGTCGGAGCAGAGTATTTAATCCTTAATCGCGGCGCGGGGAAACCTGTTAAAGCCATCGCGACAACATTTCGGAACAATCCCTTTGTTCTCGTCACCATGCCAGATTCAGGCATAACAGATCCTTACGATTTTCCAGGCCATAGCGCGAATATAGGCGCCATCGATGGTCTTATTCAGTTTGAAGCTTTACTCTATAAATTGGACATTGACATCAACCAAATCGAGATATTGCCTTACAGTTACAACCTGGATGATTTCTACAATGGATCAATTGATATTACCCCCGCTTTTTCAGCCGGATCGCTTATTGAAATTCGCGAACAACACCCGGATGTGAACGTCATCTGGCCAATTGATTATGGTATTCATCTTTATTCAGACACCATCTTTTCAACAGATAACCTTATTGAAGATAACTCCGACCTTGTACTTCGATTCTTACGGGCAACGCTAAAAGGCCACCAATATGCCATAGATCATCCTGAGGAAGCGGTAGAGATTGCTTTGAAGTTTGCTCAAAATCCTGATCCAACAATTCAACGACAGATGTTAGACGCAAGTATCCCTTTGATTTACACAGGCGAGGATGAAATTGGCTGGATGAAAAAAGATGTTTGGCAAGGAATGTATAACATATTAGATCAACAGGGATTGATTAATCGCTCCTTTGATTTGAATGAAGTTTATACCACCAAATTCCTTGAAGAAATTTATCGGGGTGCTCCTTGAAACTGACTACTCGCATTGTCTTATTGTTTTTCATTCTTTCATTTTTACCAGTAGCCGGGTTGGGTTACCTTGCCTTTGCCAATGGCAGGCAAACGATTTATGAGGACATTTCGGCTCACCTCACAACCACCACAATTTTAAAAAAAGAAGCAATGTTACGCTGGCTGAGCCAGAACCAGGATAAACTGGCAATTTTGGCGCAACGCCCATTACTCCGCAAGCTTACAGCTGAAGTTGCTGAATTCAGAGGTGAAAATCTTCAGGATCTGCCTGCTTATCATGATTTGATGAAAAATCACTTGCTTCCTAACCTGGCCGATGGAAATTTTCTAACCTATTCCATTATCCGGGCTTCTGACGCCAAAATCATTATCTCCACCGAAGAAAAAATGGTCGGGGCTTACAGAGAAAGCGAGCCTTATTTTCTTAATGGTTTAACTGGTTCCTACATTGACAACATTCGCTATTTTATTTCAGAGGAGCAAGTTGCCCTACACATAAGCACCCCAATCTTGGATGAAAATGAGAACACGATTGCCGTGCTTTCCGGCCATGTGAACTTGAACGTATTGACTGAAATTATGCGGCAAGGCATGGATTTCTTGCCTGACCAGGAGACCTATCTTGTAAATCCCGCCTTTTTCTTTGTCTCAGAACCCTGGTTGGGTAAAGTCGATGTGCTTAAGAATACTGTCAAAAGTGAAGGAACAATCAATTGCCTTAACGGACAAAATGGAATACGCTCTTATCTCGATTATCGCGATGTGATGGTGATCGGGGCATATAATTGGATCCCTGAGAACAATGTTTGTATTTTAACGGAGGTTGACCAGGCCACAGCTTTGCAGCCTCTCGTTAACTTGCGAAATCAAATTGTTCTGTTTGGAATTATTGCTGCAGTATTTACATCCCTGCTTGGTTTCTTTATTGCGAAATCCATAACCGCTCCAATCAATCAACTCGTTGAAGGTACAAACTCTGTTGGCAAGGGATTGCTAACGCACAGAATTAATTTACGAAGAAAAGATGAGCTCGGGCAATTGGCAAGCGCATTTAATACAATGTCTGATAATTTGCTTCAGTCTAAAGATGAAAATGATCGTTTGTATCAAGAAACACTCTCCTGGGCTCAAGAATTGGAAAAAAGGGTTGAAGCGCGGACAGCGGAATTAAAATTAAGTGAAGAAAAATTCCGCAGCGCATTTGAACATGCCAGTATTGGTCGCGCAATCGCGAAAATTGATGGGGGGTTTGTTCAGATAAACTCTTCCTTCAGCAAAATGTTAGGTTACAACCATGACGAACTCATGTCAATGACCTGGCAAGAGATTACTCACCCCGACTTTTTACAGGCTAATTATTATTTTATTGAAAAATTGGTTGCCGGCAGCATCCCCTCCTATCAATTGGAAATGAGATTCAATCATAAGAGCGGACCAACTGAGCTCGTTTGGGCCAAAATAAGTGTTTTCTTAACATGTAATGTGGACAATGAACCTGAGTACCTTGTTGCTGACATTGAAAACATCACTGAGAACAAGCTTGCCGACCAGGCGTTGCAAGCCAGTGAAGACCGTTTCCGCCGGGCCATTTTTGGAGCACCCTTCCCCATCATGATCCACGCCGAAGACGGCGAAGTAGTGTTGATTAACCACGCCTGGACCAATCTCACTGGTTACACGCAAGAGGAAATCTCCACCATTGACAAATGGACGATGAAAGCATATGGGCAGGGGATGATTACTGTAAAAGAGGAAATTGAAAGTCTTTATGATTTAGACTCTCCCGTATCTGAGGGGGAATACACTATTCGCACGTCTAACGGCGATTATGTGATTTGGGATTTCAATTCCGCTGCTCTTGGCACATTACCGGATGGCCGGCGCATTGCCATCAGTATGGCAATGGATGTAACCGATCGAAAGAAAGCCGAATTAGCAATTCAAGAAGAAAAGAATTTCTCAGACTCGCTTATAAAAAGCCTGCCAGAAATCTTTTATCTGTTTGACATGAACGGTAAGTTCCTGCGCTGGAACGAAAACTTTGAAAAAGTTAGCGGTTATAACAAGGAAGAAATGGTATATCGGCATCCACTTGACTTTTTTGAAGGCGAAGAAAGGGAATCCGTCGGTATAGAAATTCAAAAGGTGTTTGAAATGGGTGAAGCAAACATTGAAGCCAATTTTATTTCCAAGAATGGAAAAAAGACACCATATCTATTAACCGGAGTAAGGTTGTCAATAGGGAATAATCATTATCTCGCTGGTACGGGAATGGACATTTCTTCCAGAAAACAGATGGAGATTAACCTGCAGGATAGTAAAGAAAGATACCGGTTGTTATCCGAGACTTCTCCTGACATGATCTTCGTGATTGATCGCAACGATTGCATTTCGTATGTGAATTCTTTTGCCGCAGAACAATTTGGCAAGTTGCCGGAAGAGGTGATTGGGAAACAACGAACTGAGTTGTTTCCACCTCAGGTTGCTGAAGATCAAAAGCTGGGTTTACAGCACGTTTTCGAAACCGGCCAAAGTTTATCGAGTGAAGCACCCATTTCTTTTCCAAATGGGGTTATTTGGTTAGACACTAAACTGGTTCCCATTCTTGACAAACAGCAAAATGTTACCGCTGTCATGGGCGTCTCCAGAAATATTACTGAAAGAATTAAATCTGAAGAAGAGTTGCGTTCAATCAACGAGCGGTTCTCCCTGGCAACCCATTCAGCTCAACTCGGTGTATGGGACTGGGATATCCCAAATAATTGCCTGGTTTGGGATGACCAGATGTACGCCTTGTACGAGAAAGATAAAGACAATTTCACCGTTTCCTATGAGGCATGGATGGATGGATTACATCCTGAAGATGGCATTCATATGGAAAGCGAAGTTCAAGAGGCGTTGCGTGGAGAGAAACAATTAGACACACAATTTCGGGCAATGTTTTCGGATGGTTCCATAAAACATATCAAGGCCAACGCGCTGGTAATCAAAGATTCTAGCGGGCAACCAATCCGCATGACAGGCATTAACTATGACATTACAGAGCGCATAATCGCTCAGGAAAACCTCAATAAAGCTAACCAGGAATTGGCCAGGTCCAATGCCGAATTGGAACGTTTCGCTTATGTTGCCTCGCATGATCTTCAGGAACCACTGCGGATGGTTGCCAGTTACTTGCAATTGCTTGAAAGACGGTACAAGGATCGTTTGGATGGGGATGCCTTAGAATTTATCAGTTACGCGGTTGATGGTTCAAACCGCATGAAAACACTCATCAACGATCTGCTGGCTTATTCACGCGTAGCCACCCGAGGTAGAGAGTTCAAACCAATCGATTGCAATGAGGTAATAAAACTAGTTCTATCTACACTCAAGCCGGTAATCGAAGAAACCAGCGCGGTTATTTCATATGACCCTCTACCCAAAATATTGGGGGATGAAACCCAGATCAATCAGTTATTCCAAAACCTGATTGGCAACGCAATTAAATTCCATGGCGACGCACCGCCTGAAATTCATGTTGGTGTTAGAAAAGAAGAAACAAAATGGGTGTTTTCTGTAAGTGACAATGGGATTGGAATTGACCCACAATTTTTTGAGCGGATCTTTATTATTTTCCAGCGCCTGCATAACCGCGAAAAATATCAGGGAACAGGAATTGGATTGGCGATCAGTAAACGCATCATTGAAAGACATGGCGGACGAATTTGGATAGAATCTGAGCCTGATAAAGGATCTACCTTTTTCTTTTCGATTCCAGATGGAGGTTTAAGTTGAAAAAACTGACTGGTAAAGCGATTCTGTTTGGCCTGCTCCTGACGATGCTCACTTCGGCTTGCACCGCGCCTGCCTCCCAAACCCCGCAACTTTCAGTTAGTACACCCCAACCAACGCAAACACCCCCCGTTGCTGATTTACTCCCACAACACGGTGGCACTTTAGTGATTGCAAATGGTGCCGGTATCCCCAGGCATTTCAACCCGGCATTAATATCTGGCAGCCCAACTATACTTATAGGTACTCAAATATTTGCAAGCCCTTTGCGCTACGATGAAAATTGGAATCCGCAACCCTATCTTGCCGAGAGATGGGAGATTGCCGATGATGGATTATCTGTCACACTGCATCTGGTCAAAGGGGCAACATTTCACGATGGCGCGCCAATCACTTCAGAAGATGTAGCCTTTTCATTGTTTACCGTGAAGCAAAATCATCCCTTTAAAACCATGTTTGCACCAGTGACAGGCGTTGAAACACCAGACCCATTGACGGCAATTATCCGCTTATCAAAGCCCCATCCCGCCATTTTGTTGGCCATGTCGCCCGCGCTGCTGCCAATTCTCCCTAAGCATATTTACGGGGATGGTCAAGATCTTCTCACCCACCCCGCAAATCTGACACCCGTAGGGTCTGGCCCCTTTAAGTTCATGTCGTATGATCCCGGGAAAACACTTGTCTTGGACCGATACGAAAATTTCTTTATAGAAGATCGGCCATACCTGGATAAAATCATTTTCAGGTTTTTGTCTGAACCAAACGCACAAATCATTGACTTGCTAAGACAGGAAGCACATATTGCACCAAATTTCACTGACTTTTCAGGTCTAAACATACTTAGCGCGAATGAAAACCTTATAGTTACCAGTCAAGGATATGAAGGACTTGGACCCATTAATTGGCTCGCCTTTAATCTGCTTCATCCACCATTGGATGACAAATCTGTCCGCCAGGCAATAGCCTATTCCATTGATACTGACTTTATCATCAAATTCATACACCAGGGAAAATCGAAGCACGCGCAAGGCCCAATCACTCCAGACAGCCCCTTCTATGAACCAAACATTCCCAAATATGAGGTGGACCTGGAAAAAGCAAATCAACTTCTCGACGAAGCAGGATACCCCCGTGGATCAGACGGTACTCGATTTTCTCTTACCCTGGATTACATTCCACTTGTTCCCAGCCAACAACATGATGTCGCTTACTATATTCAACATCAATTAAAAAAGGTCGGAATTAATGTAATTATTCACACATCTGCTGACCTGTCCGAATGGATTAGCAGGGTAAGCAATTGGGATTTCGACATGACAATGGATTTAGTATATAACTGGGGAGATCCGGTAATTGGTGTAAACCGAACCTATGTTTGTGACAACAACAAACAAGGGGCGATTTGGACCAATACCCAAAATTATTGTAACCCGGAAGTGGATGAAATTCTGACCCAGGCCGCGCAGGAAATGGATCCTGTAAAACGCAAAGCGCTTTATAGTGATTTTCAATTCATTGTCGCAGATGAACTCCCGATTCTTTGGATCAACAGTGTTCCATATTATACAATCTATAATCAGGGGCTTGGAAACCCGCCAATATCGATTTGGGGAATGCACTCGCCTTTGGATGAGCTGTATTGGATTAATCCTCCTGAAAGAAACTATGCCAATATACCAACCCTTACAGGGGACGAATCTCTCGTCAAAAAAACAGGTATAAACGCCATCGCTCTTATCCAGGAAAAAGGATTATATGATGCACTGGAAGTTTTTCAAGACCCCCTGGAAGGCTTTTTAGACACAGGTGAATCTGGCTTGCATGTTTTGGGTGTAACCCGTCAGGGAAAAGTGTTTTTAGATAACTCCGGGCAAATTTCGCCTGGCATGGATATAACGGGCATTCAGGATGATTTTGGTAACCCAATCCTGACAATATTCCTCAATTCCGCAACACCAGCAGATGGGACAGATTTTCAATCTGAGGGTATTTGGCCCAACCCAAACACCAATAAAGTGTCACCCATGTCTGGTTGGTGTGGCAATCTCAGTGAGAATGATGTCATCTGCGCAATTGTCTGGCAAAACAACGCGGGAGGTGATGAGTAATGGGAAAGCAGAAACACCCGTTAACTTTTTTGAATAATTATCCAATTCGCAGCAAAATATTGATTGCGCCGCTTGTTTTAATTTTAGCATTAGCCATCATTTCTGGGGTTTCAATTTATGGTTTTTCGATGCAGAGCAATGCCTTAAGGACAGTAAATGATATTACTCTTCAACGGATTACTTTAATTGATCGGTTTGCATTGTTGAGCGAGCAAGTCCAATCTGATGTTTATCAAATTTCTGTACTGCGGTTTATGGGTTTGCCAGAAGAGGAAATTCAAGCGATTCAAACAGACCTTGAGATTGGCGTAAATGAGCTGAAAATTATCTATGGTGAGATTTCCACAAAATGGCCATTAGACAGTACGGAACTAAAACTTGTAAATGGGATTAAACCCAATATGGATGAATTCTCCATTCAAGCAAAGCAAGCGGCGAATAGTGTGATGGACAATCCATCATTTGGGGTGCTTATGGTGCGCGCCTCGATGAAGTCTTTTAATGAATTTAGAGAACCGCTAAACTCTTTGTTGAACTACCAGCATGAAAAAATCGCCCAAACGCAGAAAGCGGCAATTCAAACTGCAAATTTGCTCAAATCTTCCATCATCGCATTCATGATATTCACAGCGTTGCTGGGAATAACGACCAGTATCTATATCAGTGACCAATTAATTGCTCAACCTATTCAAAAAACGACCCGCTTGATGAGTATGCTTGCCGAAAACGACCTCTCAATTGAACTGCGTGGTCTGGATCGGAACGATGAAATTGGCGCTATGGTGCGCGCGGTGGAAGTTTTCAGGGATAACGCGATAGAAAAAGCCAGACTTGACCAGCAATTAAAGGAAAGCGAACAGCGATTACTGAGAGCTCAAGAAGTTGCTCATGTTGGCAACTGGGAGCTTGATTTGGCAACACAGAAGATATGGGCGTCAGAAGAGGCTTTTCGAATATATGGACTGGATCGAGAATCACCCTATCTGGATTTAGCGGAAGTTAAAAAAATCCCCCTCTTGGAGGACAGACAGCACCTTGACGCCGCCATGAATGCGTTATTGACAGAGAATAAGCCGTACAATATCCAATTTCGAATTAATCCTCCAAATCAATCCACCCCTCGTGTAATTCGCAGTCTGGCCAGTCTTTCTTATGACGAGAATGGAACTCCGGAAAAAGTAATTGGTGTGATCCAGGACATAACAGAGTTAATGGAGGCTGAAGCTGCTTTACGCCAAAGTGAAGATAAATTCTCCAAAGCATTTCAAACCTCATCTTATGCTTTAACCATCACACGTCCTGATGATGGAAAATTCATTGACGTCAACGAAGCGTTTACAACCATAACGGGTTATTCCCGTGAAGAAGCTCTCTCGAGCTCATCGATTGCGCTAAAACTTTGGGTAAACGAAGAGGATCGTGATGAAGTGATCAGTCAACTGAAGTCCGGTAAGGCTGTTATGGGAAAGGAATTTCAATTTCGAAACAAACAGGGAAAGATATACCCGGGGTTATTCTCAGCCCAAATCATCCAGCTGGATGAAGGTCAATGTATTCTCTCCAGTATTAATGACATAACTGAGCGCAAACTCGCGGAAGAAAACTTGAAAATGTATTCCACTGAATTGCAGAGATCCAACAAAGAATTGGAGCAATTTGCCTATGTTGCTTCCCATGATCTACAAGAGCCTTTGCGTATGGTTTCCAATTATCTGCAATTGCTGGTAAGACGGTACAAAGACAAGCTGGATGGAGACGCACTTGAATTTATTGAATATGCTGTAGACGGTTCAAACCGGATGAAAACCTTAATTAATGATCTTCTGACATATTCCCGGGTGACGACACGCGGAAAGGCATTTACCAAAATTAATTGTAATGAAGTATTTAATCGAGTTTTATTAAACCTAAAACTCTCAATTGAAGAAAACCACGCTGAAATCACTTCAGAACAGTTGCCAACCATTATAGGAGATGAAATCCAATTAACGCAGCTTTTCCAAAACCTATTGGTCAACGCGATAAAATTCCATTCAGAAACCCCTCCCCGAATTCACCTCGGAGTCAAAAAAATGAGACTCATTGGGTCTTTTCCGTGCGGGATAATGGCATAGGAATAGACCCGCAATACTTTGAGCGAATATTTGTTATTTTTCAACGCCTTCACAATCGAGAAGAATTTCAAGGAACAGGGATTGGGCTGGCTATCAGCAAGCGAATTGTCGAACGACATGGAGGCGAGATTTGGGTAGAATCTGAGCCAGGTAGTGGATCAACTTTTTATTTTTCAATAAAAATTACAGGAGAACAAATTAATGGATAAGCAGCAAATAAAGCCCATTAATATTCTCTTGGTTGAGGATAATCCTGGTGACGTCC
>Ga0351902_1095_pt1 | contig 18022 bp, 25 predicted proteins | sample BONcelHT113001D5_FD_205828 | JGI IMG/M metagenome (GOLD analysis project Ga0351902, IMG submission 205828) | Enriched cells from coal bed in the Powder River Basin, Montana, United States - BONCAT cells T11 rep1 HSBNCT.T11.300.1.D5 ...
CAACACCAATATTCATGGTTGCTTTGGCAATTATTACTTCTTCCATAGGGTTCATCTATTTTCCCCCAGGAAGTGAAATAGCAGGTTCGTCTTTTCCAATTACGAAAACATAATCTTTTAAAGTAAGGAAAGTTTTATTATTTTCAGTTTCAATTACCACAGTATTGGGCATGGAAGATTTGGTTATATTAATTTCCTTAATTTTACCAATCTCACCAGTGTGTTTTCCACCAGTGACCAGCCCAATGGTACTCTCTTCAAATTTGATGCTTTCTATAACTTCCTGTTCAGGAACTTTAAGTTTTATAACATCACCAGCATTGAGTTGATCATCAGTAATAGCATTACGGCCATCATGAAGATTCAATTGAGTTTTTCCATTTTTAAGAGTGGTTTTGTTTTCAATTTTACATAATTTAAATTCTACATTTTCCTGTTTGATCTGATGTAAAATTAATCTTCCTTTTTCATCTGGCAGTACTCTATAGACTCCTTCATTTTTAGGAATCTGCACTACATCCATAAACCCAACAGGGAATTTATAGTCCTTCCTTGCTCTACCATCTACAAGTACATCACCATTGTTAATGATTCTTTTTGCTTCACGGGAATTATCAGCAATACCCAGAATATCTCTAATTACAATCATTAGAGGTAATGAACTTTCAATGGCATGAGGTCCAGCAGAAGGTTTAACCGTCCATTTATCTTCTTTTGGATGAATGGGCCAGTGTTTAGGAGATTTAAAACGTTTAAGATGTTTTCTTGATCCCATCTTTGCCATATTATCCCTTCCTTTCTAAAATTTTATTTCTTTTTTCGTCTTTTAAATCCATTTCCACAATCATCAAGTTAGATGGATGAATTGGGAAGAAAACTGGATTTCCGTCTGGTTTCTTAGTAGTGGCCCCTTCTACACGTACTCGGTAGTTTTTAAGGTCTACTGTTTCAACTTTTCCTTCGTGTTCTTTGAAATCACCGCGCATAATCAGCACAGTATCCCCGGTTCTTACAGGAAGAGATCTTCTATCATATTCTTCCCGAAGATCTTTGCTCAGGGTTACACTCATAAGTTTATGGCGCGCGTGTAAAGGTGCATTGTAAATGTATTTCCTTTGTTTTCTGGGTTGTTTTGACATTTGATCACCATTAAACAATTATACTAGCTGCACTTCCAACAGCAGGCCATCGGTCAGCAGCTTCTTTAGCAACAGGTCCTCTAATTTCGGATCCTTTGATAACACCTTCAGGACTTATAATAACAGCTGCGTTATCTTCAAATTTAATTCGCAGACCATCAGCCCGTTGGTATTCTTTTTTCTGCCTCACAACTACTGCAGTCATGACTTCTTTTCTCATGTCCACAGATCCTTTTTTTACAGAGACTATTATCATGTCACCTACTCCTGCAACATCCAGTCTCCTGCGAACACCTTTGTATCCTTTTACGGATATAATCTCTACTTCTCTAGCACCAGTGTTGTCAACGCATTGTAGTCGGGCACCAACAGGTAGAGCTTTAGTAACATTAGATGTAATAGCCTTCATTTACTTCTCTCCCTTTACCTCAACCACAACAAAATGCTTAGTCTTACTTAAAGGTCTGCATTCTGCTATTTTTACTGCATCGCCAACCTGTAATTCCATACAGTCTGGTTTGTGAGCATTAATTTTTGATTTTCTCTTTTCGTATCTTTCGTATTTCCTAATGAACTTGTAATAACTTCTTTCCACCGTAATGGTCCTTTCGGCTTTGTTATTAGTAACTATTCCTTCCAGTATTTGTCCTCTGACAGGCAGAGAGCCATGGAAAGGGCAGTTAGGATCATTACATTCGGATTTAGGTTCTGGAACTTCGATGCCAACCATATTATCACCAATTAAATTTTCCTAAATTTCTTTTTTATTCTATCTTCAGGGCGACTTACCAAGATTTTACCATCAATCTCCACTATTTCTCCTTTAGGGGTTTGGAAATGAAAAATTGCGACATTTTTAGCAATAATGGATTCATTCCCATCATTTACTTCGACTCGGATGGTATTTCGAGTCTCGTCAATAACTTTTCCTTTAATTCCTATAATTCCTTCATGGGAACTTTCAATAATTTCAACATTTAAGCCAATTAGCTCATGTCGAAATAAATTTTGTGGAGTTATCATAGCGTGCCCAAAATAATTTTTATTATTTTGAATTGATAATTAAGGTATATGAAAATATTAAAATTCAGTAATTTAAATAATTATAAATTCTAAATTTTCAATAGATGCCAAATTATTATCTTCTTCTTCGATTGTGTTTCCTATCGATTTCACGAATTTCAATAGTATCAGATGAAAAGCCCATATTAGCCAAAACTTCTTTAACTTTTCTTTTATGATCCCCTTGAAGTTCTATCTGGCCTTTTTTAGCGGTACCTCCGCAGGCACATCGGGCTTTTAATTCCTTGGTAAGTTCCTTTATGTCGATATCGTGCTCGTCTATGCCCTCTACAATGGTCATAAGTTTTCCGAATCTTCTTCGCACTGTGAACACTTTTACTGTCTGAACTTCTCGTGCTATTTCTTCACAGACGCAGAGTTCATCTGGAAGACCACATACATCGCAGATTTTCATTTATGTCTCCTTCTGTTTTTCATTCATGATGGTAAGAACGCGAGCAATTGTTCTTTTAAGTTCCTTAACCTTTCCAGGATTTTCATTTACTCCTGATGCAGAACTTTTGGAAATGTTTTTGGCAAATTCGGCCTTGAGTTCAACCAGTTTTTGCTGGATTTCCTCATCATCCATTTCCCGTATATCATTACTTCTTAAGATAGCCATTTTTTTTCATCCTTTAAAGTATTATTCTGATTTTTCAGACTTTTCAGAAGATTTAGTTTCAGATTCCTCTTCAGAAACATCTTCTACAGACTCTTCTTCCGACACAACTTCCTCAGATTCCTCTTCCGATACTTCAGTCTCTTCTATAGATTCTTCAAGTTCTTCCAGTTCCTCTTCGGATTCAACTATTTCCACTTCTTCCACAGATTCTGAAGATTCTTCGATTTCTTCAGATTCCACAATTTCTTCGGTTACAGTTTCTTCAATGACCGGAGCTAAAATATCAACCTTATCTGGTAGAACAACATTCGGTGGCATTATTCTAACATAAATTCCTAAAACACCTGGTTTGAGTTGCACGGTAGCAAATCCTTGTTTAACCAGACGGATGGAAGGCTCACCACATTTTTTTATGTAACCATCAGAAAACTTAGCAGTGGCAGATCTTGCCCCTCTAATTTTACCAGAGATAGTTACTTCTACACCTTGAGCACCGGCACCCATAATTCTTCTTATGGTTGTGTAGGCCACTCTTCTAAAATGCATGCCTCTTTGTAGCATATTTGCTATTTTATAAGCCATGATTTTAGGGTTGAGTTCAGGAACATCAACTTCTTTAACTTCTACCTGGGGATTTTCCAGATCGAATTTGGTTTTTAAGTTTTGAGTTATACCACGGACTGTTTTTCCACCTCTACCAATAACCATTCCTGGTCTTTCAGCGTAAACAACAACCATAGTGCCGAGAGGAGTAACTTGAACTTCCATTCCGCCGTAACCGGCTCGTTCTAATTCACTTTGTAAGTATTCATCAATTTTAGTTCTTTTCAAGCCCTCTGTGACAAAATCCTTTTCTATCATGTAAATCTAGGCCTCCCCTAGGACAATCTGTACGTGGGTTGTGGGTGTGTTAAACGGACTTGCTCTTCCAAAAGCACGGGGAGTCCAGCCTCTTACTATAAATCCACGGTGACTGGAAATGTGCATGATTTTCAGATTTTCAGCATCCAATCCTTTGTATTCTGCATTAGCTTCAGCGTTTTCCAAAACTTTTAATATTTGAGTAGCAGCTTTAACAGGGTACCGACCACTAGGCCAACCTTGTAGTCCTTTTCTGTGTCCAACTTTTTTGTTGTGACGTTTGAAAGGAACTGGTTTATCCATATTAATAACATCTTCCAAATAAACTTTGGCGCTTTCTATTTTTTTTCCTCTAAGTTCCCTGCATAACTCCACAGCATGTTTAGGAGAAATCTTTAAAGATTTCCCAACAGCTTTAGCAGTTTTGGCCTTATTGTCTTCGTTAAAAGCATATTTAATTTTAGCCATAGTTTATTCTCCTTATTTGAGAGGCACGAACATAGATGATCTGGTAGCTCCCATACCTGGGTCTCCGTGAGCAACTTTCTGTCGTGTAGGTGCAAATTCCCCAAAGTAACAACCAATCATTTCTGGCTGAATTTGTACCTGAACAAATACTTTACCATTATAAATTCCAAAAATCATTCCAACCATTTCTGGTAGAACAATCATGTCCCTACAATGAGTTTTGATTATTTGAGGTTTTCCGCCCTTATTACCTTGTTTTCCTTCATTATTCAATTTTCTAACTTTGTCTAGTATCTTCTTTTGTCTTGGCAAGAATCCCCTTTTCAGAGATCTCCTCTGTCGGGATGGTAATATTTCTATAACATTATCCATAGGCATTTCTTGTAATTCTTCCAATGTGTAACCGCGATACTTAAATTCTTTACGTGCCAATTAGCCACCTCCTAATAGTTATGAAGTTATCTTCTCTTCCCTGTTCTTCGGGCAGCAATTGAACCAACTTTTCTTCCCGGCGGAGCATGCCTGGATACAGTTGTAGGTCGTCCAGGGTGCTGTCTGTTTCCACCACCGTGTGGGTGATCAACAGCATTCATAGCCACTCCTCTAACAGTAACGCACTTTTTACCTTTAGCTTTCAGAGCGTGGTAACGATTACCTGCCTTAAGGAATGGTTTTTCCCTTCTTCCGCCACCAGCTACCACACCAATAGTAGCTCTACACTGGGGATTAAATGATTTTAATTCACCAGATGGAAGTTCAATAACTGCTTTATCCACGTCATGAGTGATCAAAGAAGCATGAGTTCCAGAAGATCTTACAAATTTACCACCGTCTCCTGGACGATTTTCAATATTATATATCGGAGTACCTTCTGGAATTTCCCCTATTGGTAATGAATTACCAGGACTGATTGGTGCAGAAATTCCACAGGCGACCTCATCATTAATTTGAATACTTTCTGGAGCTAAAATAAGTCTTTTTTCTCCGTTTTCAAATTTTACTAATGCTACAGGGGCACTTCTTCCAGGGTCATGTATAATGTCTGATACTTTGCCCTTTAAGCTGCCCTCTTTTTCTAATGAATCATAGGAACGGTACTCGATTTTACCTTTAAATCTGTGAGAAGCACTTCGAAAAGTAGAAGTTCCCCTACCTCTTCGTTGTGATATTAAACGTTTTCCCATTTTTTTCCCTCCAAGTTACTGACTATCTAGCTTAGAATACTCCCATCTTAACAGCAATATCTTCTGCTTTATCGTCAGAAGAAAGCTTAATATAAGCTAATTTTGTTCCTTTGGAGTTTATTTGAGTATTAACCCTTTCAACCTTAACATCAAAGAGTTCTTCAAAAGCCCTCTTGATATCAGATTTTTCGCTGGTCCTCAAGACTTCAAAAGCCAGTTCATTGTTTTTATCGATTAAATTCATGGTTTTTTCTGTGATGTGAGGTTTCACAATAATTGCATAAGGATCCATAATATTCACCTTTTTCTTTAATAGGGAATATTTACCCTATTGGAAGAGTTCTCCCAATTTTTCTATAGCAGATTTGGTAAAAACTGTTAATCTTCCAGGGTGAGTTCCGGGAGCTAATAATTCAGCATTTAGATTTTCCACTAAAACCACATCCACACCGGCATGGTTTCGGGCACCTAAACTGATCCCATTATCTTCACCTACAACTATTAGAGGTCCTTTAGGTGATTTGTATTTCCTACCCCTCATTTTACCTTTACCAGATCTAATTTTCTTTCCTTCTTTAGCTCGGACAACATCATCAATTATGCCTAGTTTTTTGAAAATTTCCCGGGTTTCTTTAGTTTTCTTGACATTACATAACTCATCGTCAACTACAAGAGGGATTTGAGGCACATTACCAACTTCATGTCCCCTGTTCTCTACAATTTCAGGGTTGACAGTTGCTGCTAAAGCAGAACGAATGGCAAATCTCCTTTCTTTTCTGTTGATTTTCTCGTGATAGACTTTTTGAGGCCTTGGAGGATGAGCTTTCCTACCGCCAATTGCTTGAGGTACGAATGCCGCTCTAGAACCAGAACCCTTTATACGAGGAACCATGGCAACACCACGTCCTGAACCGTAAGACTCCGCAGTTGTCCTTTTACCAGCCATTGGGTTAGCTCCCCATGGTTGTATTCTGGCGGTTTGTGCAGAGATTACAGCTCTTTTTATGAGGTCCGGCCTAAATTCTTCCCGGAATATTTCAGGCAGTTCAATCTCTTCTGTGACTTCGCCTTCCAATGAATAAACCTTAATTTTTTTCATTTAAACCACTCTTAATTAAAAATTAGACACCCTGTTTGGATGCAGTACTGATGTAGTTAATCTGAGGAGCGTCAGTATTCTTTCCATTGGATCTTATGGCTTTTCTTAGAATAATTAATCTCTTGGAAGGTCCTGGAACTGATCCTTTAATTATAATATAATCATTTTTGACCAGACCATACTTAACAAACCCTCCCTTAGGGTTGACTGCTTCTGCTTCAGATGCTTCACCGATTTTTAAAATTTTCTTATTATATTCAGTTCTTTTGTGATATCCCATTTGACCTGCTTGTGCAACAGTCCACATGGTCCTGGAAGGAGTCCATGGACCTATAGAACCAACGTGTCTTGCTTTACTACTTCTAGCAGCTTTACCATATTGAATCCTAATTCCCCATCTTTTAACTGGGCCCTGGAAACCTTTACCTTTAGTTACAGCAATGGAATCAACAAATTCTCCATCATCCATAATCTCTTTGGCACTAACTTCCTTTCCCAATAAATCAATAGCAAAATTAAGTTGTTCTTCTGGGGTTTTGCCCCCTACACCACATTCAAATATTTCAGGTTTTTTCTTAGGTACGCTGGTTACCTTGGGATTAGTGTTAACTAAAACTCGTATTTCTGCCACATGTTCAAGATTTTCTTTCATCTTTTCTATTGCAGCTTCTTTTTTATATTCTTTAGGAAGTGATATCTTCCTTGATAGTTCTTCATTTAAGTTATCAGCAAGAACATCCCCCATGGCTTTTAGACCACGAGAAGTGTTTTCATAAGCTCGAATACCCATCACACATATGGGTGGAACTTCTAGAATAGTCACAGGTGTAGAAATTTCCATTCCCTCAGTTGGGGAATTTTTAGTATTATCTACCATCATAACGTGAGTCATGCCCACTTTATATCCAGCAAGACCCAATAATTTTGCTTCATTGGCCATTGGCCAGGACTTGATTCTTGGTGTCTCTTTGGCTGATCGCTTTCTAGGACTAAATGCAACTGATCCTTTTCTTGGTTGATGATGTCTAGCCATTAATTTACCTCCTTACATTTCACAATTTCCGTTTTCCTGATTATTTTGAGTTTAAGAGCAAGTTAAATACGGACAAGGTCGCTAAAACTGCTTCTTCTGTCCTTACCGTTTTGGTTCCTTGAAGTGGTATAGTATTCACTTCTAAGTCCACCAAATTCTGACTGTGTATATTTTCAGGTAAGCCAGAATAAGGACCACCAAACAAAATAGCTATGTGTTTGGCGTTATTTACCTTAGATTTCACTTCATCTAAAATAGAAGTTATAGGTGCAGCATTACGGGAAGTTGCCACCACAAAATCCGGTTTTACTGACTTTATACTTTGGTGAAGATTTTTATAAGTAGATAATGTCTCATATCCCCAGTATTCATCATATGGTTCATCAGGTTCAACTATTATCTCTTTACCCAGCTTGGTTACTCGAAAGCTTAGAATTTTATTTACAGTGAGTTGTTCTTTACAGAAAGCGATTTTATCCGCCCCTATATCGACAAAGGTACCTTTTTTGGTCCTTTTTAATGTTAATCCCTGTCTGTAATCGCCTTCGCCGGGTTTTCCCGTGGGGTGGTGGGGAGTTCTAAGAGGTGGGAGTAATCCCACATATTTCAATTCATTCCTTATAGGAAAGACCTTCTTCCGAAGGTACTGGGGTGTATTCATATAAGTGAGAATATCACTAATAAAATTTGCCTCTTTCTGGTTTGCATCGTCATGATACACTACAATCTGGTCTGTATTGAATATAGCTGCGGTCCTTGCAATAGCGCCAACCTTATAAGTTTTTAGCTTTAAATCCTTGGTTTCCGCAGTTAAAGAGTCCGGTATGAATATAGATAAATGCTTCTTTAGCATCTTTGAATATTTGTCTTCATCTTTTATAAATATTGCTATAGTCCAGACTAGGCAAAAATACTAACACCACATTATATTTCCAAAAATATAATGTTGGGCAGTTAATACTGCAAAATTGATATTTTACACTAAGAATGTAGGTTAGTAAAAGTTGGTTAATTAAGTATATAAACCTTCTGTTTGGATTTCCCTTTAAAAACTTTTAATATTCAAAATAAATATCAATCACAGCTCAAAAATCAATTTATCAAAATTATAATACTCAAAATTTATTTATTAATCCTCTTAACTCTTACCACAACTACTTTTATTTCTTTAGCATCTAGTTTATGGAAAGAATAAATTTTAGGTAGAGGAAACAAATAATAAAATCTATGTGTTATTTCAGCACCTAAATTTAAAAAATAATTTTCCACAAAATCTTCAGTTTCTGCCATATGAAATGAATAGCTGATCGGGGCCATTTCTACTGATTTTTCCATGAATATTCTATCTGATCCTTTTTTTACCTTCAGTTGGGATCCAAATGGAGGATTTTGGATAATAGTATCTATATAATCCATATTTTCAGAAGAAATGTTTTTTTGAAATATATTTTCTATAGATATATCTTTTATATCAGATTCCATGAAGTTAACACAATTTTCTACTCCCCTATTTCTGGCAGATTTTTTTGCAGTGATCAATGCATCTGAATCAACATCAACGCCCCATGCATTATAAGCACCTAAAAGAACTGCCCCAATAGCAAAAATACCCGTCCCACATCCTAAATCTAAAATATTTTTACCATTAATATCATCCAAATTATAAGCATTCCACAAAACATCAGCAGCGATACTGGAAGGAGTAGAATACTGTTCTAAATGAATTTTAGGTTTTGGATGGGGTGGAAAAGACTGTAAAGTGATTTCAAGGTGCCTTTTACGGGTTATTTGTTTAAATTTGGTTTTCATGATATCTGGAATTGATTTAAATTATTTTATATTACAGAAAATAATTTTTATATATTTATTCATATAATCTAATAATTAATTATATTTTAATCAAAGTGAATATATAATAATATAAATCTTAAGAGATAAAAAAGCAATTTGGATAATTATTATAATATAATGTCGTGATTCAAATACTTAAAATAATAAACTAATATAAGAATATATTTGATTATTTGAAAAATTATGGAATATTATATAACATAGTATATCGCTGAAAAATAATAAAATTAAATATTTATAAATTTAAGGAGCCTTGCCATGTTTAACAAAGTTTTAATTGCCAATCGTGGTGAAATAGCTATAAGAGTGATGCGTGCTTGCAGAGAACTTGATGTACAAAGTGTTGCTGTTTATTCTGATGCTGATAAATATTCTCTTTTTGCAAAATTTGCAGATGAAGCGTATTCCATAGGTGAATCATCCCCATCAAAAAGTTATTTGAATATCGATAAAATCATTGAAGTGGCTGAAAAAAGCGGGGCCGATGCCATACATCCAGGTTATGGATTTTTAGCAGAAAATTCTAGATTAGGAAAAGAATGTGAAAAACATGGCATCAAACTTATAGGGCCTTCTGGATCAGTTATTGAATCAATGGGAGATAAAATAACTTCTAAAAAGTTAATGAGATCTGCGGGAATCCCTGTAATTCCTGGAACAGATAAAGGAATCTCTGACATTGACGAAGCCGTGGAAATAGCAGAATCAATTGGATATCCTGTGATTGTAAAAGCCTCTGCCGGTGGTGGGGGTATTGGAATGAGAACAGTTTATGAAAAAGATGAATTAGTGCGAGCCATCGAATCAACCCAATCAGTGGCAGCATCAGCCTTTGGAAATTCTACAGTATTCATTGAAAAATATTTAGAAGAGCCGCGACACATTGAATTTCAAATAATGGCAGATGAATATGGCAATACTATCCATGTAGCAGACAGGGAATGTTCCATACAACGCCGGCATCAGAAATTGATTGAAGAAGCCCCTTCACCAATAATGACTGAAGATCTTAGAGAAAGGATGGGTTCTGCTGCAGTTAAAGCAGCTGAATCCATAAATTATGCCAACGCAGGTACTGTTGAATTTCTTTATTCAAATGGGGACTTTTATTTTCTAGAAATGAATACCCGAATTCAGGTAGAGCACCCCATAACTGAAATAGTTACGGGAATAGATTTGGTACAGGAACAATTAAAAATTGCATCAGGAAAAGAGCTCAGCTGCAGCCAGAAAGATATTTCAGTCACGGGACACGCTATTGAATGTCGTATAAATGCTGAAAATCCTTTAAAAGATTTTTCACCAAACTCTGGTAAAATTACCGGTTACAGATCCCCTGGAGGTCACGGCGTACGAGTAGATAGTGGAGTTTACATGAATTACTCCATACCAACATTCTATGATTCCATGATTTCCAAACTTATTGTATGGGATAGAACAAGAACTGCTGCCATTGACCGTATGAAACGGGCACTGAGTGAATATGTAATTTTAGGTGTTAAAACAACCATCCCATTCCATAAAGCCATGATGCGAAGTGCTGATTTTAGAGCAGGTAAACTAAACACCCATTTTGTGGATGAACATCATAAAGGCATAACCGAGGAGATGGAGAAGGTTGTTATAGAAGATAAAGAAAGATGGAACAGATTGAAATCCACGTTTTTACCACAAAAAAAAGTAGCAGCCATTACAACAGCAGTGGGAAGTTATATGAATAATGTACAGATTCAACAAAAGGAAAAATGATTTAAACTCTTTTTTATTTTTTCCAAAGATTGGACTTAGAAAAAAAATAATAATTAATAATTATATTAAAGTAATTATAAATAAGTAATTTGAAGTTAAAGATTATTTATGGTTTTAATTACATATAATCCTATAATTAATATTAGGGTTAATAGAGGGCTTTAAAATGCAGGACCAAATATTGGAAATTCTATATAAAAATAAAGGAAAATATGTATCTCCCGCCGAAATTACTTCTATATTAAATATTAATCAAGATGAACTTGAAAAAAATGTGGCAATTCTGGAAGAATGTGGATATATCATTGATTCATCTTATGAATCCGGAATTCGTTTAATAGAATCCACTCACCTTGTTTTACCTTATGAAATAAAAAGAGAGCTAAAAACCAATTATATTGGACACAAAATCCATTACTTTAGTAAGATTGACTCCACCAATATCGCTGCCAAAAAATTAGCTGAAGATGGTGCTCCAGAAGGAACCATTGTAATTGCAGAAACTCAAACCAGAGGAAGAGGAAGAAGAGGTAAAAAATGGATTTCACCCGCAGGGGGTATATGGATGTCCATTATTTTACGCCCTGAAATTTCGCCCGCAGAAGCTCCACAATTGACACTGATGACCGGAGTGGCAGTGGCAAAAACTATTAAAAATAAATTTGACCTGGATGTGGGTATTAAATGGCCCAATGATATATTAATTGGTTCAAAGAAGGTTTGTGGTATCTTAACTGAAGCTAACGCTAAATTCAACACTTTAGATTATGTAGTGATCGGTATAGGTATTGATGCCAATGTGGCAACTGAAAGTTTCCCATCAGATATTCGTATAAATGCCACTTCCCTAAAAAAAGAATTGGGAGAAGAAATAAATGGGTCTGAACTAATACAAGATTTTCTTAAAATATTTGAAGATAATTACGATGCATTAAAAAAAGGGCAATTCCCAGAGATACTGGTAGAATGGAGAAAGCTGTCAAAAACCATAGGAAGTTACGTGGAAGTTCATAAACAAGGCGGTAAAATAGTTAAAGGAGAAGCCATAGGCATAAATAAAGATGGTGCTCTGATTTTAGAACGAGAAAATGGAAATCTTAGAAAGGTCATATCTGGAGAATGTTTACACAGAGAAAAGCCTTAAACCCCAAATGTTTTTATAAAAACATTAATTTTTAAATTATCTTATTATAATATTTTATTTAACCTATTATTTTTTTTATGGCTTTAATTAATCACAAGATATAATAACCGGATTTTTAAATTTCAAATCTTTATTTTCCAATTTAAGTTTATTTAAATCCATACCCACTCGATTATCAACACTTTTGGGAGTTATCTGGAATTTTTTATCGATAAATTTTTTCACAATATGTAAATTGGTTAAAGTATGCATGGTTAATTTAGATAATCCTATCTGAGAATTTCTTGAAAGTGCCATGTAGGGAACAATTTGATCGCCCATATGCTCATCAAGAGCAGAACCTGTTTTAATGGTAGCTATTAAATTTTCAGCGGCATGCATACCGACTTTTTCTGCAGATTTTGATGGTTTTCCCAATTCACTACTACCTATCCTAGTATTACCCCTGGCCCATAATACAATTCCGGAACCCATACCCATGTTACTAGAAGAATGTTCTATCTCAATATCAACCTCAAATCCATTATTTTTAAAAATTTTTTCCGCAGCCAGAGCCTGTCTTTCGGCCACATGCCTGGGAAGGTTGGTGGCATGTGAAATACCTTTGATAGAATCTATTTCTGATTTTAATAGATTTAAAGGTTTAATTTTTTTTAAGGGGTAAACAGTAGCCGTTACCATTCCTCCTCCTCTAGGATAATGTCCTCTCTTTATGAGATTTATTTTAGCATTATATCCCATTTTCTGCAGAATGGGTAAGGTAACATGTTTAATATATTCTATCGACGGAGCCCATCTTACATCAGTACCCCCCATAATGTCAATTGTGGATTTTTTAGAAGCAAATGGCGCTATTATCATAAAAGTTTGTAAAATTAATCCCACACTACCCGCAGTTTTAACATCCAGACTAAATTTTCCTCCAGTGAGTTTTTTAGGGTAAAATTCCAAGTCTGGTGAACCAATTACCAGTCCTTTTGAACTGGCCTGAGAAATTTGGCTGGCAGAAATAACTGCATTTAAATGCTGGGCAGCAAGACCAGTTTTAGAACGGTTGGCCCTTATATTTGATATATGTATAGGTTGAGAAGTAAGTGCAGATAGTGCTGAAGATATTCTAATTATAGAACCTCCTCCTTCACCTAAAGAACCATCTATTTCTATCAAAGGAATTCCTCTTGTAAATTATATTTTAATAATTGCAATTAATCAGTAAAATCCTGATTATCAAGTCATTTAAATTTCTAAAAAAAAAGTAAAATATTTTTTAGTTGAATATAATATCTTGACATTTTTCAGGATTATCAACTACATTTAACAGTGATTCAAAAGAACTGTTGATGATTTCTACTAGATTTGATAATTTTAAGTTTTTTGCATCAGAAGCGGCTAAATCAAACCTTAATGTGGCAGATGCTCCTGGCATTCCCACCGAGGGAATAGTTACCAGACCATACTCTCTTAGTAAAATCATAGCCCAGGTAAATGAAATATCATTATCGGATAAAAGAATTTTAATTCCCCTGTTTTCAATTTCTGAATTTAAAGCTTCCGGTGTTATCATGATGCCTGTAGGTGTCAGTTCAAAACCATTAAAATTCTTATTTAAGCATTCCAGTAGTTTTTGTTTTTTTTCTAGTGATTTTAAAAGATTTTCGGGATTGAAATTCTCCAGGCCACGAACCATTCCGGCCACCATAGGAGGTTGGGCTTCCAGGCCGAATTGATGAGCCTTAGATTTGATTTTATTAATTAAATATTTTTTTCCAGCCATTAAACCTCCCCTTGGACCATCCATAAGTTTATCTGTGCTGGTGACAACCAAATCAGCCCCTAATTCTATTGCTGAAGGTTGATTAAAAATTATGGTTCGCAGACGAGCACCTGATGCATCATCCACCATTACCGGGATTTCATCATAAGTTTGAGAATATTTGTCAATAGGATCATGATTCTTTCGAGATTTAGTGATTTTAATAATCTCTTTAAATTCTTCAATAGTTATAACTTGATGATCCATTGTAGATCCAGTAATTACTATTAAAGAAGTGTTATCAGGAATGTAAAAATCTTTTAAATTATCAAATTCTAAATAATTAGCACCTATTAATTTAGTGCTGCGTGGAATAGATGGATGAGAAGGTAATTGAGGCAAATAATGTATAACATAGCTATCTGGCCTTACCAATGCCATTATAGTAGCTAAAATACCCGAACTGGTACGATTGACTCCTAAAATTTTTTCCCCGCCCAAATGTTTTTTTCCAATCAATTGCAATTGATCTTCAAAAAGAGCAGGGCCTACATAAGTCTCTAAAAGATTTAAATCTTCTTTTTTGAGCAAAAATCCTCCAGAAAGACCGGTTAAATCATGAAGTTGATTCCTGCCTCTAGAATGAATTATTCCTTTTATTATTTTAAGAGAATTCTCTCTCTTTTTAAGCTCATCGATATTAGTCTCAACAATCATGTTCATCCTCATTACTGAATTTCAGATAATTTTTATTCAAAAAATTATTAACGCCGCTTGATGGGCATTGATGATTTTAACCCTTTAAAATATGGAATAACTGATTTCTTATTATTAAAAGATTTTTTATTTATATTAGTTGAATTAAATTACGGTTATTGTTTATTTGAAAATTATTGTTTTATAAAATGAAAATTAAAGGAAATATATTTACATCGATTAAATCGACTAATAATAAACTATAACCCATCTAAAATTATTTAAATTGATAAAAAAATGTTTTACAATAATTAATTAATTGAAATTAAATATTAGTACTGGATTCTGGATTCCTTACTTTTCCATTTTCTGCTTTGAGGATGATAGCATCGTCAGCAGAATTTTGTAATGCTGCACTGAATCCGGGTTCAACACCAATAACTAGGGTATCTTTACCATTTTCTTTAGCCTTATTAATGATGGGTAGAAAATCTGCATCACGGGTCATTAGGGCAATAACATCAATATTAGGATTATAAATCAATTCCATTGCTTCTACAGCCATATAAACATCAGTATCGCCGGCAACAACAATTGGAGTAAATCCCTGATTTACAATTGCTTCAATGAGTTTGTCAGAAGCATATTGATTTAAAAGAACTTTTCCAACTCGCATATTTCCATATTCTGCCATTATTTTCTTTACTAAATCCAAGTTAAGACTAAATTCTTTTCTTAACATGTTAGGACCATCAACTAACAATCCTATATTTTTTTCATCAACCTCTTTTTTTTTAAGAGGTATATAATCTTTTAAGGAAGTTAATTTTTCAAAGCTACGCATTTTTTCTTTTCTCCAGATTTCAATTAATCAAATTGATATTTATGATTAAAATATGAATAAAACTCATATCTATAAGTTATTTAAAATATTTGGATTTTATAGAATATATAATTAGGCGATTTTTTATTAAAACACTAAAATATATTTTTAAAAATTTAATTAATGGGTTTTATGTCTAAAAAATAATCAAGGGAATAATAAATGATCACACTATCCAATTTTATTAATAGAATAAATTGCTCCAATAATAAAATGAACTATTATGATATTATAATATTATTGGATTAAAAAATAAAGATTGTTTATTCTATTTCCAGTGAGAATTCATCCTGGAAAAGATCACTGACCACTTTTAAATCTTTTTCAGCTAGACGCGTGATAGAAACTTTAGTGGATTCTTTAAAATAATATTCTGCATCTACGATCTTACCCAATCCATCCATATACAGAAATATACCATCTACATATTTATCAGGGCTTGGTGAAGGTAAAAATAAATCCATTCTAACCAGTATTTCGGAACCAGGGATTTCATCATAAAATTTGGTTTTCTCTTCCTCAGATTTGAGTAATTTCTTAAACTCTCTTAATCTTTTTTTTAATTCTTTTTCAGCTTTTTGTGCAGATTTATCTTCACTCATAACAATCACTCAATTAATTTTATATTAATTATTTAATCAATATTTTAATTAGTATAATTTTTAATATTATTTATTTTAGTATTTATATTATCAACAGTGAATAATTAAAATTTAATAAAATTCATTATTTCATCATTAAATATTTTCATTATATCTTGTAAATATTTACTACTATTACATATCAATTTGAGCCTAGTAAATGTATGTACATTAGTAATAAAATGTATTTAATAAAGCAAATCTTTAGGATTTTTAGAGCACATGGTATTGATCTGTTTTTGAGTAACTCCTCTATCCATCATAGACTTAATAAATAGTTTAAAACCATTAATTGGATACGGATTGTGTTTTTGCCCAAAATCAGTGGCCATTATACATCTCTTATAACCCGTGGCCTCAATTGCTTCGGCAACTTTATCTGGACTTAAATAATCATGTAAGGGCATACAAGCCACAAAACAATGCTCTAAAAATGCGTATCTGGTCATTTCTTTTTGTTCATCAATTGTAGCTCCCACAACACTGGTTAATGGATGGTTAATCACAATACGTTTAACACCATGGGATCTCGCATCATCCAATATACTGAAAATTATATGTGGTTTTAAATGGCCTGTGGCCAGCACCATATCATTTTGGGAGATGATTTGTAAAATTTCTTCCAAGGCTTTTTTATAAATGCCCTCCGTAAAATCACTTTCCATATCCGAAAAAGAGATAGTAGGAAGCCAAACAAATTTACCACCCATTTTAGCAGCATCATCAACAGCACGGGGATTTAATCCACCCACAGTATTATTAAGACATACCCCTCCAAAAACATCCATTGATGAAATATCTTCAGCTATTTTAGCCCTTTCTGATGTTGGTTCAGTATGAGATTTGATAACAATAGCTTGCATCCCCTGATCACTTGCCTGTTGGGCTGCTTCAAGATCATTGCATATACGGGGTTTAACATCAGGTGATGTGTGAAGATGAATATCTACAAATCCTTCCAGATTTACCGTTTCATTTATTTTTATTAATTTTTCTTGAAGCCACGGTTCTTTTAATATCTTCATATAAATTTGCACCTTTAGAATCCATTGCAACCACCAATGGACCGAATTTTTCTACTTCTATTTCCCATATAGCCTCAGGAACTCCCAGATCAATCCAGTAAACATTTTTAATTTTTTTGATAGTATTGACATAAAGGGCCGCGCATCCACCTACAGCTGCAAGATAAACTGATTTATTCCTGATTAAAGCTTTAGAAGTTCTCTCATCCATTCCTCCCTTACCAATTATGGCTTTTACACCTTTATCTAAAACCCGTGGCTGGAAAGGATTCATTCTTGTGCTGGTGGTAGGGCCTACGGCTACCATTTTAGCATCAAGCTTTTTTGAATTTGTATTTTCACTATTTTGGTCGTTCATCTGGATAATGGGGCCAGCATGAAAGATAATAGATCCTTTCATGTCATAAGGCGCACCTTCTTCCAAGATTCTGCTGTGTGCACGATCTCTGGCAGTGAATATGGTTCCAGATATATAAACCACATCTCCAACAGTCAAATCAGCAATTTTTTCCTCTGAAAGTGGAGTTTTAATCTCAATTCCCATTTTATCTATCTCCTGCAATAATTTAGTTGTGCATTTCAATAATAATCCTATTTATGTGGAATATATAATTGTGCTTCAATTTATTATGAAATTTTCATTTATAAAAAATTCATATAAATATATTTATCTAATACAATTGGATAAACATTGAGAATAAATTGGATTTTAATAATCTCCTAATAATTACTATTTAAATAAAGAACTGAAATTTAAAAAATCAATACAATTTACTTATCAATATACATTAAATAATATAATTTTTTGTAAC
>Ga0351902_1094_pt1 | contig 17735 bp, 9 predicted proteins | sample BONcelHT113001D5_FD_205828 | JGI IMG/M metagenome (GOLD analysis project Ga0351902, IMG submission 205828) | Enriched cells from coal bed in the Powder River Basin, Montana, United States - BONCAT cells T11 rep1 HSBNCT.T11.300.1.D5 ...
GTCCTCCCAGAGAGTCAACTATTCGCGCTGTGACGGCAAGCCCCAGCCCCGTGCCCTTCCCCGGCTCTTTGGTGGTAAAAAACGGGTCGAAAATTCTTTCGAGATTTTCCTGGGCAATGCCGCTCCCCGTGTCACTCACGTCTACTCGGAGGAACTTTATTTCGCTTAGCGGGTTGATTGCGGAGACAAACGCACCCCTGAAGTCACTCTTACGGCGGCCTCTCACTACTTTTTCAGGCTGCTCAATACTACCCCCTGCTCCCTGCCCATCAACCGATACGCGAATGGTCAGCGTTCCGGCATTCGGCATGGCATCGCGGGCATTGATGATAAGATTCGTGAAAACCTGATGCAACTCTTGACGATCGGCTGTCAAAAGAGGCACAGGCTCCCCGGCGGAGAGAGAAACAGAAATATTTTTCAAGATGCCCTGCCCGTCAAGCATATCAATGGTGCCCTGAAGAACCTCCAGCATATCGACCTCTTCCCAGTCCCCTCGGGATGGCCGGGCATAATCCAGCAGACTTCTAATAATCCGGTCTATGCGGCCGGCCTCGGCTTCGATTCGTGTGAGATAATCCGTCTTTTCCGGGTCGTTCCGTACCTCATCACGTAAAATGCCGGCATAACCAATAATGGCTGCAAGGGGTGTTCCTATCTCATGAGCCGTTCCAGCGGCAAGCAGCCCAACCGATGCCATCTTTTCGGTGCGGATCGTTTCCTGCCGTGCAACTTTGAGCTCATTATTGATATGTTCCAAGGACCGGATATGGTCATCCACCTCGTCTCTCTTCTTGCGAAGGGCAGCAAGCATGCCGTTAAATGCCTCTGCCAACTCTGCAATCTCCTGCCCCCCCGGGACGGGAACCCGACAACTCAAATCACCATCCGCTATTTTCCCTGTTACCGCCAGAAGTTGACGCATCGGTAAAACAATGCAGCGGGACAGGAGATACGATCCGAAAACGAGAAGCAGGAGAAAATCCAGCAGAAAATACGAGAGAAAAATAGTGCGGGTTCTGCTCAGCCGCGCGTATTCCGGTGCAAGGGAGAGGGTAAGGCGTGCCGCGCCGAGGATAGCGTCACCTTTGCGGATCGGAGCATACTGTGAAAGGACCAGGCCGTTGCCGGATATCGAAGCGGCAGCTTTTCCGGTTTTCAGTACCTGAAGGAGTCGTGCATCGGCCTTTGTTGCGTCAGTAATCCGGTAGAATTCCTTTCCGTTTCGATCGAGGACAAGAATACCCCGAAAAAAGTTTTCCGAGGCAAGGCGGGTGGCAAAGCGGTGCGCGACAACGGGTTCTACGCCCATCTCAGGACTTTCCGGCAGCAGATGCAGAAACGCTGAAAGGAGAAGACGTCCCTCTTCGCTCTTTTGCGTCAAAAGGTCCTTTTCCGATGTTTTGAACGAGATAAGGCTCAGCAGCAGCCAGGTAAAAATCAGCAGGCAGGAAAGAGAAGCAAGGATGGCAAAGGTCAGGCTGAACCTGAATTTCCTCATGATGTGTGTCTACCCCCTTACCGAGCCTCCGAAAGCGAGATACCACTCAATCAGTTGTCTGCCGTAGAAAATGAAGAGTATGGCGCCGAAAGCGAGGAAAGGCCCAAAGGGAATCGGCAACTGAGAGTCTTTTTTCCGGATCGCCATCAGCGACAAACCAACGACCGAACCGAAGAGCGAACTGGTAAAGATGATAAACGGAATGGCTCGCCAACCGAGAAAAGCCCCCATCATAGCCAGAAGCTTGATATCTCCGCCGCCCATCCCCTCTTTCTTGGTCAGCAACTGGTAGCCATAGGCCACGAGGAGCAGGCTGCCGCCGCCGGCAACGATCCCGATGAGCGAGTTTAGCCAGCCGTGCCACGGGAGGAAGAAAGATGACGCAAACCCGACCACAATACCGGGCAAGCTGATGCTGTCAGGGATTATCTGATGTTCCAGATCAATAAAGGTAATGACAACCAGTGCCATGCAAAAGAGAAAAAGTACGAAAAAGGTGGGTGACAGGTGGAATTTCAGAAAAAGCGCCAGGGTGAGGAGCGCACTGAGCATCTCCACAAGCGGATACTGCCAGGAGATTCGCGTGCCGCAGGTGCGGCATTTGCCGCGCAGCAGCAGGTAACTGATAATGGGGATATTGTCGAAGGCTCGAATTTTATTGCCGCACTCAGGGCAATGAGAAGCGGGGAAGACAATGGACTCGCCACGCGGGATGCGATAAATGCAGACATTCAGAAAGGAACCGACAACAGCGCCGAATAAAAACACAAACACGTTCAGAATAGTCATCTGGGTCATCCGGCTCTCCGTAGGGAAAAATATCTTCTGACCGGCAGGCTCAACGAGCCTGCCGGTCAGAAAGGAAAACTCTGTCTGCGACTCACATCAATCTGCGAATTTTTTCGAGATTCTCCAGGAGGACCTGCTTCTTTTTCGTAAACTCTTCCTGTTTCTCCTGTTCCTTGGCAACGACACTGGCCGGGGCACGCCCGATAAATTCCGGATTTTGCAGTTTCTTGCCCAGGAAGTCGATATCCTTTTCAATCTTGCCGATTTCCTTCAGCAGACGCTTTTCTTCTTCCTGGACGTTTACCAAACCCTTGAGAGGGATAATGATCTGCACATCACCAGCCACCTGCACCGCAGCGTCGGCAGGCCGTTCCGGGGCCCGGCCCATGGCAAGGTCGGAAAGGCGTGCAAGGCTCATCACATACCCCTCATTGCGCTTCAAAACGTGCAGACTTTCATCGGAACCACAGTCGAGAATCACTGCAATCTCGCGGCTCGGAGGAACTTCCACCTCTCCCCTGATGTTGCGGATACCACGGATCACCTCCATTACCAACTCCATTTCCTGTGCCCCTTCGGTATACTGCCATTCTGGTACCGGAGCTGGATAGGAAGCTTTCATGATTGAGGAAACAGGACGTATTCCCGGGAGGCTCTGCCAGATCTCCTCCGTTATAAAGGGCATGAAGGGATGGAGCAGGCGCAGGAGGTTCTCCAGAACCGTCCAGAGTACATATTGGGCGGTGGTCTTCCGCGCAGCGTCCCCTTTATAGAGATCTTCTTTTATCAGTTCGATATACCAATCGCAGAATTCGCTCCAGGTAAAGCGATAGAGAGAAGAAGCCGCCTCGTTGAACCGGTACCCGGACAGGGCATCGTCCACCTCGCCTGCCACCTCGTTCAAGCGGCACAGTATCCAGCGGTCTGCATTGGAAAGCTCAAGCTCCTTCACGTCAACGGCAGCGGGCTCGAAGTCTTCCAGGTTCATAAAGGCAAATCGGGAAGCATTCCAGATCTTGTTGACAAAATTACGGTAGCCGGCGATCCTTTTCTCCGCAAGCTTTACATCCCGGCCCTGGGCAGCAAACGCGGCAAGGGTGAAACGGAAGGCGTCGGCACCGTATTGATCAATAATCACCAGGGGATCGATCACGTTCCCCCGCGACTTGCTCATTTTCTGTCCTTGCGCATCCCGAACAAGGGCATGGATATATACGTCCCGGAACGGAACTTCGCCCATGAAATGAATCCCCATCATCATCATGCGTGCTACCCAGAAAAAGAGAATATCGAAACCGGTTATCAGGCACGAGGTAGGATAGAACGAAGCCAATTCCTCGGTACGCTCAGGCCAGCCCATGGTGGAAAACGGCCAGAGGGCCGATGAAAACCAGGTATCAAGGACATCGGTTTCCTGGCGGATTTCATCGCTTCCGCAGTGGTCGCAGGCGGTCGGATCAGTTTTTGAAACGGTTATTTTATTGCAGTGGTCGCAATACCAGGCAGGAATGCGGTGCCCCCACCAGATCTGTCGGGAAATGCACCAATCCCGGATATTTTCCATCCATTCGTAGTAGGTGTTTTCCCATTGGGACGGAACGATTCGAGTCGTACCTTCCCGCACGGCGGCCAGGGCCTCTTCCGCCAGCGGTGCGACCTGAACGTACCACTGCAGCGACATATACGGTTCAACAACCGTCTTGCAGCGGTAACAACCGCCCACGGAAAGGGCATGATCAACGATCTTGTCCAAAAAGCCCTGTTCCTCCAGCTCCGCAACAATTTGTTTCCGTGCGGCAAACCGGTCGAGACCTTCGAACTGGTGTCCGGCGGCATTGATAATCCCCGACTCATCGAAGACATTGATGCGGTCAAGATTATGCCGCTTGCCAACCTCGAAGTCATTGAAGTCATGCGCCGGGGTTATTTTTACCACGCCGGTACCGAATTCCATATCCACGTATTCATCGCCGATAATGGGGATACGTCGATTCACCAAGGGCAGGGTAACATAGCCCCCGATCAGGTCCCGGTAGCGATCATCCGCCGGATTAACGGCAACGGCAGTATCGCCGAGCATGGTTTCGGGGCGGGTCGTGGCAACGACCAGGCAGGTATCGGAGCCGACCACAGGATAGCGGAGATGCCAGAGGCTTCCTTTCTGGTCCTCATGCTCCACTTCAATATCGGAAAGGGCGGTGTGGCAGCGGGGACACCAATTGATAAGGCGGTTATCCCGATAGATGAGCCCCTCTTCATAGAGGCGGACAAAGACCTCACGAACCGCGGTAGAAAGACCTGCGTCCATGGTAAAGCGTTCCCGATCCCAATCGCAGGAAGCGCCAAGACGCTTGAGCTGGCCGATGATCTGCCCCCCGGACTCAGCCTTCCATTTCCAGACCCGCTCGATGAAGGCTTCCCGGCCGATCTCATGCCGGCTTGTGCCTTCGGCCGCAAGTTGTCGTTCGACCACGTTCTGGGTAGCAATCCCGGCATGATCGGTGCCCGGCATCCAGAGAACGTTGTACCCCGACATTCTTTTCCACCGACACAGAATATCCTGCAAGGTGTTATTGAGTGCATGCCCCATGTGAAGTACGCCGGTAATATTCGGAGGCGGAATGACGATACTGTATGATTCCTTGTCCGAGGGTACCTGAGCCTGGAAACAGCCTGCCGTCTCCCACTCCCGATACCACCGTTCCTCAACCACTTTTGGTTCATATGCCTTGGCTAATTCTTTCATCACCATATATTCGTACCTCTGTCACGGGCTGATTTCTGTGCGGAAAGAGCATTTCCGGCCGGAAACCGGCAAATATTTTCTCTACGTATATGTCCCCTAAAAGCTGTCCAGGTTTTTGATCCCGACAGGGAAAAACAGTACCGTTCATTGGGAACCAGACAATTCGATTCAGTCTTCGGAAACAAAAATGGGGATGTATCATCCCCATTAGGTTCGTGCATAACCCTCTCAGGATGAGCGGGTAGTGCCGTTATCTTGCCAAGCCTTCCTTGATCTTTCGAATCTCTTCTTTGATCAGAGACTCGGCCAGGTCAGGAACAACTTCCCAGGCAATTTTTTCTATGATTTCACGAGAAATTCTGGAAATGGCTGCTGCCAGCTGTTGCTCGGTAAAGCTGACGATTTCTTGCTCACCAGAAACAGCCGGGGCTGGCTGTTCCACTTCTGCGGCGGAGAATGCTATTGCGTCGGAAAATGCTTCCGCCGCCGGCAGATACTCTTCCTCCTGGGCAAACGGCAAGTCGGTATAATCAGGTGAAAATCCGAAAAGTTCCGAAGACTGCTCTTCTTGCCGGGCAGCACTGTCCGGTTCGGAAAATACGGCAGCCGCCCGGACCGGTGAAAAATCTCCAAGGGATATGCTCCCGCTATCAGACGGTGAAGGAGCCGGGAGCGCTTCGGCACTAGCTGTCGGCTCGTCTGCCTCGGTCTCTTCCCGGAGCATGAAGTCTTCCTGCAAAGAGATTTCGCTCTCTTCGGGAGCAGCCGACTCCTCCTGCAGCGAAATCGACCCGAATGACCCGGCTGTCGATTCATCATCCATCAAGGTAAACGGCTCTATCTCCTCAACCGTATCAGAGATGCCGAGTTGTACATCTGCAGATTCCTCGAGAACCTCTCCAAAATGAATTTCGTCTCCCTCTTCCACCACTTCAGTAAAGGTTCCCCACGGATCATCCTCCGGCATTGCCTCGACAATATCAACCGATGACAGGAGAATGACTGCTTCCGGTTCGGCAACGGCAGCGGTTTCCTGGACATCAAGCGGCGTGCTGGCAGTTTCGGCGGCGGCTGACTGTTCAGCAGCATCCTCCCCCAGATGAACAAACCCTCTGAAGGAATCGAAAAGTTTGGCCGCAGAGGTGTCAGCTTGTTCGGAAGTCAACTCCGGACCGGGGGTAACTGCTGAGTCGGTGGAAATTTCGGAGACGATTTTGTCGGGAGAATCCGCAACTGCCGATAACGATATTTCTTCCTGAACAGGGAATACTTTCGCGGCCCGGGTAGCGGCGAGATCAACAAGAGCCTTGACCTTATCGATCAGGTTCTGGGACTCAAAGGGCTTGGTAATGTGATCATCCGCGCCGCTCTTACGTGCCTTCTCTTCATCAAATGACTCAAAGGCGCCAACCAGGAGAAGAAGCGGTATTTCCTTGAGGAGCGGATCGCGCCGGACCTCTTCGCAGACCTCATAACCGCTTTTACCCGGCATCACGGCATCCACGAGCATCACGTCGGGATTGATTTCTCTCGCTTTTTCAAGAGCGGAATCGCCATTGTCAACAACGACCAGTTCATAGTCCTCGTTGGCGAAAATGATTCCCACGACCTTCTGGATAGTGATACTGTCATCGGCAAGAAGCAGGGTAGTGCCCATGGAATGTCCTCCGGCGGGAAAGGTGGATTCGACTGAAACACCTGATGCAGAAACGGGCTGGATACGCGCAAATCGCGAAAAACCTAGCACAAAGCCCTATGTGTGTCAAGTTTTTTACCGGACGTCATTTCCCGGGTTTTCCCGGCATTTTCGCTGGGTTGGCATGGTAAAGAGAGCCGCGGCAAGGGTTGAAACGGTTCCGCGCAAACGGTTGAGATCCCCGACTCGCCGATAATCCCTGCGAGACACCAGAATGCCCACAAAAACCGCGGAGTCCGGATCAATCCAGATCGAACATCCCGAGTACGCGGTATGACCGAAAGATGCGAAGGAAAAACAGTCCCCTCGGGGAGAGGAATAGGGTGACAGGATGTCCCACCCAAGTCCCCTGACAACCTTTCCGCCGTGAAAAAAGTTTGGGGAAATCATCTGGCGCACGGTTTCTTCAGCCAGGACCCTTTTGCCGGCATATTGACCGCCACCCACAATCATCTGAAAGAAACGGGAAAGATCGCCGGCAGTTCCGAATAGTCCGGCATGACCGGCAACCCCGCCAAGGGCGCGGGCATTGTGATCCTGGACCGTCCCGTAGAGCAGACAATCAGCTGCAATGAGGGTAGAGGCACACCTCCTTTGCAGTTCAGCAGGAGGGATAAAGCTTGTATCGACCATTCCAAGGGGGACAAAGAAGTTTTCCAGGGCATACCTGTCCAAGGCAACGCCTGAAACCCGTTCAACCAATTCGCCCAGAAGAAGGAAATTGATATCGGCATATTTAAACCTGTCTCCCGGTTTGTGAAGGACATCAAGACGGGCTGCCTTTTCCACCACGGTCGACAACGTCGTGCAGCCTGACAGCGAGGAATCACCAAGTCCCGAAGTATGCGTCAGGAGGTGAAACACCTGAATTGTGTCCTTGTCCGTACCGGCAAACTCGGGAAACCACTTTATCAGCGGGTCATAGAGGCCAACTCTGCCCTCCTCGATCAGCTTCATCACCGAAGGCGCCGTGGCAAGGATCTTGGTGAGTGAGGCAAGATCGAATACGGTATCCACTTCCGTTGCCGGAGCGTCGAGCGCAGGGGAGAGACGGCCGTAAGGGCGGAGGAAGAATTGTCCGGTGCTGTCCCCGACGAAAACAACCCCCCCATTGATGAGCCCGGAGTCGATGGCGTTCTCCATGGCACGATCAATACTGTAGCCCTGCACGAGGGTGTCCAGGTCCAGGTCCCGACTGTGAGCCGGGAGAGCAAGAAAGAGGACCGTCAGGAAAAGAAGGAATCGTTCACTCACTGTCGGATGCTCCAAGAAAATCGGAGGATGCTGCCCTCTGATCAATTCAGTTTGAATTTAGACGTCTGCAGGAGATTGCCTGCGCTGTCGAGAACCTCAACCCGCCAATCACCGGCCATCTCCCTGGTGATATATTTTTTACTATAGGTTCGCCATGATGTGCCCTGTACCGGAAGGACGCGGCGAGACATGATCTCATCATTCCGATACCAGACATGGACAATCTCCTGCCCCCCCTCATCTGGGGCGTCAATCTTTGTATAACAGTAAAGTGCCTGTATTGCCGAGGAAGAGATTCGTCGCACCGAATCAACCGGACTGCCCCGGACGATGCGGGTCGTTATCGTCATTTCCGTAACTGCAAGCGGTTTTTCCAGCGCAAGTATCTGGCAGGGCACTACTATGATAACGCTTATAAACAGCAAACAGCGTGCTAAACAGCGCATAGAACCTCCAACAAAAAAATCAGGATGTGCGTGGGTATCATTCATACCCGGCAGCTCCTAGGAGCTGTAAATGAATAACATGGTCAAGATTGCGCTCGGATTTAGGTCAGATTTGACAGAACTGATTGAGCCAAACCGCAGACGTAGCAGGGCTACGTTGAGGATTTGGTGATTGAAGTTCGGTCAAAGATGGCCTGAAGATGAGAGGCAAGATGCCCATGGTATTTGTTTGCAGCTCCTTAGGTGCGATAGTCGGCGTTTATACTAACGTAATCGTGAGAAAGGTCGCAGGTGTAGACTGTGGCGCTGCCCTCTGCCAGAGCCAGATCGACCGTAACGGTGAATTCACTTTTGCGAAGCACCTCTGAGCCCCTTTCCTCTGCATCACCACCGACAAAAACTCCGTTTCGAACCATGTGAACATCGTCAAATGACAACGAAATCAGTTCCTGATCAATTTCAACACCAGCGTACCCGACAGCAGCAATGATACGACCCCAGTTGGCATCCTGGCCAAAGAAGGCGGTCTTGACCAGGAGAGAGTTAGCAATGGTCATGGCGATTTTTTTCGCATCGGCGTTGGAATATGCACCGGCAACACGGAGTTCGACAAACTTTGTTGCGCCTTCGCCGTCCCGGACTATCTGACGGGCCAGGGACAAGAGTGTCTCCCGCAGCAGTTTCTCGAATCGGGCGGCCTCGGGCGTCCCCGGTTGGATGGTTGGATTTCCGGCCATGCCATTCGCCATAATTACGGCTGTATCATTGGTCGAAGTGTCACCGTCAACAGAGATGATGTTGAATGAATCGTCAACTGCCTCACGGAAAGCCGTCCCGAGATAATCAGGGTCAACTGCGGCATCGGTCACCAGAAACGAAAGCATGGTAGCCATGTTCGGCATAATCATGCCGGCTCCCTTGGCAACACCTGCAAGTGTATAGGGCACGCCACCCGCCTCACCAGGACCTGACGCAACTTTAGGAAAGGTATCGGTCGTCATGATGGACCGGGCCAGACCATCCAGATCGGTCACCGCGGAAGGCTCGAACAGGCCGGCGACTGCTCCCCGGATTTTTTCCATGGGCAGAGTCTTGCCGATTACCCCGGTTGAAGCAACAAGCACCAGATCCTCCGCAATCCCGGCCCGCGCTGCTATCAGCCGAGTGGTTTCGAGAGCATCGGACATCCCCTGATTGCCGGTACAGGCATTGGCATTGCCGCTATTCGCCACCAGGGCTCGTGAAACGCCTTTGGCCGAGCGTTCCATGGAGAGCAGAACAGGCGCGGCCTTCACCCGGTTCGTGGTATAGACAGCCGCGGTGGCTGCCGGCGTTTCGGAAAAAATGAGTGCCAGATCGAGCCGGCCCGGTTTTTTGATTGCCGCCTCGACGGCGGAAAAGGTAAATCCTTTTATTTCCATGCATATCTCCTGAAAGGGGCATGAAGTGGAACTGATAAGCACCTCTGCACGATTATCGTGAACCGCAGCACTTTTTATACTTCTTCCCACTTCCGCAGGGACAGGGGTCATTGCGGCCTACCTTGTTGCTCTTTGCCGGTTGCTGGGGTACATCTTCCGAAAGGTTGAAAACCAGCCGCTGTTTTCGCTGCTGCTGCTCAAGCTCGTGCACATCCTCTTCACGGGCAATCTGTACCCAGAAAATCTTCTCCACCACTTCCTGCCGAATGCGGGTAATCAAGTCCATGAACAGCTGATAGGCTTCCCGTTTGTACTCCTGCTTGGGATCCTTCTGGCCATAGCCACGCAGACCGATGCCTTCCTTCAGGTGGTCGATGGAAAGAAGATGATCCTTCCACTGGGCATCGATGGTCTGAAGCATGATGACCTTGATCAGATGATCGGTCAACTCTTCGCCGAAAGACTCGAGACGCTCCTGAAACACGCCATGAACCTTTTCACGGAGAAGTTCACGGAAGTTCTGGGGCGTCAGCCTCTCCATCGTTTCTTCAGGGATATCAAACTGGAAGCCGAAGGCCTGATGGACCCCTTTGGTAATTCCTTCCCAATCCCATTCCTCGGCAATCACTTTCTCAATGGCATACGCTTCCACCAGATCTTCCACGGTTTCATCCATCATCTCGATGAAACTTTCTCGCAGATCCGCGCCGGAGAGAATTTCGCGGCGCTGGGTGTAAATAACCTCACGCTGCTTGTTCATAACATCATCGTATTCGATAAGGTGCTTGCGAATCTCGAAGTTGTGCGCCTCAACCTTTTTCTGGGCATTCTCGATGGCCCGTGAGATAAGCCCGTGGGTAATGGCTTCCCCTTCGTCAATTTTCAGCATATCCATGATTTTCGAAACCCGTTCCGAGCCGAAAATACGCAGCAGGTCGTCTTCCAGAGACAGATAGAATTTTGACGAACCCGGGTCACCCTGACGGCCGGAACGTCCCCGGAGCTGATTGTCGATGCGGCGTGACTCATGGCGTTCAGTGCCGAGAATGTGCAGGCCTCCCAGCGTGACAACCTCATCATGTTCAGCGGCACACTCTTCCCGGAAAGTTTCCAGCACCTTTGCATACTCTTCGTCACTTGCCTCGGGATTCGCCATCTGCCATTTTTTCGCAAGAACCTCGGCATTGCCGCCAAGCAGAATGTCGGTACCGCGGCCCGCCATGTTGGTGGCAATGGTCACCATCCCCTTACGACCCGCCTGTGAGACGATCTCCGCTTCCCTCTCGTGATGCTTGGCATTCAGTACGTTATGAGTGAGCCCAACCCGTTGCATGAGCGTTGAAAGCAGCTCCGATTTTTCGATGGAAATGGTACCAACCAGCACCGGTTGCCCCTTCTCGTGGAGTTCTTTGACCTCGTCAGCCACCGCCTTGAACTTTTCCATTTCTGTTTTGTACACCACATCCGGGAAATCGGGACGCAGGAGCACCCTGTTGGTCGGAATGACCACTACATCCAGTTTATAAATTTTATGAAACTCCGCGGCCTCGGTGTCAGCGGTTCCGGTCATCCCGGCCAGCTTCTCATACATGCGGAAATAGTTCTGGAAGGTAATTGTGGCCAAGGTCTGGTTCTCGTTTTCGATTACCACTCCCTCTTTGGCCTCAATGGCTTGGTGCAGGCCATCAGACCAGCGCCTTCCGGGCATCAACCGGCCGGTAAACTCGTCCACGATCAGGACTTCACCGTCCTTGACAACATAGTCCACGTCACGTTTGTACATTGCATGGGCCCGCAATGCCTGCTGGACATGGTGAAGCGTCTCGATATTGCGGGGATCATAGAGGTTGTCGACTTTCAGCAGTTTCTCAACCTTCAAGACCCCGTCCTCGGTGAGCGTAGCCGACTTTGCCTTTTCGTCGATGGTGAAATCACCCGTGTGCCGTTTTCTCTTCCCGGAAAGGGTATTGGCATCCTCTTCAAGCACCTCGCCTTTTACGAGCGAAGGAATGATCCGGTCAATAATGTAGTACTTGTCCGTGCTGTCCTCGGTTGGACCGGATATGATCAAGGGAGTACGGGCTTCGTCAATGAGAATGGAGTCCACTTCGTCAACGATGGAATAATGGAATTCGCGCTGCACATAATCTTCCAGACTGAACTTCATGTTGTCGCGAAGATAGTCGAAGCCGAACTCGTTATTGGTGCCGTAGGTTATGTCCGCATTGTAGGCTTCCCGCCGTTCGGCATCATCCAGTCCATGCACGATGACCCCGACCGACATGCCGAGAAACCGATAAATTTTTCCCATCCATTCGGAGTCGCGCTTTGCCAGGTAATCGTTGACCGTAACGACATGGACGCCTCTTCCCGTCAAGGCGTTGAGATAACAGGGCAGAGTCGCTACCAGGGTTTTTCCTTCACCGGTTTTCATCTCGGCAATCTTTCCCTGGTGAAGGACCATGCCGCCGATCAGCTGAACATCGAAATGGCGCATATTCAGCACCCTTTTACCAGCCTCGCGAACAAGGGCAAAGGCCTCGGGCAGAATCGAGTCGAGACTTTCGCCAGCGGCAACCCGCTCCTTGAAGGAAATGGTTTTCTCGCGTATTTGATCGTCGGTCAGTTTGGCCATCTCGGGTTCGAGGGAGTTGATGTGCGCCACGATCGGCCAGAGACGCTTCAACTCACGCTCGTTTTTACTTCCGACGATTTTTTTTATAACTGTTGACACAGCATTTAACATGGAAATTTCTCCTGGAACGTATGGGATACGTACGATTAGACAACGTAAAAAGGTAGCACACCAAGGGGAATTGCTCAACAGAAAAGGAAAAGCACACGTGGAGTGTGGGGACTCAAATAAAAATAAGGGGGGGCAAGCCCCCCCTCGGTTTTATTTTCGCGCAAAAGCAATCGCGCAGACTTCTTCGTAGTCATGCACAAAGTGGGCATTGAGGCCCTTCTTCAGGTAGGCAGGCAACTCTTCGAAGTCTTTCCGGTTCCCGTCCGGAAAGATAACTGTCTTGATCCCGGACCTGCGTGCGGCGATGGTTTTTTCCTTCACCCCGCCGATGGGAAGCACCCTGCCGGAAAGGGTAAGTTCGCCGGTCATGGCAAGTTTTTTTCGAACCGGCTTTTTAAGAATCATCGAGATGAGCGCCGTGGTCATGGTAATGCCTGCTGACGGCCCGTCCTTGGGAGTAGCCCCGGCAGGGACATGCAAGTGGACAAAGTGGCTGTCAAAGTAATCGGATGAGGCACCATACTTCTCCAGATGTGCCATGACATACGAATAGGCGATCTCCGAACTTTCCACCATGACTTTTCCCAATTGACCTGTCTGCTTGAAGCCCTTTGCCTTGCTCGGCATGGCAGTTGCCTCGATCTGCAGGGTGACGCCGCCAAGGCTGGTCCAGGCAAGTCCCGTAACGACTCCCGTCACATCCTCGAAGACTTCATCAGGGTTGAAAACAGGATTTCCAAGGTATTTGACGACATCATCGACCCCCAGAGAAATGGGTTCGGTCCTTCCTTCAGCGAATTCCATGGCCGACCGCCGCATGATTTTTTTGATGCGGTTTTCGAGATTCCGCACCCCGGCTTCCCGTGCATAGCCATCAATGATCTTCACCAGAGCATCCTTGGAAATCGTAACCTGACCTTTCTCGATGCCATGATTCTTGAGGGTCTTCGGAACGAGAAAGCGTCGGGCGATCTCAACCTTTTCCTCCAGGATATAGCCGGCCAGGCGGATAATCTCCATCCGGTCAATGAGAGCAGGCGGAATGGTATCGAGCTGGTTTGCCGTTGCCACAAAAAGCACATTGGAAAGGTCAAAGGGCACATCCAGATAATGGTCGCGGAAGCTGGCATTCTGTTCCGGGTCCAGCACTTCCAACAGGGCCGAGGCAGGATCCCCCTGAAACGATGCGCCGACCTTGTCAATCTCGTCGAGCATCAGGACTGGGTTCGCGGTTCCGGCACGTTTCATGGCCTGGATGAACTTGCCCGGCATCGCGCCGATGTAGGTTCGGCGATGCCCCTTGATTTCAGCCTCATCCCGCATTCCGCCGAGGGAAAAGCGATAAAATTTCCTGCCGAGGGCATCGGCGATACTCTTCCCTACCGAGGTTTTTCCCACCCCCGGAGGTCCCACGAGACAGAGAATGGAGCCGGTGATGCTTCCCTTCATTTTACCCACGGCAATGAATTCCAGAATGCGGTCCTTGACATCCTTCAGTCCGTAGTGATCCCGATCCAGTATCCGCCTGGCCCGGTCAAGCTTATAGGAATCCACACTGTGCTTGCCCCAGGGAAGAATGGTCAGCCAGTCCAGATAGGTACGACTGACATTATATTCCGGAGAAGACGGCTCGATAAGCTGAAGCTTCTCCATTTCCTCCTCCACCGCCTTCTGGGCCTCCTCGTTTAAAGTAAGCCCTTCCAGTCGTTCGGTGAACTTCTCGATCTCCGTGACCTTGCCTTCTTTCTCGAGCCCAAGCTCCCGCTTGATCATCTTGAGCTGCTCCCGCAGGAAAAACTCCCTTTGGCGGGCGGAAATTTTCTCTTCTATCTGTTTCGTAATCTTGTTCTGAAGACGATAGACTTCAAGTTCTTTCTTCAACAGAACCAGAACCCGATCAATGCGGCGTTTCACGTCAAATGTTTCGAGAACCAGCTGAAGTTCCTGCCCATCAGCGCTCGTCAGGTTTGCGGCAAAGTCCGACAGACGCCCCGGATCATCCATGCTTGACCGGTTCAGAAAGAGTTTCGTTTCCTCAGAAAACAGGGGATTCAGGTGAATCAGTTCCTTCAGGGTTGAAATTACGGCCATGGAGTATGCCTGAAGCTCAGGGTTGACCGATAGTTCGGCACTGTTGTGGTAGGTAACCCGAGCAACAATACCCTCTTCTGACATGGTAACCTGATCGATAATAAAGCGTTCAAGGTTATTAAGCATCAAGTGAGCGCTTTCATCATCAGAATGGATCACCTGGAGAATCTTTGCGGCAACTCCCACCCGGTGGAGGTTGTCCGGAGTCTCCTCGCCATCTGCTTCCTTGACGAGAACAAGCCCGATGGTGCGATCTCCCAACTCCATTACCTTCTTGACCGCGGCAACTTTTTCAGCGCCCTTTACCACCAGCGGGATGAGAATCCCCGGAAAGGTAGGTCTCATTTTCAGAGGGATGATGGGCAAAAATATCGGCAGAACGTCTGCGGCGATGACCAGGCTGCTTTCAGCACCGGTTTTTTCGCTCCGACCGTTTTTTGAACCCGCTGTTTTCGACTTTTCTGATACGTCCTTAATATCGGTCATGCTTATCGAACCCTTTCATTCTAGTGTTTATTGAAACCTAACCATGCCATGGCTGAATGTCAACCGGAAAGAAGCAACTCCCGGAGAGCTTTCCCATTTCAAACAGAATAAAAACAAATCGCCAACAGATAGATCATAATAATTGACTATCTCTGAGAAATAAATATACTGTACCCGCTACAAATTACCAAGACTGAAATCCGGCCCAAACTTGCCTTGCATGCCCTGGCAGGTTTCCTGGAATTACCCAACAACATAACATGCAGTTTCTTGAGGTACACATGAATCCTGAAACAAACCGTGAAAAAAGAGTTGAAAAATTCCGGAGGGTTGTGGCTGTTATTGGGGTTATTGTAACCCTTTACTATCTTTACTGGAGAGTCACGGAAACCCTGAACCCGAATGCTCTTGCCTTTTCTTGGGCATTGTATGGTGCCGAGGTGTTCGGTGCAATCACGACATTTCTCTTCTATTTCATGGTCTGGAAACCTCGCACACGAATTGCCCCGCCACCGCTGACAGGAAAGTCGGTGGACGTGCTCATTCCCACCAAAAGTGAATCGGTGGAGGTTCTCCGGAAGACGATCCTTGCCTGTCGGGATCTCAAATACCCCCACCAGACCATGGTCCTCGATGATGGAGAGCGGCCCGAAGTTCAGACGCTGTGTGAAGAACTCGGCTGCAGGTATCTCGCACGCCCTTCTCACGAGGGGGCCAAGGCCGGAAACTTGAATTACGGGTTACAGCATTCCACTGCAGAGTTTGTCGTGGTATTCGATGCCGACCATGTGCCACTCCCGAACTTCATTGACCGAACCATCGGCTATTTCCAGGATGAGAAGGTCGCTTTCGTCCAGACCCCCCAGGAATTCTACAACATCGACTCATTCCAGCACCGGACGGACAAAAAGAAAAAATATATCTGGGGCGAGCAGTACCTGTTCTTCTCTCTCATTCAACCGGGCAAGGACCACTGGAATAGCGCATATTTCGTCGGCAGTTGCGCCATACTTCGACGTAAGGCCCTTGACGAATGCGGCGAGGGCTTCGCAACCGAAACCATCACCGAGGACATGCTTACCTCTCTGCGAATCCATGCCAAAGGCTGGTCATCAGTCTATCACAATGAAAATCTTGCCTACGGCATTGCCGCGGAAACAATTCTGCCATTCCATGTCCAGCGGCAGCGCTGGGGAGTTGGAAACTGGCAGATTCTCTGGAAGGCGAACCCTCTTTTCCTCAGAGGTCTGACCTTTGCCCAGCGCTTGAATTACCTGTCCTCGATGATCTATCCGTTAGAAGGTTTCCAGAAAATCATCTTTTACGCAACGCCTCCGATTGCCCTCTTTACCGGAGTCCTGCCGATGAAGGCGCTTGATGTTACTTACCTGGCGCATTTTATCCCCTATTTCGTTATCTCGATTTTCAGCTTCAACGAAATGGCCCGTGGCTACGGTGGACAAATCATGTTGGAACAGTTCAGCATGGGCAAATACTTCACCTATATTAAATCTGTCTGGTTGTTCTTCCTGCCCAAGGAACGAGCCAAATTCAAAGTAACACCAAAAGGCGAGGGAACAACTGTCCCCTTCAGTTTCATCATTCCGCAATTCATTGTTTTGCTGGCAAGTTTCATAGCAATTCTCTTTGGCGTGATCCAGCTTCTCATCGGGCAGCGCTCCGACGATTTCGTCATTGCCGTCAACTGCTTCTGGGCACTCTATAACAGCGGACTTGCCGTGGCGATCCTTCAGTACGATTACAAAAAACTCTTCCAGCGGAGGAATCGCTTCAGAATTCCCGATGCGATTCCCTGCCTGATCTGCGAGACAGCGAGCAAGGACAGCGAAGAACCCCGGGACTGCAGCCTGGGCATTGTGGACGATCTCACGGAAGATGGTGCCTCCCTTATCCTTATCGGTCAAGTTCTGATCGGAAAACAACTGGACCTTACCCTTTGCCTGGGCAACGACAAGGTGTCCGTGAAAGGTTCGGTGATGCGTCAGCAGAGCTCAACGGCTCTTTCCTATACCATATCCAACCTCGGCATCCGGTTTCATGATACGCCACAGGGGACGCGCGATCTTCTTAGCCGTTATATGCATGAGGCGGCTATCAGTAAATCCATGCGTGAATATGCCACGAAATATAAAACCTATCTCGAACGCCGCTTCCAGGCGAAACACCACTTCAAGGAACGGGCATATCGGGCCCTGGCATATCTTCCCTGCAAAGTCGTTACCCATGACCGGAAAGCATATTACGGCGTCATTAAAGACATCTCCGAAACAGGGACGCTCGTTGCGATGATGCGACAGATACCAACGGGAACCGACCTTTCCGTGCAGGTTGTCCTTGGACGGGATACCCTGCCTCTAATGGGAACCGTTGTCAGACAATTGGAAAGCATCAGCCAGGACTTTCCCGAATATGTGGTCGGAATTCGGCTGGCGGAAAATTCCCGGCCGAACGTGGCAAAACTCCTGACACTTGCCGACGAAATCGGGGGGTTCATTCTTGACTAGCCTTCTCGTAAGCCGCAACAATATCGTATGTCGC
>Ga0351902_1096_pt1 | contig 17666 bp, 15 predicted proteins | sample BONcelHT113001D5_FD_205828 | JGI IMG/M metagenome (GOLD analysis project Ga0351902, IMG submission 205828) | Enriched cells from coal bed in the Powder River Basin, Montana, United States - BONCAT cells T11 rep1 HSBNCT.T11.300.1.D5 ...
GGTCCCAAGGGTTCGGCTGTTCGCCGATTAAAGTGGTACGTGAGCTGGGTTTAAAACGTCGTGAGACAGTTTGGTCCTTATCTGTTGCGGGCGCAGGATATTTGAGGAGATCTTTCCCTAGTACGAGAGGACCGGGATGGACGAACCTATGGTGTTCCAGTTGTTCTGCCAAGAGCATCGCTGGGTAGCTAAGTTCGGCAGGGATAACCGCTGAAAGCATCTAAGCGGGAAACCCACTCCAAGATAAGATATCCCGTACCGTTAGGTACCTCAAGGCTCGTTGGAGATGACAACGTTGATAGGTCGGGTGTGGAAGTGCAGTAATGCATGGAGCTTACCGATACTAATTAGCCGTGAGGCTTAACCATATCCTTTTTTAAATGAAGTTTACCCTGCTATTTCAATTGCCAAGATTTTAGATTTTCTCGGTGGCCATAGCGAAGAGGTCCCACCCGTTCCCATTCCGAACACGGAAGTTAAGCTCTTCAGCGCCGATGGTACTGCATGGGAGACTATGTGGGAGAGTAGGTCGCCGCCGGTTTATACAAAAGCCCCATCAATCTTACGATTGATGGGGCTTTCTTCGTTTAGAGGGGGTTGGCTCGAGAATGTCTGATAGCCTTTCTCCTCCGCAACTTGATCTACGAACAAACACTGTTCACTTGCGGATTGTTCATGCGATTAAATAGGACTCATGATCCTTTCGAAGGGCTGTAAAGGTTGATTGGGCTATTTAAATGGTGCTATGGTGAAAAAAGCGTAAGTGTAACAGAACGGTGCTCAGCATTTTCACGGGGACTAAAAGAAAAAATAAAGGTTGGATTTTCAAATTATGCGCAAAGTTGCTTCCGAAAATAGTAACAACGCCCCAAAAGGGAGATTGTACGTGGTGGCAACCCCTATTGGCAACCTCGGGGATCTTAGCAAAAGGGCTATTGAGACCTTAACCGTTGTTGATCTCATTGCCTGCGAAGACACCCGGCATACAAAAAACCTTTGTCGTCACTTGCACATCTCGACTCCACTGACCAGTTACTTCCGGGAAAAAGAACAGGAAAAGGCTGAACAACTCCTGCAGATGCTGCTTGATGGCAAACATATAGCGCTTGTCTCTGATGCCGGAACACCTGCTCTCTCTGATCCCGGCGCCATTTTGGTAAAAAAGGCGAGGGCCGCGGGTATCGAGATTGTTGCCGTTGCCGGCCCGTCAGCAATCGCTGCTGCCCTCTCTATTGCAGGGTTGACCCAAACAAATTTTTTCTTCGGAGGCTTTCTTCCAGCGAATAAAAATGAACGCCAGAAATTTCTCCGCAGCATCTCTACCCTGCCATTTACACTCGTTTTTTATGAATCACCACATCGGATCAGCGCCACCTTAAATGATATGGAGTTTGTCCTCGGTGATCGACCCGCGCAACTGTTTCGCGAGTTAACAAAAATTCATGAAGAATGCCTGCAAGGTTCCTTTTCAACTCTCAACGACCACGTTAAAAACGGCGTCAAGGGTGAACTGGTTCTGATTGTCCAGGGTGCAGACAGCCACCTTGCTGACAAACCCGACAATATTGAGGATCTTATTCTTTGGTATCGTGACGAACTCCACTCAAGCCTGAAGGATGCTGTCCGCTGTATTGCCACAGACCTTGACCTTCCTCGTTCACAGGTGTACAAAAGTGCGCTGTCGATCTGGCAGGGTGCGGAATGACCTGGTAGTGCCGTTCTCTAAACTCAAAACAGAGCAAATAATGGACAGAATACAAATTCCTGCCGCCGAGTGCACCAATATCGAATACCGCCGACTCCTGAACGCAGCCTGCCATGCCGCGCTGGCAGCAGGTAACATAATCAAGCAACGTTACGATCAACCGCATACCGTCACCATGAAGGGTTCCATCAATCTGTTGACCGAGACGGACCTGGCGGCAGAGGCAGCAATTATCGCCTCTCTGGGAGCAGACACTCCCGAATTGCCCATCATGACTGAAGAATCAACAGCCACCCACAGGCAGGCACCTCAAAGCCGATTCTGGGTTGTCGATCCGCTGGATGGCACCACAAATTTCGCCCACAGCTTCCCGTTCTTCGCCGTTTCCATCGCTCTCCTTGAGAAAGGCAAACCGTTGGTTGCTGTCATTTATGCACCGATGTCCGATGAATTGTTCTGCGCGACCCGAGGAAGCGGTGCCTGGTTGAACGGCCGCTCCATCAAAGTTACCGACCGACAACGTCTCATTGAGGCACTCATTGGTACCGGCTTTCCCTATGAACTCGACCAAACTCTGTCAGGCGTGATGCGGCAGCTGGAAACAGTGATCGCCAAGGTCAGGGATATCCGCAGAGCCGGAGCAGCAGCTCTCGATCTGGCCTATGTGGCCTGCGGACGTCTTGATGGTTTTTATGAAATCAACCTGCAGCCCTGGGATACAGCGGCCGGATGGTTGCTGGTCGAAGAGGCGGGCGGTTGCGTCAGTGACTTTTCCGGCAATGCCTACTCCCCTTTTCTGCCGGAGATCCTCGCCAGCAACAGTAAGTTGCACCAGTCCCTACTGCAACTGCTGCAATGACACAAAGCAGCGGCCAGAGCCGCCCCTATCCGCTCTGGTTGATTCACGGTTGCATGCTTATCTCTGCCATCTTGGTCTCGACTTCGTTCACGGTGGGCAAGGCGATCACTCCCTTCATGGACCCAGTGGCCCTGACCCTGATGCGCTTTCTGCTGGCCACCCTGCTATTTGCGCCCTATGTCGGTCGTACCTTTGGCCTGGTCTATCCCGGCGCTACCGCTCTGCTTCGCTATAGCCTCATCAGTGCAGCACTCGTTGGATTTTTCTTGCTGATGTTTCTTTCCCTTCGCGTCACCACACCTCTGAATACTGGTGTAATTTTTACGACCGTGCCGGGGATATCAGGGCTGTACAGTTGGTTTCTTCTCCGGGAGCGGCTGGGGAGCTATCGCCTTCTAGCTTTGGTGTTCGCCATGGCCGGTGCTATCTGGGTCATCTTTGAAGGGGATATGCAGCGGTTGCTGAGGATGCAGCTTAACCATGGCGACCTGCTTTTCTTTGCCGGGTGTCTGTTTATGGCCCTTTATATGCCGCTGGTCAAACTCCTGCACCGCGGCGAGCCCATGGCCGTGATGACCTTCTGGATTCTGGCGACCGGCTGCCTCTGGCTCCTGCTCTTTGCCGGCATTCAGATGCCGTCGGTCTCCTGGACATCAATCCCTGCCAAAGTCTGGCTGGGCATCGCCTACCTGGCCTTCTTCACTACAATCATCACCTTTTTCATATCCCAGTGGGCCACTCTCCACCTCGGTCCGACCCGGGTGATGGCGTATTCCTATCTGTATCCGCCGCTGATTGTCCTGATCGAGTGGTTTCTGCACCATAGCTTCCCGCCCCTGAAAACCTTGATCGGCATCCTGATTATTTTCCCTGCCATGGTCATTGTGCAGCAGGGCAGCCCCTCTTTTCCGGCCAAGACGACCCCCACTCGAACCTGTTGACGGCAGAAGTTGACTGACAATTCCTGCGGCCACCTTCTTTCTATAACTCTTCGGCTTCCTTCAGCATCCGCTCTATCAGAGAGAGGCCGCCGTGCCAGAAGGCCGGGTCATTGAGATCGATACTAAAGGGCTGTAGCAGATCAGAAGGTGACCGGCGGCCACCGGCCCGTAGTAACTGCAGGTAGCGACCTACAAATTCAGCCCCCTCTTCCAGATAGCGGGCATAGAGGGCCAGCACCAGCAGTTCGCCAAAGGCATAGGAATAGACATAGCCGGGGGTGCCGAGAAAATGAGAGATATAAGCCCACCAGATCGCATAATTTTCGCTTAAACGCACCGAATCGCCGAACATCGGCTTCTGAGTGGCGAGCCAAAACGCTGAAAGCTGTTCCGCTGAAAGCTCTCCCTGCCCACGCCTACCGTTGTGCATTGCCGCCTCGAAACGGTTCATCGCCACCTGGCGGAAGACTGTGGCAAAAATCGACTCCAGTTTCTGACAGATAAAAGCCCGACGTGCCTCAGGGGTATGCAGAAGTGTCAACTGCGCTTTAAACACCAACAGTTCGGCAAAAACCGAGGCGGTCTCGGCCAGCACCAACGGGGCATTGCTGTTGTAGAACCCTTGCTCCGCCGCCAGAACCTGATGAATACCATGGCCAAGTTCGTGGGCCACGGTAGAGACATCCCGCATATTACCGGTATAATTGACCAAAATATATGGGTGGCAATATGGGACGCAGGGATGGGCAAAGGCCCCGCCCCTCTTGCCCTGTAACAGGGGGGCGTGCATCCAGTTCTCTGTATAAAAACGCTCAGCAATCGCAGCCATTTCCGTTGAAAATCCGGCAAAGGCATGCAGCACAATCTCCCGGCACTGCTCCCAAGGAACCAGAGCCTCGTCCGCCCCTGGTACCGGAGCGTAACGGTCGTAATCAAACAGCTCCTCGTAGCCGAGCAGTTCTTTTTTCAGGTTGTAGTAGCGGTGGACAAGGGGATAGCGGGAGGTGACCGCCTCCACCAAGGCCTCCACCGTCTGGTCCGGGGTTTCGTTGGCAAGATTCATAGCACTTACCCAGGAGGGGTAGCGGCGCAACCGGTCATCGATCATTTTTTCCGCGGCCAGTGTATTGAAAATATGGGTGAAGATATGCAGGTTTCGCTGCAGCCCTTCGGTCAGCTCCCCTGCCCCGTTTATTCTGACCTGGCGATCGGGATGATAGAGATCGCTCAGCACCTCTTCCTCGGTCCGCCCCTTGGGGCCGAACTGCATCTGTCCGAGCAGCTTTTCAAATAACAGATTCCAGGCACTCCGACCGACAGGTCCAAGTTCTTGCAGCAACTCCTCTTCCTTGGTGCTCAACTGATGCGGGGCAAACTGCCGCAGCGTCCGCAGATAATGGCTATAATGCTGCAACACCGGCTGGTGCAGCAGCTGATCGACCGCCTCATTTTCCAGCCGGTTCCATTCCAGCCGAAAGAAAATGGTCAGCTTGCCGACCCGGGCCGCCAGTTCCTCGATCTGCTGCAACAGAGCGGAGGCCTTGGCATCGCCGGTCTGGGTGATGAAATTGAGGAAGGCAAAGGTTTCAAGCTGGGCAAGGAGGACATCGATGGCTTCAAGACGCTGGACAACCGCGTTGAGGTCCGCAGCATCGAGGTCGTCAATCCGCCCGGCGACCTCGGCGGCCAGAGTTTCGGCCAGTTCCCGGCAGCGGGTCATGTCCTGCTGGATCTCCAGGGCATCGACTGCCGGATACAGGGTTTGCAGATTCCAGAGAACCGTTGCTGTGCCAAGTTGCAGGTTAGTGTCAGTGGTCATTGAGGCCTCTTTCGTTGCTGAGAGCGTAGATGGGGTGGCGATGATGGATTATAACGGCATTGTCTATAGCGTTCCAGGTTTGCATCCCGGGCAGAGAGACACTGCTATTTAGTTGAATGACAGCAGATACTCCTTAAAAGATCATGATAAATCATAGAGCTTTAATCCATTCGGTGATGGCTTCTTTTTTTCCCTCGGTAAAATCACCACACACTTGATCGTATAACCAGCGTAGCGACTTCGATTTCAAACTTTCCCTAAAGAGTGATTCTGCCTCATGAATCACAACTTTTATGAGGCAAGGGCATTTATCTGTGAACACAGAGGGATCATTCACGAAAATATTTTTCTTTCTGATTTCAGCACATTGAAAGAAGAACGAGGGGCCCTCAACAGCCTCAATGACATCCCAAAAAGTAATATCCTCAGAAGGCCTAGCAAGCTCATAGCCTCCCTTAACACCAGGTACAGATCGCACGACGCCAGATTTGCTCAACTTGTTGAAGACTTTAGAAAGATATGTCTCTGAAATCGCATTTAACTCAGCTATTTGTTTTATCCCTATGGTTTTACCTTTGGGAAGGTCAACCATGTAAAACAACGAGTGAAATGCATACTCTACGCCGACACTGAATTGCATTTTTCACCTCCTTTTTTTTGTAAGCATTGAGAATAACCCACCGAGGAAAAGTTGTCTTGACAATTTGCCCAGCACCAAATAACATCTAAAATGGATACATTATATCTTTAATTGAACAGCTTGATGCAGGAGGCAGTTATGTTTGACGAGAAATTTATGGAAGTTGTCAGCAAAGAGGGTGTGGTGGCGATAGTATCATGTGCCGAAGGTGAAGCGCATGTTGTAAACACTTGGAATTCTTATCTGGTATTTCCAGATGAGCAGAGAATTCTCATTCCTGTTTGGAAGATGTTAAAAACAGAAAAGAAAATTACAGAAAACAACAATGTATTACTTACGCTCGGCACTAAAGAAGTTGAGGGCCGGATGGGACCTGGTACTGGTTACCTTATTAAAGGGACGGCTAAGTTCCTTCGTTCAGGCCCTGAATTCGAAATGATGAAAAGTAAATTTTCATTTATGACCAGAGCGCTTGAAATAACAGTTTCTTCTGTGAAGCAAACACTCTGAGATGTTGATTTCGAAAAGCCAAGAGCCGGGCCATTGATTGCTGCTCGCAGTGCTCCGCTTCAGGTTGCGGTCAGCAGTCCGGCAATAAAGGGTCCGACTGCCTCAGGTCCCTGAGCATCTACCAGTTTAATGGTGGCCGTACCGATCACGGCCATGTCGGCTTGACCGGTGAGCAGGGCCACATCCGCATGGTTGCTGATACCAAAACCCACGGCCAGCGGTAAATCGGTGGCACGCCGACAGCGGGCCAGATACTGATTAAGCGTATCATCAAAAGCGGTCTGTTGGCCGGTAACACCACGACGGGCCACGCAGTAGATAAATCCGGCCCCTTGGGCCGCCACCACCCGCATCCGCTCATCGCTTGATGTCGGGGTGAAAAAGAGGATAGGCGCCAGCCCCAGAGTTTTGCTACGTTCCAGATAGCTCTGTCCCTCTTCGGGCGGCAGGTCGGGAATGATCGTGCCACAGAAACCGATATCGCGGGTCCGCTGGAGAAAGGCCTCCTCACCGTACTTAAAAACAATATTGTAATAGGTCATGAAAAGAAAACGAATTCCAGGAAATTCCGCCGCCATCTCCTGGCCAAAACGAAAACACTCCTCCACGCTGATCCCCTGCGCCAGGCTCTGCTGGCTGGCTTTGAGGATCACCGGCCCATCGGCAATCGGTTCGGAAAAGGGGATCTGCAATTCGATGCAGTCCACGCCGCCCCTCGCCATCTGCCCGATAACCTCACGGTTGACCGCCAAGGAAGGATAGCCCAACACCAGATGGGTCATCAGCAGGATGGGTTTGATTGCCAAGCGCTGTTTTAATTCTTTCTCCAGATCCATAATCACCTCACACCTCTATCAAAACACTGCGACCAACCTGCATAACACGGGAAAAGGCCGAAGCAAAAATTCGCTTATCTGTATTCGTCCGCCCGTTTGACAATGAAGGCCTTCCAGGAGGGATCGTCAAAGGCATGCGCAATGGTGAAAATATCCTTATCACCCCTGCCGGACATGTTGATGATAATGGCCTGATCCTTGGCCATGGTCGGGGCTTCCTTGATGGCCTGCACAAAGGCGTGGGTAGATTCCATGGCTGGGATGAGCCCTTCGGTCCGCATGGTCAGACTCAAAGCCTCGATGACCTCACTATCGGTGGCGGCGGCAAAACGCACCCTGCCCTTCTCACCCAGATCAGCTAGGATCGGGGAGATGCCGACATAATCGAGCCCGGCAGCGATGGAATGGGTATCGCACATCTGCCCCTCGGCGCTCTGGAGAAATTTAGTTTTGTAGCCCTGAGCCACGCCGGCACTGGCGCCGCTGCCCTCGACCATGCGGGAGGCATGTTTGCCGGTGCCGATGCCCTGGCCGCCCGCCTCCACCCCTATCAGCTCTACCTCCGGCTCATCGAGAAATCCCTGGAAGATGCCCATAGCATTGGAACCACCGCCGACGCAGGCATAAACCCGGTCCGGCATGCGGCCGTGCTGCGCCAGGATCTGTTTCCGGGCCTCGATACCGATGATCGACTGAAACCAGGCCACCATCTCCGGAAAGGGGTGCGGCCCGCAGACCGTGCCGATCACATAGTGAGTGTCGTCCATCGAGGTTACCCAGTCGCGGAAGGCCTCGTTCATGGCATCTTTGAGGGTGCGGGAGCCGTCGGTAACCGGAACCACGGTAGCCCCGAGCTTCTCCATCCAGAAGACATTGGGCCGCTGCCGAGCCACGTCCTCCTCACCCATGTAGATAGTGCAGGCAAATCCGAAACGGGCGGCCATGGTGGCGGTGGCCACGCCGTGCTGGCCGGCTCCGGTCTCAGCAATTACTCGTTTTTTGCCCATCCGCCTGACTAAAAGCCCCTGGCCCATGACGTTGTTGGCCTTGTGGGCGCCAGTGTGGTTGAGATCCTCGCGCTTGATATAGATCTTGGCGCCGCCCAGGTGCCGAGTCAAATTTTCCGCATAGGTCAACGGAGTCGGTCGGCAAGAATAATTACCCATAAGATCGACATATTCCTGCCAGAAAGAGGCATCTGCTCTGGCACTCTCATAGACCTTATTCAAAGTTTCGAAGGTCGCTTGCAGCACTTCCGGAATGAAAGCCCCGCCCCATTGTCCGTAATATCCTTTCTTCATGGTCTGTTCTATCCAATTGTTGCGCAAACGTGCCCGACGCACCCGGCATGGGTGGCCCACCCTCTTCTGAAACCAAGAGGATCAATCCATTCTTTTTAGCACGTCCCCGGTCATTCTTCAGTTCTTTTCTTACCCTCAAAAATCGAAAAGCCTTCTTACCGCAACTGACGGCGGCAGGCAACGGCGAAATCCTCAGGATAGTGACCGAGAATAAAACGCCCTTGAGCCTCGCTGAAGGCCCCCATCGACCAGGGCAGTTTGGGGAGAAAGGCATAGAGGAGCCTCTGCCCGTTGTTTACCCCGATTCGCTTGGAATACTCGATGGAAGAGACCATGGTGGCTCCCAGCCCGGCCAGAATTTGTTGCGCCTTGAGGATGCCGGTATCAAGAGAGCGCCGCACCGCCGCATCCGCTTCGATCACATTGCCCACCGTTCCACTTGCACAATCGGCGATCACCAGCAACTGGAGTTCCCACTGGGAGACCTGGGCTTTAGGCACAAACAAAAGAACGTTAGGATCCTGCCAGACAATAAGCGACTGCTCACCGCTGCCGCCGTCGGTCCGGGTATTATTGTCCAGGGCGGTCAGATAATCTGTGAAAAAATCGGATTGATACTCCTGGGCGTACCGTTCTATTACATCAGCCACCAAATCGCCGCTGCTATAGCTCCTATTTTGTCCGCCACCGATATCATCGACCCATTGCGGCACCATGGCGTACTGCTGGTGGATCATCTGGTGCGAGGCATGTAGCCGGTAGCCGGAACCGGAAAAATCATAGCCGAAATTCCAGCCCCACAAGGTCGCCAACGGTTCCAATTGGTTATCGACAACCAAAGCTGCGAGGATCTCCTGCCGGAGCGCTTCCAGTTCTTCCCCGGTTAGTCGCCGCCTCCGGACGGTGGGGGTAATGCCCAGTTTCTCGGCAATCGTGATAAAAATTCGCTGATAGTACAGATGTCGCAGCCCCTCCATATCTGCAAAGGACAATTCGGCGATGCAATAGCGGATGCTATTCGGAGAAAAATTGGCGGCATAATGGCCCCAAGGGATGTACGAATTACTGCGCAGATACTCGAAAACCTCGGTAACGCCCTGGCTGAAATCGCCGACAATCTCACTGTTGCCCTGCACTCCGGGGCGCAGCACCATGATTTCTTTATATGGATCGGGGAGATGCGGGTTGTTAGCAATGGTCTCAAAGAGTTCGAAGTCATCGATCAGAGCTTGTTTACGGCCATTTTTTTCGATGTACGGCAGGCCAACAGGCACACCGTCTTCGGCGCAAACGATCCTGCAGCAGGAATGCGCCAGCCAAACCAGTTCTTCGGAATCGGTAGAGGTGGCCGCCAGTGCATACCGCAGGGGCAGCGGCAACTGAGTGACGATCTCTCGAATCGTGGTGGCCGGACAACGGTTGCCCAGGATCGCGCGAAGTGTGACAGGGGCTGGGGTATGGATCTTGATCGAGCCAGGGTCGATCGACCGGGCTACCGCCCACCCGGAATCGATGTAGGTGCAGCCGCGAAACGGCAAAGGATTGAGGATCTCGTAAATAGGTCGGGCTTGCTCCACGCCGATATCGCCCTGAGGAAAATTATCCTGGTTGCCGACGGGGGTGGTATCGGGCAAAAAACCGAGAGTGTAGCGCTGATCCTGTTCACGCAGGTTGATGACCTGATAGGAAGGTGCATGTCTGCCAACCCGGAATCGTCCCTCTGGTGTTATCGATGTCTGCAGCATAGTGTGCTCGTCATAAAAATTCCTGTGCACCTCTAAAAGAGTATCAAAAAGGGCCGGCAATACGGTTGATGTAACAGGACATGAGGTCCAATACCAGGTTGGGAAGTTCCTGATGGGGTGCATGCTTGCATTCTTCAACGATAATCGGTGTCGCCTTGCCTGCCGCACCTGCAACAATAGCCTGCACCTGGGCCTCTGTGCCGTACTGATCGTCGCGTCCCTGCAGCACCAACAAGGGCACAGCAATGGCGGGCAGGAGATATTCGATGTTCCAGGAAGCAAACCACGGACTTTGCCAGGTTGCCGACCAGGCGTTATAGAGTTCTCCGGTTTTCTTACCGTGATACCGCTGCAACCCCGCCATTCTGCCGTGCGCAAAGGCCTCATCGGCTTTGCGGATGCCCTCGATGGAGATCTGCTCGACAAACACATGTGCAGCTTCGGTAATGATGCCTTGAAGATATGGCGACTGTTCCGCACCGAAGATAAGGCTGATACTGCCGCCGTCGGAGTGACCGATCAGGATGAACGGGGTACCTGGGAGCAAGGCCTCAATAAGCTTCGGCAATTCATGGAGGGCGTAATCGTGGAGATAGTGGAGGGTTCTGCGACTATATAACGGCGATGATTTCCCATGGCCAAGCCGATCATAGACAAGCCCCGGGCAACCGGTGCGCTGACACAGTCGTTCCGGGAAATCCCGCCACAGAGCGGTACACCCCAAGCCTTCATGAAGAAAGATCAACCAGGGGCGCCCTGGAACACCAGCAAATAGTTGGTAATAAATGTGATATCGCTTGTCGTCTAGAATGAAGGTACTCATCAGAAACTCCTCAACCCCGCCCTGACATTCTCCACCAGCGCCAACCCCATCCACCGACTGCCGCCAGCACGCCGCCTGAGGCATCGGCTAACACATCAAAAACATCGCCATTGCGACCGGGAATAAAGGATTGGTGAAACTCGTCGGTAATCCCGTAGAAGAGGCAAAACAGGACCACCGAACCGCTCGCCAGGAGGGGCCGTTCTTGCAGAAACTGCGGTTGCAGGGCTATGAACGCTGCCAAACCCAGCACTGCATAGAGCAGGCAGTGCAAGAGTTTATCGACATGTACGATTTTCGGCAGGGAAAAGCTGCTGCCCGGTTGATGCGACAGAAAAAAAATGATCCCCATGACCAGGGTCACGGGGAGCACACGGAGCCATTTTCTCTCTGCATATCTCAGCACTGCTGTCACGCCTGGGAATCGGCCCCTCTATCCACATGCATCTGTTCGAGCATTTCCGGAGAATAGCGTTTTCGCAATCGCCGGATAGCAGCATGAATCTGCTGGGCGGGTGCCCTGCCCAAACAGGTTTCGGTCTGGTCGGCATAGGCGGTAAGGATGAATTGTCGCTCACGAAGGGCAAAGGTATGGCTGAAATTGATTTCGATAGTCTCCGGATTTTCATCAATGGGCACGTCAAGAGCCGCCCCCCCTCTGGCAACCTGCACCGCATCGGAATCCGTAATTTCCAGCAGCCAGGCATCGCCATCCTGGTCACTGAAGAAAAGAAAAACGCCGAGTTCATAAAACGCCACTTTCTTTTCAATAGCTGCCTGCTGAATTTTCTCGATCGCCGCCATCAGCGAGACCTTCATCTGGTTCATCGGGCTAGCTTTCGTCCCCGCCTGCTGGGCAGGCAGACAGCAATGTTTATATTTTTTCCCCGAGCCGCAGGGGCAGGATTGATTTCTACCAATTTTTCCCATACTGTCCGTTCCTTTTGTTACTGGTTGAGTGGAATAACCCCGTACCCGCCTGTTACCTTCAACGCCTTTTCATACCCTGGATGACTGAAACAATTCAAGGAAAAGCGCACATCCCAATCCTGCCGCAAGAAACCGGATCATAATCCACAGCGGATTTCAGTACCCGCACCCTATCCCTTAGGAAAACTGCAGGCCGATGGCATTGTACCGTGACCATATCGCCTTGAACGCCTCCTGGTTTTCCAAAAGAATATCGACCAACTTCGGATCGAAATGTTTACCTCGCTGTTCCCGGAAATGGGTAAAAACTGCCTCCCAGGTCCAGGCCTCATGATAGACTCGCTTGTTGGACAGGGCATCAAAGACATCGGCGACCCCAATAATTCGGCCATGAATATGAATTTCCTCACCCTGAAGCCCCTGCGGATAGCCCAGACCGTCCCAACGTTCGTGATGCAGCAGGACAATGAGGGCAGCCGCCTGAATGATCGGGCTGGACGAACTCATCAGCAAATCATGGCCTCGATAGACGTGGGTTTTAATGGTCGCATATTCTTCTGGGGTCAAATTTCCGGGTTTATTAAGAATAGAATCCGGAATGCCAATTTTGCCAAGATCGTGGGGAGTAGAGGCAAGCTTGAGCATTTCGGCCTCCTCCTCACCCAGCCCATATTTCACGGCAAGAAGCTTGGCGTATTCCGCCACCCGACGCACATGACTGCCGGTTTCAGCGGACCGGCATTCCATTGTTTCGGCGATATGAAAGATAATTTCCTTCTGGGTGTCCTCAATCCCTTTATTGAGAAAGAGATTGTCAAACGCCAGGGATACATTGGTAAAAAACAGTTCCAACAAATCATGGTCGTTTTCGTCGAGTTCCTTGGCTATCTCGAAATATAGAAAATTCTCTGAGCCGGTCTGACTTTTAAAATACCACGCACAATTGCCGCCTTCGCAATAAAACCCATGCGGATGAGTCTGTGCCAAATCAAGGGTCGTATGCATCAGCGCGGCATCCACTTCACTGATAGGACGGTCAATATACGGACAGAATTGACCGGTCGCCGCCAGCACCACGGACTGTCCTTTGATTCCGGAGGCCGTCAGGCCCGAGGCGTGGCTGTACATGGCGTCTTCTCGCAACTGCAGGATGGCGGTGAGCTGACTCAAGACTCCACTGCCCAGTTTCTGCAACGATTGGCGCTCAAAGATATCGGAGGAAGCCTCAATAATTTTCTTCAACCCTTTGCGGTTGTTCTCGATGGTGGTGATGAAGTTGAAGCTTCGCAGAGCTGAAATGATGGTGACCAGCATCTTTTCCAGGGTCAGCTCAGTTTTTTCCTTGTAATCGTTGATATCGTATTCAAGGATAACCCGGGCAGCCGGGGCCTTGCCGGGCTGGCCAGTGCGCAGGACAATGCGCACGGCGTGGTTTTGCAGTTCTTCTCGAATGAACTGTACCAGTTTAAGCCCGCTGTCCTCGGTCTCCATGACCACATCCAGAAGAACAACCGCTATGTCCTGATGCTGCGCCAGAATTTGCCGAGCCTCCGGACCGCTGTACGCATGGAGGAACTGCAGCTTTCTGCCCAGATACTCCATCCCTTTAATCATATAGGTGGTGACACTGTGCACATCGGTTTCGTCATCGACGATGAGGATTTTCCAGGACGCACTGTTTCCTGATCGACTGGCAACAGAACTCCGGGTCGGCTCCGGCAACTCGTCTTTAAACAGAATTTCATCAAAATCGGCCATATTCCCTCCGCATCAGACCGGTATAACCACATGGAAACTCGTTCCCTGCCCCGGCGTACTCTCGCATTTGATAGTCCCTCCCAGGGTCCCGGTCACAATATTAAAGACGATATGCAAACCCAAACCAGTCGAACCCTGACTCCGGGCAGTGGTGAAAAACGGCTCAAAAATCCTGTCTCGGGTTTCCGGTGCCATGCCTCTCCCGTTATCTTCATAGCTCAGTTCAATGGTATTGGTGTTGTTAACCACCTCTATGCGGATAAGGCCAGCCTGGTCCGGCTCAAAGGCATGCACCAGCGAATTGATGATGAAATTGGTCAAAATCTGAGAAAAGGCTCCTGGATAGCTTTCGATCACCAGTTGTTCATCACACAAAATCTCAATCCGATGGTTGGTTTTCTTGAGTTTCGGGCGCAGACTAAGGAAAACCTCCTCAATATACCCTTTGATGTTGAAGATCCTACGGGTTTCGGAAACCTGATCGGCCGCGACCATCTTGAAACTGCGGATCAATTCCGAGGCACGGTTCAGGTTGACTAAAATCATTTCAGTGCCTTCCCGTGAATCATCCAGATACTGAGCCAGATCAGAACGTTTCATTTCCCCCTGCCCAAACAGCTCAACTAGGGCCCGATTCTTCTCTGCCAGGGTGGAACCGGCTGACAACGCCACCCCCACCGGAGTATTAATCTCATGGGCCACTCCTGCCACCAGTTCTCCCAAAGCTGCCAGCTTTTCGGAGAGAACCAGCTGGCTTTGCGTCCGTTGGAGATCGTCCAGAATCTTCTGCAATTCCTTGTTGGCACCGGCCAATTGTTCGGTGCGGTGTTCCACTCGTTCTTCCAGCTCTTCATTGAGACGAAGGAGTTGCTCCTCGGCCAGGCACCGTTCTCTTTCCTTACGCTCCAGACCTTCAGCCATGCTGTCAAAAGCACCGGCCAACTGCCCCAACTCCCCTTGCCCAGAGAAAATCCCGGTCCGCGTGCTCAGATCGCCGGCTTCCAGCCTGCTGGTGGCATCCATCAGCCGGTTGAGACGGCGCATAATGGTGAACTCTCCAACGAACCAAGCGGTTACCAGCGCCAGAATCGTGGCCAGGGCCAGAAGTGCCACATTGCGGATAACCACAAATCTGGCCTCCCCCAGAGCCTGATCCACGGGAATCCCCAACCGGATCATCAGATAGGGAAAAGAGGCTCCCTGGAAACGCAGCCGTTTGAAGCTGTACAGACGACTGATCCCATCCACCCCGGTTTCCAGGAAAGTGCCTTCCTCGTCGCGACCGGACATGCGGGCCACCATCTGCGGCAGGTCAGCAACCCAGGTATATTTTTCTGTTTCAGGAAAACGGGTAAGGCGCATGCCATTGGCATCGGTCAGGGTAAAGACTGAACGTTCCGGCAAATGTGTATCGAAAAATAAACTGCCGAAATAGCTTAAATCAAAGGCAGCCACCAAGATTCCCACGGGATTGCTGCCAATGCCGGTGATAGGCTGGGCAAACTGAACCACTACTCGACGCTCAGTTTTGAGCAAGGTGTAGTCGCCCACCGTAAAGGCCCCGATCCGCATGGCGTCCTGAAAATATTTATTCTCCCCGATGTCCTGGGCAAAGACATCTGGTGCTGCAACCAGGATATGACCGCTGGAGTCTGCCAGAGACAGAGAAACATAAGCGGAATTGCGAGCGAGGATATCGGCGAGTAATACTCTACAGGCAGCCACGTCGAGACTCCGAACTTCAGAGGACTTGGCAAGGGTCATAAGCAGCAGGCGGGCATTATCGACCACCCGTTCGTGATGGGCGGCCATGGCCTGAACCTGGTGGAGAGCGTAGTTTTGGGCTTCATCGACCACATTGCCACGCAGCTCGTGACCAGTGTAGAGCATGATCGCCAACGCCGGCAGGACGGCCAGCAAGACGAGGACTATCAGGCTCTTACGGATGGAACCAAAAAGAAAGAGTTGCATCGCATCCCTTAATAGCTTGGTTTGAAGACCTGAAAAAGGCGAACGAAATAGTTTCCCTGATTACACCTCGAAATTCGCTGGTGTAGCCAATTCCTGTTATCAAATCGACCCCAAGGAAGCGCAAAACCGGAGTTAAATTGTTTAATCTCCTGTTTTAAGATACTATTTATAGTATCAAATTTTTGCATTTCCTGCACAACATTGCACTCGAAAATACATTCTTGGCCATCCGGTTATTGTGGGAGCTGCAATAGAGCACACGATCTCGAAAGAACTTGGGCAAGCTGATATGCTATTCCACCGGATGGAGCACCGATGCCTCCAACTTGCCCGTCCGCAACGGAACCAGCCAATATTTGGCAGGGGTGTTGTGGATGGCCTCGCTCAGCACCTCGCTCACCTGGTGGGAGTCCTCGACCAGGTTATACAGGACCGAATCAATACCGATAAATCCATCGAGCAGATGGGTCAGGGTGTGGAGAACTTTGGTGGCATAGCCCTGTTGCAGCTCCAGCAATTGATCAAGGGTGGTGATTCCTTCTTTTTTGAGATGATCAAGCATCCTCCGGGCAAAGATTTTGTTTGCCGTTACCCCCTGTTCAAGGGTCGGCCAGAATTGGTTATCTACCCCGTTGAGGATTTCTTCCGGCCTGACAAAAAAATCGGCATAGGTGATCAGCTGATTGCCGGCAAGAAAGCGTTCTACATGCAACCCTGCCGCCTTTCCTGATTGGGAACAGACAAGAAAATAGTGAGATACTTGATAATCCATATGCTGTGTCTTTCTTTATGGTGAATGGCGATGAAAAACGGTTGGACTGCAGCTGACCCCTTAAAACTGAGCACTGGAAACGGCGCGAACATCGTTAAGGCAGTTGACATCCTGAACCCCGGCAAATCCCATATCCATATTAACATACCAGCTTTCGTGATTTCCATGGCGATCACAGCTCCACAACCATCGTACCGGTCGAGTCAGGGATTTCGAAAAAATACCTTCACTGTCTGCCAGGAGGCTAAGCAACTCATTGACGGTCGGGAGTCGCCAGTCTCTGCAGCCATTGAAGTTCTGGTCGTTAAGCTGCTCGACGTAGCGATGCGCACCGACAAAAGTGGCAGGATAGCGATTCCCCTGTCGTTGCCAGACAAGCCCGGTTGCCCTATCAAGCACCGTTTCTTCAAACACTTCCAGCCGGTTACAGACCAGTTGTACCGGTCGGAATAACTCGTTAACGGCAAAAAAGCTGCGGGCCTTGGATTCGCAGACATTAACGGGCGCACTCCGCAACGACAACAGCGGTTGGTTCGGACCCGGGTTTTGGCATGCTCCTACCCCATGAGAAACCTGCAATCTGAGCTGCGCAAAAGCGCCCAGCATCTCCCCTGCCGACTGAAAGCGATCATCCGGGTTCCAGCGGAGCGCCTTGGCAAAAAAATCATCCCAGGTGCGGTCATAGAGGGGGTTGACCAGCGACAGCGAAAAACTCTGCATTCCGGGAAGCTTGCCGGTGAGCATGCGGTAAAGCAACACCGCCGCGGAGTAGAGGTCGGCCCGACCATCTACGCCTTTGGGGTTTTTCCTCTGCTCCGGCGGGGTGTAGCAAGGCGAGCCTATCTGCATAGTATCAGGCCCGGAAAAAGCCACACCTCCGACCAGCGCCATGCCGAAATCACAAATTTTGAGAGTGTCTTCATCGGTGATCAAAATATTTTGCGGTTTGATATCCCGATGAATGATATCATTGTGATGCAGAAAATCAAGCGCTTCAAGGAGTTGCCGTCCATAGTGCAGCACCTTGGTCGCTCCTATGACCCGTGAGTCCTGCTC